>JAAUXT010100255.1_pt1 | contig 23537 bp, 26 predicted proteins | sample 7278171 | NCBI WGS metagenome assembly JAAUXT01 (sample SAMN14350112, study PRJNA611818) | marine sediment metagenome | isolation source: surface marine sediment (1.8m) | place: French Polynesia: Moorea | collected 2018-08
GTAAGAATTTTTGACAAAACAAAGTGAGTGAAATCAGAGTGAGTGAAATCAGGGTGAGTGAAATCAGAGTGAGCGAAATCAGAGGGAGCGAAATCAGAGGGAGCAAAATCAGAGGGAGCAAAATCAGAGTGAGTGAAATCAGTGTGAGCGAAATCAGAATTTCCTCAAATCACCGTGAGCTCCATGGAGCTATTTTTTTGTCATCCTGACACCGGTTAGTTTTTCGAGCACTGACCTTGTTGAATCACTCGGGTTCGAGTGTACAGAGCATTGAACTGCCCTCGTCCGCCAACCACACATACCACCATGACAAAACAGTGACATAAAAGAAAACAGGACGCATAATAACAGAACAGAAATTTCAGTTCAAAACAAATTGTTTGTTGTTGTTCTTTGTGTTGTTCGCACACTTGACCGTGTGACATAGTTTGAGATCGGTGTGTTCCTGGCTCACCACGTGCCGAACAAAGTGTAAAAACTTCGCCCATCTTCCCGAACAGCAGGAGCCGATGTAGACACGACGCGATGTGACGCAAAGTTCGTGATGCAAGAAATGACCAGAAAACTGTCGAAAATGAAGCACCGCGCCAGTTTATGTAATCTCTGAGCCAAATGTGAGGAGATGAATGACAAAGTGCTTGATAACCTACAGCTGAACAGCTGAACAGCCATCCTTTCGTATCCAACCACTGTCGGGGTTCCGTATGCTGTGGTTTCCATGAAGACATTACTTCTTGTTCGAGAACCTTGTTTGCGCAATAAATCTACGCTCACTGAGGCAGGATGTCCACACTCCAAGGGCCTGAGGCTTTCGCACATCTGGATGAGTGCGAGCGGCAACCGACGATCCGCAGCAAGTTTCGAACGTCTCCCTCTTCCTGCCGATCTACTACGCGACGCTGCGTCCAACAAAATATCTACGTCGCTGTGCCCGACACCTCCCTCAATTCGCATCTCGCAAATTTTGACGAAAACGGACTTGTCCCTCGGTTCCCTCGTACACGGAGCGCAGAACGAACACAACGCGAATTGTTCAGACAATTCCTTTAATACGACGCATGGATTGGGCGTTATGACACTGATACGATTCGTTTCAATAAGTTAACACATCGCAACGCAAATATAGCAACTTGTTCTCTGCTGTCAACCGTCGCAGCCGTCGACACGGTCCGGGTAAAGCACAAAACAAGAACACCTGACGGGGTTGACACGCGCCGTTTTGAATCCAAGATACCAGCAAAACAACACGTTTGAGAGTAAACAAAAGGGAGTTAGGGAGGGGTGAGGATGAGGGTGATGAGAGTGAGAAAAATGTTTGGAGCTTGGCTCCCACGTCAAAGAAACAGTAATATTCCGAGGACCATGCAGTTGGTCACCACAGTTCCGTCCTCCCAACAAACCACGCCGACCGCTGCGACTGTCCAACAACATTCTTGCCCTCACGTACACAAAAGCACGCACGTACACGCACACCCACACACGCTGTACAACAAGCAGAGTCTGTACAAGTTGCAGGCGAAAGAGAGAAACGCTTTCACAGTGTCTTTTTGCAGAGAGAAGTTCTGAATATATGTACACTATCGTATCTGACACACACATGCACACAACAACCAACTCCAAAATTGGTGGAAGTCAGGGGATTCAACAAGTGGAAACGCGTGGTCGTCTCCCAAGCACACCGACCCTCGCAGCACCCGGACCTTCCCAGGCACCCCCGACCATTCCAGGCACACCGCACCCCTAAAAGACGAGTCCTGCACGTTCTTGCACAGTTCCTCGTTTTGAACTCCATTCATAAAAAAGAAGAAGTTTTGCACAGGAAACAAAGTTCAACTGTGCCCTTCCAGCTGATGTAAAAGTCACAAGCAGGTTCAGCAAATGCACAGACCACATCTCTGTACACAGACGCTATTTACGCGTATGTACACGCCGTTTGTACAGAATTGTCACAAAACGATTGCATCTGGAAGCAACTGAGGCACGTAATCACCACTCACATTCTGCTGTTAAAATTATCACAAACCCTTCCAGTTACAAAAGTCTACAAACCCCACCCAGGTACCCCCTGCTTATTCCATAGGAAAATAAAACTCTGAGAAGCTCACATTTGCGCTTCAAAAAAATCGTTTGCACGCACGCCACTGTCATCAAGTGCGGCTTTGCAGTACAATCTATTGGTCACTGTTGTTGGCGTCATACTAAGGAGGTTGGCAGTAGAAGCGCTTTTCATTCATTTCGTGATGTTTACAACGCTCTCACCAACAACACGGAAACAAGTGAACTGACGACGATCGCAAACTGAACCTGACCTCACACGACACACTCCGGTTTCACCCATTTGCACTTGAAATCACTTCTTGAACAATGAAGTTTCTCTGCAGCAAATTTTCATTCGCTCACACACCTGTCATTTGTCGGGTTGAAATACTGAGGTATCGACTCAATAATTGCCTTTCAATTAAGAATTCTCCACGGCTACGTGTGGATCAGTAAAAGAAGCTGGCTCTTGTTGCGGGGTGGTGAGTTCTGGCATAGTTCCGTCTCCAACACATTCTCGCACTGTGCTGTCTCTCTCAACTCCGCTTGCACCCAGCCAGTGCTTTTCGCCTGGAACAACGTCCCTTCGGGGACGTTCCATTTCATTCCACATCCATTGAAAAAGTCGCACTGAGTTTCAAAACCAGCCAGTGGTTGTCCATACGTGCGATGCCTGTTTCAGTAAAATACCTAATGAAGCGGTTTTCACGCCGACACCCGGAGCTGCGGGGAAGTTGCACCCAGTTCCTTCCTGCGTCCACAGAAAAGGTCTCCGCAGCTCAAACACACGTGAATGCAATCTCTTCCTTTGGGTACTTCTCCGCAGACATCTGCGGGCGCCCACGTGACAAAAGCTCCACAAGACGCCTCCTCGTGTCGTTCACGCGCTTCACTTGACGCTCGAGGCGCAGGGTCTGCTCGCGCGCTTTTGGCTTCTTGTATTTACAGGGTGCAGCTGTGTGTGCGGATACCCACCACAAATAAAACACATTCCTGCAATATCTGGCAGCGTGTTCTGGGCGCGCCGCTCAGCGTTGCTCGGAGTTCACCACGCATGCGCACAACAATGTCCAATGACTGCATAATGTTTCTGCACAGTTTCGCCCTGCGCCGCAGCTGCGTGAAGTTTTTTCCATGCGTGAGCGTTTCGGAAAGCAAAATCACTCCTGTTGCCTGCGTATCAACTACCGTCGATGTCCAGCTCAACAAAACACGAGCACAAACGTGGCATGGGGAAGCCATCGCAGTTCAGTTGTCCCGACCACTGGGTCCTGCACCGACATGCGCAGCTACGTTCAGTTCCGGTGCCGGCTCCACAGCTGCTGCGCTGTCACGTGGTTTTGGCTTCATTTTGCGCACGCGCCGAGGCTGCTGTGCTCCTGCGCGACAGTCTCTCCGCGGTGATTTGGCTTGTTGCTGCTGCTGTTGTTGCTGCCAACATCACACGTGGTCCACGACTGACTGCGGAGACGTCGTGTGCGACGTGGACGCGCTGTTCGAATCCCTCAGCGACACGGCGCGCTTTATGTACAGGTTCAACAGCTTCATCTACAACACAAACCCACTATTCTTGATCAGTCGTTCACACCGCGCGCGTGGGCGCTTCGTCCGGCCCGTGCGTCAGCGCATCTTCACAAACCAAGGCCTTTTGCAACGTGGCGCCAACTAGGTGTACGCAGGGTTATAGACCACGAAATGTTAACAGCGGCGTTCCACACAGCAGAATCGAAATTTTCTACGAGGTTGTAACCAACCAATGTGAGAATGGCAATGTTCACGATCGGCCTCGAAGGACACGGGTGGTTGATTCGACACAATTGATTCCATTGACCTTCTCAGTGCAGACAGGCCAATTGGCTGAGCGTGATAAGTCTCGTATTCTATGGTCATGCTGCCGTTGAGTTCGGTGACACATGGGACGCCCAGATGAGGACCGCCCTGCCGCCCACCCGACCCCCTCGCCATCCCGCCCAGCCCACCGACCTTGCTCCCGTTGAGTTGGGTGAGGTGTGACCGCAGCTCCTCTCCCAGCGTTAAGTAGACGGCGACGAGACAGAAGACGGACGCCTTGCGCACCGAGCTCTCCGTGTTGTCGTAACCCTGCGTCAAGAGCAACACGGTCAACAACACGCACGCACACACACACACACACACACACACACACGCACACACACACACACACACACGTCATCGTTATGCAACAGGACGCTATCATTTTGCCCAATTGCTCCACAAGGAGAGACTCTGATCTCACATGGACGGTTTTGGCGCCGGGTCTGTTCAGCACAATACACGGAAATACGTGTCCAAGACTTTTGGCAATGACCACATGTCGATCGCTGTTGTTCAGGAAGACAATGAACTGGGAACACTCACAGCGACTAGTCCAGGAATGATGAGTGGCAGGATGCGACGCAGCGTCTCCGCGTCCATGATTTCTATCACCTGCGACAACAAAACACAACACGTCCACACTCAAGCGTGTTCTGTCTTCACCTTGTGCTCCTTTTCGCTCACACCGTCACCATGTCTGAGACACGTTTTTGTGCGCTTCACACGAGAAGCTGCAGAGAATTGTGCAGATTCCGACCGCAGACCAGACGAACCGTGTTCACCAAAGTGAAAGACGAACCAACAGGAAAGATATACGTACTCGCAGACATCAACACAAAATTTCCCGTGCTCAATTTAGAAAGACTATTCTTTCAGCTGAGTGAACGCGGCAGCCCTCAGGGACACGAGGGCGCCCTACCCTGCGCGCGCACCTTGGTCTGCATCTTGATGGCGGCGAGGTTGACCGGGTAGTCGGCCGTCTGGATGATGGGGTTGAGCACGTTGACGCACTGCTCCGGGTTGATGGAGTTGGCGAGCGTCTCCGCGCACTCCTCCGCCGCGCGCATCACGTCCTTCTCCTCGTCCTGTCGGCAAACGCAGAGGCGTTCACAATGATCAGCGTCGCTGCGCGCAGCGCGTTTCATATTCAGTTGACGCCACAGCGAACAACGTGCTGCACCCACCTGTTTCACGAGCACACGGATTCGAAAGATTGCTGGGTCGGAAAGTACCCGGATGAGTTCGATTGAGAGATCCATAAACTCGAACGCAAGTAGGACCCATTTACGACTTTGCGCGCACGCACACTAACACGTGTTGGTCTTCAGCCGTGGTTGATGCGACAGAAGCAGGGCTGCCCAGCTGTCACACACAGAGACACGCACACACACACACACAACACACACACGCACGCACGCACCTTGTGCGCCTCGAGCACTTTGAGGATGGTGAGCTCGGCGTAGTCTCGGAAGCGCTCGGGCTGGTAGCGCAGGATCTCCCGCAGCACGCGCACCGCCATCGCGCGGATCCGACCCTGCCGCGCAAACAGAACCAACATCATTGCTCAGAAAAACAGTTTCAGCGTTCTGAAGATGCCGAGTACGAAGATCAACACAGGCAGAAAGTCGCTGTTGCTGTTGAGGCTTGTAGATCTACCTCCCAGCCTTGAAGTCAAGAGGCCTGTGTCCCAGCACGGACTCAGATGCAAAATCTTGAGTGCTGTGCACAGGAATCCACCCAGGGTGATGCATTCGCGGAGGCCTGAGATCTTACAACAACGCAGTGGCTGGCTCTGTGTGTGTGTGTGTGTGTGTGTGTGTGTGTGTGCGTGCGAGTGTGTGTGCAGATGACAGGCCTGCACACCGCTGCGTCACTGCCCCACCGCGCGACCCCGACTCACGTCGCTGTCTCCGAGCGTCTCGAGCAGCAGCAGCAGGATCGTCTTGAAGTGCTCGTCCCAGATCTCGGGCGACGCGCCCTCTCGCGTGACGCGGATCAGCGTCTTCATCGCCTCGTAGCGCTCCTCTTGCCTGCGACAACGAGAACGAGGCAGCGTCACTCTCGGCTCGTAGTCTCGACTCCCAGCTGAACTCGCCCCCCTCCCACATTTCTTTGCACAGCTTTCGACAGGGAGAGAATCGCCGGAACGACAGAACTGCTGGTGTAAACAGGTTTTCATTTCCACGCTGGCGTGACCGATTTCCTTGAGAGAACCGTGAGCCTGGTGTTTCCAAAATCCTGTTTCGGCCCTTTTCTGCAGACTGACCAAAATGTGAACCAACCAAACTGAATGCAATGGTTTTTCTGAAGGGGGTGACGTTTGGCAACCGTGGTGACTGACGACAAACGATGGTAGGTACTTGGCAGGAGACACGCGGGGGGGGGGGGCTGTACCTTTCGTTGTGGTTGGAGAGTTCGGTGAGGATCTCGCCGATCTGGTCCATCTCGTCCTGGAAGTCTGCAGCGATACGAGAAACGAAGTCACGTGACGTCAAGTCAAGTGCGCCAATCAAAACTAACGTTGCAAAACACACAGGTCGCCAAGGTTTTCTTCATTTTTTTCTCAGTTTTCTTTGAGGAAGTCAGCTGGGGCCGAGAATGAGACGTTCACCATTTGAAAGCGATGAAAAACATTCTGAAAGATGCACAACTATCATATCCCAAACAAAATGCACGGAACACAAGCGCGTGCGTACACCGCATTGATCACCAGCACGTGTCCACCAGCTGTTAGGCAAAGCTCAACCATCTGCAAACTGAATGCGAGGAATTAGCACACGGAAGAGACAGTTAGTTCGCGCCGGGTCATCGCCACCGTAGTGACCCGCTCTGTATCGCCATCCTGCATGCAGAGAGACGTCCAGTTGTCGGGACAAGCCAGTCAAGCTCGCGGATGTCCAGTCCATCCGTCAACAAGCAATGAAGCCCCTTTGTTCCCATATGTAACAAAGCACGAGGCATCAGGCTTGGGCAAAACAAAATGCAGGCCACGGGGAACGAAGCGGTAAAATGCAGGCAGAACGGGATGCATCAGCAGGCGAGAGGAGGACGCACTTTTGGCCGGCCGGGCCGAGCCGGTTGTGATGGTGCTGTCGCTGGTCCGGTCGCTCGTCTCACTGGCCGGGGGCGAGTCTAGAGAAAAACGCCGCAATCAAACAAACCGAAATGAAAATGAAATGTGCTCAGACAAGAAGCTCTGCTGCACATTCATCAGGTTTGCTCAGGCACATTTGTACATTTTGGGCTGATCCAGGGAGGTGGGAGCCCACCACACTCTGACCCGCCAAAAAATGGATTGATCCCCAAAAATTTCACGCTGCAGGTGCGACCTTTCTTCACAGCACGTGCTGCGGAAAATCAATGTTGGGAGTCAGGCATCTTGACCAAACCTTGGATCCGGCTCAACTCTGTTGTCATCAGTTCATCCATCAATCATTTCAGTTGACACTTTGATCACAAGGCAACCGTCAGCGAGGCACTCCCGACTGCAGTGGCACACGAAAATTCGAACGATTCCTCAATTCACGCACCCGTAACTTGCACACAAGTTTGCAACGAACAGTGGCAGCCAGACACAGGTAGCTTGGCTCTGTTCTTTTTCGCACGCCGAGTGACTCGCTGTGCTCCGATTTGCATTGAACCCAATGGCAAATGAAGCCATCTTATCACTCCCGCGAAAAAAGAACAGGCCTGTTGCAGACACGTGTGCATTCCATCACCCCCACAGAATAGCAGCGTCACGCATCATTCGATCGATCGCACCATGTTTTCCACACTGGACGCATCACGCTCTGTGTGAGACCACGGGCACTGACTACGTCGCAAGAAGGACGCAACGCGTGATGCAGGCTTGCGACCCGTTGTCTTGGAATCAAAGGGAACCCAGTATGACCGCATGTCGTACCTTCGTTGAGGTCGTGGTCAGCGTCGAACACGGCCTCAGCCAGCGCCGCCCTGTTGTAGCCGTTCAGCTGAAAGAAGACGCGATCCATTCAGTTTCCGTGGTCAGCAACAGATATTTTTTGTCGAATGCACTGCAGTGGAGCCTCAATGGATTCAGGAAGCGGTCTCAAAGGCCGCAGTGTCACAGCGTCACGGGTCCAGCCGAATTGGGTCACATTGACACACATGCGCCCGAAAACACGCTGGCCAACTTTTTCGCTGAGTGATATGCCATTGTTCATAAGCGGAATGTGGGCCAAGCCTTTGGTTCACATTGCGTATACAGTTTACTCATTGCGGCCCAGTGCACCACAAGTCCACCACAATACCGCGTCACAACAGCCAGTTGTTTGTCGCCTAAACGGCAATGGGATCACTTCGCTGCTGAGGACTGTCGAACTTTGATGCAACGTACAATTTGGAGTGAACTCATATCTTTGCGTATTCTGCCTGTGAGGCGCTGCGCGCACCGACCTGCTCCTGGTAGTGCGCCGGGTTGTAGCGGCGCTCCGTGAGCGGGGAGCCCTTCCCGTCAGGACTCTCCCCCCGGATGTCGTGCATCGAGCTCTGGATCCCCGAGTCCTGCGCAAACACAACCAGGAGCAAACTTTGAACAAACTGACTTTGTTTGGACATGGACACACAAGTTGCAGAAGCAGAAACAAAACTGCATCCCTGTTTTGGACGACCCAAATTGGCTGCTAATCTTCATCTCCCTCCGATTGTTCCCGTGCAATGTGTGTTCACCTCGGTGTTTACCTGGACTTTGTTGAATCAAAATTTCGCTTTGTTCCCGCTTCTTTCACGATACAAAAATTCCAAATCAATGTTTTTTTTCACTGTTCCCAGATTTTGCTGAATATGGACAATTTTGTCCAAAAAAACCAAGTCCGAGCAACGCGAGAACAATGCGCGCGGAGAAGTGTGCGGAGAGGCGGTACCTGGGACGTAGTGTCGCGCTCCTTCTTGAGGTCGTCGTAGCCTCCGTCCAGCTTGCTCAGGTTCTGGATGTCGGCCGACGTCTTCTTGATGGAGTTGTAGATCTCCTCCGGGTTCATGTTCTCCGTCTCCAGGTCGTCCAGATTCCTGCTGGGCGTCGACCTGTTGTTGTAGCGCAGGTTGCTATGCGACGGCGGACTCGTGACGCTGCGCGGCGCCAGCACGTCCGACTCCTGACTCGCAGACCGCAGGTGGCTGTGCAGGATCTTCGTCGCTCCATCCTGCAAGGCAAAGCAGTCAGCATAACACAAAACAAAGCAACACGCTCCATTTCACTTTTGGCGTTTCTACACTGAATTTTAATGCAGACAGAATTTCGTCTCTGTTCATGCAAAAATTTGTCCACACACAGGAATTTCCATCCACACTTTCGTCGTGCCTGTTTTTCCAGCAGAATCGGACCATTTGACACGCATCAAATCGCAGGTAAAATGGCAAGTGCCATTTACTGTTAGGAAGTTTCGAGGCTGCACCGACCTGGAATGTCTTGGGTAATACTGAGAGCATCATCGAGAACTCGGGCGAGTTGAGGTTGAACAGGGAGATCAACACCCGCTGCGCCGCCTGAAACACCACGGACAACGTGTTGCCGCAATTCTGCTCCACACAACACAGCTAAAGGGAAACAAACCACTGTTGATGTTTGGAGAGTGCCATGCCCTTGTGTGTGTGTGTGTGTGTGTGTGTGTGTGTGTGTGAGAGAGAGAGAGAGAGAGAGAGATACAGACAGAGAGAGTGAGTGAGTGAGTGAGTGAGTGAGTGAGTGAGTGAGTGAGTGAGTGAGTGAGTGAGTGAGTGAGTGAGTGAGAGAGCGCGTGTGTATGTGCATGCGGCCGTCTCCGCGCGCGCGCGCGTGTGTGTGTGTGTGCGTGTGTCGCACCTTGCGCACGTCGACGCTCTTGGGCTCCGTCGTCCACGTGATGACGCGGGACACGGCGAGGCGCGTGTCGCTCGAGTTGGAGAAGTCGGCCGGGTCCATCATCTGGATGAGCCCGTCCATGTAGTTCATGAGCGCCACCTTCACCTGCGGACAAGTGGTCAACAGGTCAACGTGAGGTGGCGCCATCTTCGCCGAGCGGGAAACTTCCGAGAACGCCAGCGAGAATACGCCTGACTTGGATTGACGGGTGGCTACTTCGCGGAAAACAGCCTGTGATGGTCACATTCTGCCAGCGATGATCTTGTGCAATGTGACACACTTCGAGGTTCTGTCATGTTTCACTCCACGACGCCCGTACGTTGGACTGTCAGCTTATGGCGCTCGGCAAATTTGCCACAGATGCGGCAAAAGATACGCAACGCAGAACAGCCGAACAGCAGCCATATCAAAATTTTTGTGTCCAAACGCAATCACTGTCCTACAATTTTGACGACAAAAATTGTTTATTTCAAAGCTGGTCGCAGTGATTTCAAACTTATCCAAGTGAATGGCGAGCGGAGAGTGAAGAGTGATCGGTCACTCTCGCTCGGTCCAACCGAAGGAGAAAACAACAAGAAAACCAAAAGGATAGAAGACTGAAAACAAGATAAGAGAAGGCAAGGCAGGGTCCACTCGTCCTACTGACGCAGGAAAACTGTCGGACGGAACCGAATGACACACGCATCAAAAGTAAACCTGAAAGTCAAATGGCCACGAAAAGGAAGGGGATTTTTCAACCCAAACATGCTTGGCAGATGTGTCCAACAATCGAGGAACCACCGCGAATACAAATCCTCCAACTGTGCATTGAAGGGTTTGTATTCTCCAAATCTTCTCAGAAGGAACAATCACAAATTTTGACAAAGTAGCCCCATTTCGAAAGTTTGTTTCGCCTTAACGCTAGGACTTGGTGAATTTGGACACGCGTTCATTCGTGCAAAACCACTTTGGGATCAGACACCTTACTGTACCTTGGTTTGCTAAAATAACAAGAGCAGTTAACGCAAGTCATTCACATGAAACCTAAACGTAAATGAACAGAAGGTCGAGAAATAGGTAGTGCCTGGTGGATCCCGCGTCTTGGGAGGGACATTTTATCAAGAAAAAGATTCGAGAAGAGGAAACAACTTTACACATCTGTTGAGACACCTCTCCAACTTTCAGAGAAAGTACTTTTCAAACTAAGAGACGGAAACAGAGTGGGAGATACATATGAAGCTTTAAACTGAACTGATCTGCGTGCCTCAAGCCTGGACGCACCGTGATGACGTTTGAGAACTGAAATGTACACAAGGAGCAGGGAGGCGGAACCCAGCGCGTCCCTGAAGGCGGCGCTGTGAGCGTTTCGCTGAGCGCGCGTGCGCAGCCTACCTTGAGGTTGGGCGTCTGCGTCTGGTCGATGATGAACCTCGTCAGCATGTTGAACTGATGGTCGTACGCGAACGAGTCCCTGCAAAAGCGAACACTGCCGTGAGATCTTCCTCCGTCCAGTGCCAGTTTTTCAGTGTGTCCGCCGCACATTCCGAGTACTCAGTTTGGAGTCCTGTACCCCCCTTACTCGGGAAGATCACAGGTCACTTTCCATCTGACTAACATTTCCACATGTCTGACGCGGAGTCATCAAATTAGCGCAAATCAACACTGTAATTCACCACTTTGTCGTTGTTTACCTTGCACATCCCCGTCCCTCTCCGGTGGACCACCCACGCAGCCTACCCCCAACCATTCCGCCCCCGCCCGGGCCGCTCTCTGCCCCGCCGCCCCCGCACCAGCCCCGGGACGTACCTGACGGCTTCGAGCGCGCGCTGCACCTTGGCCTGCACGGACCCGAGCATGTCGGAGCCCATCTTGTTGAGGAGGCGCGTCAGCGGCACGTACAGCCAGTCGTGCAGGTCGCTGCGGTGCACGGCCACGAAGTCGATCAGCGTCTCCAGGAACATCCCGAACACCTGCGCAACGCGCAACGACGTCGTTACAACTCAGGTCGCACGCATACCTGCTCACACCCACGCACTCACACCACCCCTCAACAATTCCCACCCCCCCCAAGCCGCATCGCACAAAGAACCGTACCATTTGTATACATGTCAAACACTTGAAGGGAGTCAAGAAATCTGACAGCTGCAATGAAATTTAGCACACCCCTTCTGCAATTTCCTCATTTTTCTTTTTCTTGCATCTGCCTCGGTTTACTCCTCACTCACCATGTCCTTCGGCCTTATGTTTGAACTTGGAAGTTGGCGCCCAAAATAATTCCCCATCTCATGAAGTTTCGTGTTGCAACCATTTTTTGTGTCTGCAGCCCCGCTCGCTCACCTTGCCGTGCGGATCGTGGAACATGCGCGTGAAGATCTCGGTGACCTTGCGCAGCTCGAGTCGGTTGAGGACGCGCGACCCGCGCAGCACGTTCTGCAGCGCGACGAGCCCCTCCTTCCGGTCCGCCCACGACGCCGACGACATGTTGCTCAGGATCTCACTAACGTCCTGCGAGACAACGAGCGTACTGAGAACAACATGTACACCTCAACCGGACTCCGAAGCCCTGCCGTCAAAGTTAGCAATAGAAGCGGCCTGTTCAAAGCGACCCACAAAAGATGGCGTTTTTAGTTCACAAAGCAAGAAACTGCGACAGCGTAAGTTGTGTGTCCCGATGTTCCGCTCAGCGTGACAGCAGATAAGTGCTTCAGAGCCTCCTCCAGAGATTCTCTCAAACACACGTGAACATTGTCACAATCTACACTCAAGGTTTCCAAACCTTCAACTGCTCCGAGCAAATCGCAATTCACAGCACACGTCTTTGGTGGTAAAGAACAAAACTTTGTTGCCTTGTTTTAAAATCGAATCAAAGGTCGAAATGGCAATCAGAAGAGACGTGCTCCTTGGAACTGTTGTGGGAAAAGGTAACACAGCGATGGTGTGTCCTGGGTTCAGAGGAATGGATGCAATCAACAAAGTGGGTGGGGAAATTCGGCAGGCTGAGAGATTTAGAGAACCTCAACGAGACGTTTGGCAAGAGTTTGGATCTGCAAGAAGCGAACAGAACCCCAAAAGAAAGGTGCTGAAACTTAGAACCTCTTGCCAAACTCCACTGTTATGGGAAGAACCACTCAACAATTCGGGTTCAAAACAAAAACTTAAAACTGAATGGCAATTCAGGAACTAATCGGCACTTCGGGCACTAATCGACACTTGTGGGAGGCTGCATGGCTGCGGGACGTGCTGATACCTGATCGTAGTGAGAGCCGAGCGAAGACATGAGAAACAGGCGCTCAAAGTCTCTCTACAGAAAACGACACAAAATATACAAAATTTTACAACAGCGACGCGCGCGCTGGGCGCAAAAATAAAATTCTCTGTTGCAAATGAAGAGGAGAAAAGCGCGCGTTTCTGAAACAAATACTGGAGGAAGGACAGATCCAAGATGCCGTGGAGCCCTGGGGCGGAACCACCAAACAAATCCCCCTCCCCTCACATTTCGAAGGCACAACCTTTCTGCTCTTTTCAAACCAAAGTTGAGATTGGGCCTCTCTGGGAAGCCAAAGGCCCCTGGACACATCTTGGATCCGCCCTTGGAGCCGTGCACATGCAACCAAGCCTAATCACACGCAGCACAGGAAGGAATCAGTGGTGAGAGAACAGTCGGAGGGAGGCTGTGAACACAGGTCCCGGGAGAACACGTGATTACACAGCGTTACAACAGACGGCGTTCAGTACCTTCCCAATGCGTAGCGACGCCGACAAGCGGCGTTCTCTTCCCTGCGTCTGCGTTAGAGAGCATGCGCGAAATGCAAACAACCATTCAGAGCAAGACAAACCGAACTCGCATTTGGATTTGGTCGAGAGGAGATTCATTTCAATTCCCCTGGCGTGCACCAGGCTGGCGAAAACTTGCCAAATGTGCAAAAAATAAAAGTCATCATAAATTAAAGTAATTGTTCGTCCTTCCTTTGTATTTGTTATCTCCTGAGAAAAACGTCTCAACCAAACCAAAAACTACACTTTTGTACTGTTATGATGCAGCGCGAGAGACACACAGCGTCAGAGCACAGCAACACCGACACCGCACGCAGCGCGACAGAGCGTCCAGTCGAGTTCACTCAGTAGTGTCACATCAGATCTCCAAGGCACTGGAGATGCATTGAGGCAGAGCTCTACACGCAATAAACACTTCAAACTGTAATCTCCATGCTCGTGGTAGAGAGTCTCTCTCAGTCTGATAGAAAACCACACACAGCACGCCAAGAAGGCTGTTGTCGCACATCACCTTTCTCCAAGGCGATCGTTCGTACGGTCTACTCATGCGATGCGTAAACTTGACGGAAAAGAAACACGAGAGCTTCAGCTACTGCTCCATCTGTTCACTCATTCATCGAGACTCACTCGCCACCAGCCTCGGAGTTCTGTGCATCAGCACGCATTTTCCTTCTCCCCTTCGTGAAAACACTAGTCCCCGCTGCCCCATCTCAATCTCATCTTTGCTTGCCGCTGTCTCTTTCTTGCCCCGCCCCTTTCCCCCCTTGCCTCTGCAGCCCTTCCTGACCCCCGTCTCATCCTTCTCTCGCCCCGACCACCCCCGCCCCTTTCGCCTCCCCCGTCCGCACCCCCCTCTCCCGCCCCTCTCCCCTCACGCCTCGCCGCCGCTCACCTCCGACGTGCGTCCGTACGAGCTGAAGGAGCGCTCTGAACACACGCTCGACGTCTCCGACGCGTCGTCCGCGGAGTCGTAGCTTTCATACCGCTTCCGACCCGGCAACTTCTGCAACGGAGGGAAAATGCCAATGGGTTTGGCGCCAAGATTGGTTTTCTATCATCATGAAAAGAATCGGATTTCTGAGAACAAGGATGTGGACAAAGTCTGCAAGATCACTGTCGCAGTGGCACACAACAAGTGAACACAACCTGTTGATTTTGTGCAGACATTTTCAACTCCCAACCAGCGCGTCCTACAGCGCTACTCACCAGCGCGTCCTACAGCGCTACTCACCAGCGCGTCTTGTACACACACTCACCAGCGCGTCCTGCAGCGCCGTCTCGGCCTCGGACCCCGGCTGCAGCTCCCTCTGCTGCAGCACGCCTCCCCCGCCCGGCTTGACCCGCTGCGGATGGTGCAGCGTCCGCCCTACGTTCCCCGCGCTGTACTTCCGCTCCCGACCTGCAACAACCGGGCAAGAGGCTCGTGACCCCCTTCAAACACGTCTCCCGTTGCACGCAGAAAGGGAGCGCAAGGCTGGAGATACAGAGGACGGGTAAAGGTGCCTGTAACACACCAATCAGCTCCTGGTCCCAAGCGTCTACAATGGGGTTGGGACTCGCTGGATTTGGCGGAACCCAACGAGTGTGAAAGAACATTTTGTGATTCTGATGTGTACGGGTCGCAGTCGCAGTCAAAAACGTTTCTGTACTCCCTACTCACCGTACGACATGCGGGACGGGGATCCCTCGCGGCTCGCGCCCTGGCTCCGCGGGATGCCCGACTTGCGGCGGGGGCGCGGGACGGACGAGGCGGTGGCGCCCCCGTGCGACGCCTGCGCCGCGTCGCCCCCGCCCCCGCCCGTCACGTGCGTCAGGTAGCTGAGGCGCGACGACGGCGACCCCGACCGACTACTCGCTGCGGAAGAAAACACGAGAACACGAGGTCACTTTGCGTTGGATTCGGGGCAGCTAACACAACACAAACTCCCGAGTCGTTGAGAACTCCCTGCTTCTCTTCAATGCGAAATTGGACTGCAGCTGTTCCACGGTGGGTCAATGACGGTTCCTCCTGTCACAGCTGTGGGGAGGGCGATTTCAACAGCATCCAACCCTGGCAGACACAAAATTTGGAGGTGGGGCAGTCCCCCGGGTCCCCTGGACGAGGTACTCACGCTGAGACTGCGACACGCCGATCCGGGAGCGAGGCCGGCTGCGCTCCGGGGACAGCACGCTGCTCGGGTTCTTCTTCTGCCGCGCTGCAATCACAAGGCGCCCCCATCACAAACCGCCGCGCCGCCGAGCGGGACCACGAACCGGAGACAAGAATCAGTGAAGCTGGTTGCGGGGAAAGTGAGACTCTTACAGGCTTCAACAGAGTCAGTTCGTATCAGTGATTACTCGTATTCTCGGACACCAAGCAGGGCACTTGAACTTTATCCTTACATGTCTACGTTAGTTCTGTTGCTCGAGATAAATCCACAAAACTTCACGATTTCAAAACATAGTGAAAACTCTGAGCGGCCGCTGTTAGTTTTCATGCAAATAGGTTAGAAATTGGATTTTGTCAAACATACAATAGTTTTAGTGTTTCTTGAACAAGGCGAAACAAGCGTTTCAGACAGATGCGTTGAGAACATTCTGAACGGACGTCATTGTCACCTAAACTGCGACAAACAGTGTCAATAGAGATAACAATCCTGCGCGGAAAAAAAATGCTTCCGCAGGTCGGCACGAAATGCCGCACAACTCAATGGCTCGAAAAACATTTTTCCACAGTCACGCTGAGCGTCTGTAGATCTACCTACAATCTCGAAAAACCTGCCAGTGAGATCAAGTCTTGCGGTCAACAAAACCAAGCTTCGTCAACGAACCGTTTGACGACAAACCGACCCAAGTCGAGTTTACCTAGATCAAACCAACGTCGCTGGAACCACTCAAACTTGCTCTCTAACTTTACAACATAACCAAAGTGCTGTCTCAAACCTCAGGCAAAGGTGCTTCTGTTGTACATGTTAATGTGGTAAATTATCAAGTCATTCCGTGAGTGCGTTTCTTTCCAAGCAGGCCGTTAGGGGGCCTGGGAAGCGTTACTCACTCCTATTGGCCGGGGAGGGCGGTGACGTCACAACAACACGTGGCACACGTAACCGCCCCCTCAAAGACCAATCAGCGCCCGACAAATCTGCAGTGCTTCGGCTCTGACCTGGATTCAACAAGCTCAGTCAGTGTTAAAGCTGCTTCCTGGGCAATACAGCGCGACACCAGAAACCAAACCTGTTCCGTTACGTGTCAGGAAACACGCCTGAACGTGGGTGAGATTGCTTCTAACATCAGTGCACCAAATGCTGCGAGAACATGCCAGATTAGAACAAGAATGACCTTCATTCATGCAAAGAAATACGGACCTCTGTTTGGGAGTGTTACACTTGAAACCAACAGCTTGACCTGCCAACACCAACTTTACCTTAAACACGGCAACTTATCCTGAGATCCTTATAGCAAAGCTCTCTTGCTACACACTCCAACCTGGCTTTCTTAGCTTGTAGGCAATGACTTCCGAACGCAGACTGACACACCTCGCGCGTCCACGGAAGAACAGGGTTCCTTTCAATCCGACCGACCCACGGACAGCAGACAGGGACTCGAACCACCAGATTCCAGACAGCCTCTTTCCTGCAGCCCACCTCCAAACACATCGTTCAGCACATGGCCGTGGGCGGTACTTACATCTGTTGGGGGTGGGTGGGGGGCGGGAGCGGACGCCCCCCGCCACTAATGTACCCTCGTCAAAACTCTGCGACAGCCTTGTTCCGCTCAGCGTCGCCTGGCTGCGCGCGTTTCCTGCTGACGCCACAAGCGATGACGTCAAAGTGAGAGCGTGACGTCACGAGACGCGGCGGCAGCGGTGAGGGAGGAGCAAGCAGAGCGTTCATCCGTTAGTCTCATTCGCCACGCAAAGCTTCATTGGTCAGTGATTAAAAGTCTTACATTTTCCTGGTTATTTGTTTTCGAATCAAAACATGGTGCGAAGGTCAGAGAAACCCATTTCAAGGACCACAGTGATTGTTGTGTGAAACATTTGAAATGGGGTTCATCCATGCAGCTGGGTTAGTCTTGCATTTGATTTGATGGTGATGCGAAAGCCAAAGCACAAAGTCGAGACAACCAAAACGGAGAAAAAAGGGATGAGAAAAACCCGCACGATGAGAAACCCGCTGAGAAAGTGTCGAAGGAAACTGCACGTTGCAGGGAGGAAAGCGCAGGTGGGAAGGCGTGGCAAACCAGGGCGATGACAAACGAACGAGTCTTGTGGCAGTTAGGGAACCGGAACCCAACACAGCAGAACAAACTCCCAATATAACTTGCGACAATTGCGCACGAAATTCTCAGGTGGAGCCACAGGGAGAGTCCATACTTCCGTCTCCAAAGTTCCCGTCCGGTTTCGTGCGAAGAACCCGGGTTATGTTGTGTCCACATGCGAGTCACGGTCCAAGAGAGCGAAGCGTACGCAACGTACTGAGTCGAGGCGGCGGGTCGGGCGCTGCTCCCCTCGGCAGGCGACTCAGAGACACCGACCTCCGGCCCATCCCAGCTCCGTCCGCTCTCACCACAGAAACCCCTGAGTTGGTGTTGCTCCTGGATCCCGTGCAGGAACGACCGCCCGCTCCGTTGGCTGAGCGATAATGCGGTGATTCGTGGGAGCGAGGCGTCGCTGGTGTCAACAGGTCGAGCGAGCGGACACGAACCAAGGCCCCGTTGTGCCGCGCGAGGTCAACGTCAGAGCGCCTTGATCCTCGTCGAGCCGAAGGTTGCCGAGACTTGCCGAGTGAACAGTCGGCTCTCTGTTCGTGCGTCACATTTCTCGTTGGACAGGACACCATCCTTCGTTCTTGCAAGTTGAGGAGTTTGGAAGAATCGCCGGTGTGCGGGGTGTTCCCGTGGGTTGCGGAGCGAACCCAGTCCCTGTCCTCCTTTCTCCTGCAACCGTCGCTGCGCTCGTGCAGAAAGAACTCTCCCTCGTCTGGTTCCCCTTCATGCGGCCCATGGTTCCGTCGTCTGGCTCGTTCCTGTCCCCAGGGCGTCCCTACAGCAGACCCTCTGCCTTCACAACGACAGTCACAAGTGTCATGCCGTGAACACCGCAGCCTATCCCTGCCGGCTGGTTCCGAGACACGACGTGATCTGCTGCCCACGTGATTTGAGAATCCTTGTCTGTAAGGCCTCAGATCTGGGGCCGTCGCGTGTGCTCGAGAGGGCCCCGTCTCCCTCCAGCTCTGCTGCGCGGAGTCTCGTCTCTCGGGGAGTCGCCCGGTTCTCCCGGAAGTCATACCCACGTGACTGGCTGTTCCCACGTGACTGACTGCGCCGGCCCCACGATCACCCTCCACCTCCTGCCGACTCCGCTGCTTCTGCTGCTGGTGCTTCCTGTAAGCCTTCATGTGCCGCACACTCTTGAATCCTGTGCAATCAGGCAACTCGTGTGTCAATCTCATGAAGAGCGTCCTGTTGAAAGCGGGTGCGGTGGGAGGCTATCTCGTGCACCCAGACCCGGACCCGGGCAATCATCTCGCAACAAGCCCATCCTCGGAGCCAAACCAGCCGATTCTCACGGTTAACGGCCGATTCTACAATCCAAGTCAATCCAATGAGGAACCCAACGCTCCAGGTCATCCAGGGACAGGGTCTGTCATGGCAGGGAGGCAAACAGCGAGCACTCCAGATGATACAAAACACATACACAAGATCCAGACGGAATCCAAGGCACAACCAGGATCACAATGAACGTGGAACTGCGCTCAAACCAAGCTTCCAACAACGCTTCGAACACAAGGTGCCTGGACCGGGGCTGCAGCCCAATGGAGGGAGCAATCTGTGCACGGAGACAACAGTGCAGGGGTGACATCGGACAAGCTTGTGCAAACTGTGAAGATGCTGGGTGCGTCACATCCAGACGAAACCACATTCCACTGGGAAATCCAATCCGCACGAAACCATCTCAACTCGACAAGACTCCGCCAATGACCGCCGATCAATCGGGCAAGATTCCACAGAGGTCCAGGTGCATTCGACATGACACTCGTGTGACACACACTGTACATTTGTAACGACACGATTAGCAGTTGGGTTGTTGCATGCGTAGCCCGGTGTGTTAACTTGTTAAATGTATCAAAGCACAAAAAGAATTCCAACTCAAAACCACTTCACAGCAAAATAATTGCAACTCTTACAAACATTTTTAATGTGAATTGGCTCTGTCCCACAGCACAGCACGCTCTCACAAAACAGGTTATATTTCGAAGATGCAAATGAAACTAAGCGTCTTAAATCTGGATCGTAACAAATTCTACGGGTTCCATTGATTATTAAAATGCGGGCTTCTACGGGTTACTGTCTGCAGGGTGGTGCGACTGTGCACAAACAACTTGGACAGGCTCTACTGGCAAAGGAGCAAAAAAATCAGCACCCAATGTTGGCTGATTTTTTTTCGAATGCAAAACAGGCAGCTAACTGTTCAATTATTGTGTCAAGCAAAAAGAGCAGCTCTCATTGGCTGAGGAAGGGATGTCACTTACGCAGTGAGCTGTAATTTGATAGGGGAACACGAGAGGACACGCCCATTCGAGGCGTGTGCCCCGATTGGCTGGAACCCCCAGCCAGATCTACAGCTGAACTCGATCGGACCAATCCTAGAGCAAATAAACACAAAAGACGTGGCGTCGCTAGAAACATAAAACAACGCGTGGTGGTGACTGGTGAAGGTTGGTCGCCTGGGTGATTGTTGCTACATGCACAGCAAAGGAAAATCGTGTGACCAAAGAGGAGAAGCCCGTCGGAACCTTGAGTAGAAGTGTCTGTGGTGTCGTTACAGACGCCAACGCTGAACGCACTGTGCGCCCCGGGAACACGCCCCAGCTGGAGAGCTGGGGCGCGCAGGGCGTACTCACAGAAAAGGCACAAAATGACACTGGTGTGCAGGACCAAACAATTGCTCTCACACCCATAAAGTTTCACAACATCGCGGCCACTTCCAAGTAAAGTTCCGACAAACTCAACGTGTGCAATGGCAGCGTGACACAGCGGTACAGATCGATTCAGTACATGTACCATAGACAACGTAAGTAACCAACCTAGTCCTTCAGAGGTCAGTAAAGAGAGAACACAGCGTTGCGATCTACAGCTTCAGTTGTGCGCCGACCGGGGGAGTTGTATGACGGGCCCACCCGTTGTTCAACGCCAACAAATTCTGAACTGTTGCGGGCAACGCGAGCAGTGGCCACAACCACCGCAAAACGTTACAACTGACTGTGCTGCTCGACAGATCTCAAGTTACGTGAGTTTTTCGTGACGAAGTTTGTGTGAAAATCCTTCAAGTTGGAGGGTGGGAAGCAGTGTGTAGAGGGAAAGAATTGCAAACCGCAAAATGAAACAATAATTTTCGAAAGAAATTCCCTGAAAGATGTCGAATCAAAAATTTGGCAAAAACAAAAAACGTGAGTCGTGAGGCCAAATGACGCGTGTCCGTTGTTGACCGTTGGTGGGTCGGAGTCTGACTGACTGACCTGTGTCGATCTTGGGGCTGGCGTGTTTGTAGTTGGAGGTTGGGTTACTGATGGGCAGCCGCCGCGCCTGACCACCAGCTGTCGCCACGGGACGTCTGCAACACGCGCAGGGCAACTTGTCAAGTTCAACTGTACCAATCAAACTGCGCGAAAGACAGACTCTTCACAAAGGAAGACTAACACAGTTCCATCGCAGCGAAATGCGGATGACGTGGCGGTCACGTGCACGCCGGCGCTGCTGACTCACATGTATCCCTGAGCGTGTCCGGTGCGGTCGGTGCTCATGCTGCGCGCGCGCGGCACGCCGCTGCTCGACCCCGGGGCGGCGCCGGCCGTGCGCGGCCGGGACGAGCTGCCCGCCGTCTCCAGGGACGTGCTGCTCGAGCCGCCGCTCAACTCGCCCTGCAGCTGCTTCTGCTTCGCCGCGTCCAGCGAGTGCATCAGCGAGTCCGCCTGGTCTTTGAAGTGGTGCGAGAAGCCCCAAAATGCCCTGCGAAACACAAGGACCGAGAGGAAATGTCACGTGACCCTCGACTTTGAGCAATGCGTGAAGGGAGCCATGGAATCTTGGGTCCAACGTGAAAGTCCTTACGTGGCTCGGTGGAAAGCGACGTGAAAACGATGTAGCTGATGGGAAGGCCACGAATCAGCAGGTACCAAACGCAAAATACACGCCATGCTTGCAGTCCTCAGTGTGGGTCCTCGCGCGTGACACATTTTCGAGGACTGTTCGGCCCTTGACTGGGTATCGTACTCAGTATAGCGACGGAATAGGTACTCACTTGCGCGCATGCGCGCGCGCCTCTGCGTCCGCGTCGCTGAGCGCCTTCTTGATGGCCTCCTGCAGCGCCGCGATGTGTCGCTCCAACATGTGCGTGGGCCACGTGTGCAGCAGCTGGTCCACGAACTCGCAGCACTGCCTGCAACACCAACCAACAAGTCACGTCAATTCAGTGAGGCCGTGCTCATGCGGCTCTATAAAACTGTGTGGTGAGCTGAGATCTCAACGTGTCGGGCGATACACATGTTTGGCTCCCATGACACACACCATTTGGCTTTTGTACTTCTACTTCAGTGGGTCCACAACCCATGCAGTGCCCTGAATCGAAGCTGACTCTTGGAAGGTCTCGACTCAGTCAACTTGTGCTCACACCGCAAAGGTGACAATTCTGACTTTGCTTCGGTGACGAACGGATCGCTGTTGGAGAAGGTGGTGAGAAGGACGCACCTTCTGATGATGTTTGACTTAGATGTGACGTTGCTCGTGATGATGGGAATCAACCGCGGATGGTGCGTGTACTGCAAGCAACAAGAAACATCAGTTTGGAGTCTTCAGACCTGTCTCGTTTCTTTTTCCACACTGATATTCTTCCCAACTGAACGAGGCTCATGGCTGAATACGGTACAAAGACAACCCTCTTTTGTCTTTCTGTCTCTGTCTCATTTGGTCTGTCTCTCACGTGTGTGTGTGTGTGTGTGTGTGTGTGTGTGTGTGTGTGTGTGTGTGTGTGTGTGTGCAGCACGAATTCCTCAGCAGCGCACCTGGATGATGAACCTGATGGAGACGATGCCGGCCGTCGCCATGATCTTGGCGGAGTTGGGGATGACGTTGATGAGGTTGACGAGCACCGCCTCGGCGAAGTGGTCGAAGCGGTTCCGCAGCTGCTGTGACATGTACCTGCAGCACAGAGGGAGAGGGGCACCGAGTCAGGGCTGTGCAGGGAGCTGCTGCTTTCAGACGAGCTGACGGTCAGGCGGTGTTCAAGTTCAGATTCCGGCGTGGAGAAACAACGCAGAAACATCTTTCGCTGACGCCATCAATGAAGTTCATGAAGAAATTTTATGCACTTGTTATCAGGAAAGAACAGGGTGCTCACGCAAACCCAATGCGAAAACCACATTCCTGCTGTTTCCAGTCTGGAGTGTGATCCATTCCACACCACCAGCACTCAAAATTTGCAGATCAACACAAATATGAGGCAGACCTGGACGGCTGCTGTACTCACGCGATGGAGATGCAGACTTCGCGCACCACCTGGGAGCGCAGGTCCTTGATGGACGTCTGGAAGCTGAGCTCGAGCGAGCGCAGCAGCGCCGGGAACTCGTCGTAGTCCGCTGCGCCGGCGACGAGCAGCGCGCGCACCGCCTTCAGCTGCGGGGAGCGAAGAGCACGCGTCATAGGACGACATACAGTCGCGTCAACAACACGTGAGACAGTCGCGTCACGGAATATGCGTGGCTGGCACACGCCAGCAACCGTCTTCACAGGGCCTTCTGGAGGTTGAGACAAGTCCGTGATGTTGTTTTCCTGCACCCAATAGTTCTCGTAATCTCAATTGAGAATCCAAGATGCCTTCTCGAATTCTTGCTTGGACTCCCTGTCAAATGCTGCCGCCATCAGTCTAGAAACCTGACATTCTTGGATACAAAAGGCACAACGTTGATCAGGGTTCCCACTGCGGCTGACCAACAAAATTCCATGATTTTTCCATGATTTTTCCAGGTTTTCAAAGTTTTTTCCAGGTATTTTTTGTCTTTTTTGTTGGCTTTGTGTA
>JAAUXT010011107.1_pt1 | contig 23532 bp, 25 predicted proteins | sample 7278171 | NCBI WGS metagenome assembly JAAUXT01 (sample SAMN14350112, study PRJNA611818) | marine sediment metagenome | isolation source: surface marine sediment (1.8m) | place: French Polynesia: Moorea | collected 2018-08
ACGCACATCTCTTTCAACCTGGAAAAAGAGTAAGTATCACTGTTTTTGCTTGACATCCATGGTTGTTTTGTATGTAGGAAGGAAGAATTCAGTCTTGTGCAGGTTACTACCATGTTATTTTTGCATTCTGTACAAAAAACTCAAAATTATGACACTCTTTCAGAGCATGGGCCATGTCGACGCAGACATTGGTTGAGATGCAGGAAACGGTTGCTGACTTTCGACTGACATCTTCAACCCTTTTGGACAACGACGACTCAGAAGCTTCATCAGACGACTGCCAAGTAATTGCGGAAGAGACTGGTGAAAACTCTGACTCAAAGTGCCAATTTAAGGAGTACATCCCCAGCGAGTGTAGCAGTGATGATGACGTTGACGGCCTCATCCCGTACATGGACAGCGATGAAGAATCAAGCCAATCCGCCTCAACAAACTCTTCTCTTCAAGCAGAAGACCCTTCAGAACAACACAAGCAACCTGTCAGTGAGTCTGAAATGCATGATTTGCAAGGCAAGACCTTTGCACCGGTGACCAACAAAAAGATTGGTTGGGCCGTGAAGTTGTTTTGTGAGTGGCAAAAAGGGTGAATTGCCAAAGGTTTGGGCGGCCTTCAGATAGAAAGGAGTGATATTTTGGCTCCGGAAGCTGATGTTGATCACCTGAAAAACACCATTTGTTTGTTCTTGAGCGAAGTCCGACGAGCAGACGGTCAGGAGTACCCAGGCCCCTCGCTGTACAAATAGCGCGCGTGAAACGACTGCCGACCAGCGGGGTAGACGGGGACAACCGTCTTCCTCTCGTACAGCTGGGCGAAGTTATGTGGTGACGAAGCAGGCACAGAACGAAGACTAGCAAACCAGCTGGAACACGGGGTAGTTCGGTTCAGGTAAAGTGGGCGACACCTCAGAAGGAGGGCACCAAATATTTCAGCGCTTTGGGCCCCCGGCGGATTCGGCCGTGCCGTCAGCCTCAAAAGAAGAAGGCTCTCCATGTCTGGTTCACTCACAAGGCCAAAGAGAAGCTCGCATGTCGAGGTGCAGCATGTCAATAGTCTGCACCCAACTGCTGCTCCCAAGGTCCAACGCAAGAAAACTTCATAAATTTCGCAAACGCTTCATGTGTGTCTGAAAAAGAATACAGATCTTTCAGAATGCTTTGTGCGTGACAAGAACACAGACACAAAAGAGCCTACAAGTCGCGAACGGGCCATTGCAGTGCAGGGGACGAACCAGGGTTCGCACCAAGAGATCCAAACGCCTGGGGCCCTGAGTCCACCCAACAAGCCCCTGGATCTTCTTCGACTCAGAACACTGTAGGGCCCTGAAACCTTCCACCTAAGCCCTGCACCCAGTAGGCTTTGGATCCACATCACCCTGCACCGTGCACGTTCCTGGCTCTGCCCCTATCCTGTAGCCAACAGGCCCCTGGATCCACTGCTGCTCTGCTCCCAGATGAGTGAGAGATAAACGCAGAGGAAACGCCGGAAGACGATGAAAGCGATAAGGACTTGTGAAACTGCTGGGAAGGCGGCTCTTTTCGCCCGCGGCGCCGGCGGCGGCGGGAGATGATACAGATCTGATGATGAGGACTGAGCCTCGGCTTCGCTGGCTGCGTGCCGCACAGAATGAGTCGGGGAGGGCCGGGTGAGGGGAGCCAGGGAGGGCTGGAGGAACCAGGAAAGCTGGAAAGAGCTGGAGATGGACGGAAAACCAAGGGAGTTTGGGGATCAGGAGAGTCAGCGGAGTCAAGATACCGAGGAGCTGGAGAAAGCCAGAGGAAACCAGGGGAACCAGTGTGGGCTGGGTAAGCCACACAAGTTCGACAGAACTGGGGGAACTGGGAAGCTGGGTGGAGCTAAAGGAGCTGGGGGAGCTTGAGCGTGGAACTGGAGGGATCTAGGCCTCCAGGTGGGTAATACGAGCGTAGGAACCGGGCAGCAGTTTGGAACCACCGATACTTACCAGGAGCAAATGAATGTGAAAAACTTTGGTCCCGTGGTACAATTACAGGGCAAATCAACATTGGGGGGGGGGGGAGTCCGGGGAACCAGGCCCGATCCTGGATCAGTTGGAGCCCTGCGGACCACTGTGAAAGCTTCTCCAGTTCACAACACTGTGTCGTGTGAAAAGTGCACCTGGACCATTGCATTCGCGAGCCTCTTGTCTCTGCAAAGTGGATCTCTTGCGTTGTTCATGGGTTGGGATGTTCCTGTCTTTTTCGAGATATCCGCAGAAAGTTGCTTTGTGGGTTATTTCATGGGGTGCACCTTTGGGGCCTTGTTTCGTCACACCGGATAAAGTGCCTGGGCAAAGTGCAATGCCTGGGAGAACATGAACCAGTCAGGTCAAGGAACGGGAGGCGCGAAACGGGAACCAGTCAGGCCGGAGAACGGGACCCAGTTCCTCCTGAACCACGGGGACTGGAGGTCTCATCCTGTGCGTGGGAGTTGTTCTTGTACGCAAGTCATTTTTCTGTGGCGGAGTCAGGGACAATTTGTTGTTGTCCACACACCGCTAAGTCCCGTTTTTGTGTCACCTGAAATTGCTGACAGTTTTTCACATTTTCGCCCAAACAGCGGCAGAGGGGCCCAGTGGCTCTGGTTCCCCGAGGAATTGGCGTTGTGATGGTTTCACGTCAAGCTGGAGTTTCTCCTATTCCACAGAGATGAAAGCCCAGTCAACATTTGATTTGAAGTCAAAAGGGTGAGTAGACTGACACAAAACACGGCTATGTGAATCTGGCGTCACAGTAAATCTCGTGTCATCTTTAGATCTGACGGCACGAGAAGACCACGCTCCGTTTACGTAGGTTCACTTTGTTCTTTGCATTGATTGGCGTACATTTCACGGAAACTTCGGCCATTTCGGCGCCCCGGGCACGGAGACTCGTTTTTTATGAGAAAGATAATGGAGCGACAAGCGATGCGCCATAAACTCGGCTGCAAAACACGTGTTTCTGCTCCTGCAATTAGCGGCCGATTCGCGTGATTCGCCTCCGTAACACCGTGGATCCAGGGGCGGATCTAGGGTCTGGTCTGAGGGGCCCGACCCCCGAGGGAGGAACACCATTTTTACTGTGAAAAAGAAACATGTTGGAAGGGTGTGTGTGTTTTGGGGGGGATCAAGGGGGTGGGGTTGTCCTGCCGGCCCCCACTGGGTCCGCCCCCTGCGACACGCGGCGACGCGGAACTTTACGAGTCGGCCCAGTCACGGGGGAATGTCTGCAATGGAGCCGTGCACATAAAACGGCTCAGCTCCGGTGTCGCGTTGTGGCGAGACGCCGGTGTGACGGGGATTGTCGCCAGAACGGATTGCGCCCTGTGGCGGGTTTGGCCTCTGGTGTCCAAACAACCCGTGACCAAGGAAACCAGGAGTTTGCAACACCATTGTGGCGCGACACAGAAGCGGCTCTGTCTTACTTCTTTTGAACGGGCATCACTGAGGCCTCCCCGCACAGGTAGAGCCTGCCAAGTCGCGAGGGCCCAGGCCTCGTGGTCACGCGTCTCGTGAACACGTTACACCGGCGCCATTATGAGTGGCTGCCGCTCCTGTTCTTCATATCGCCCACTTGCATCGTTTTGGCCACTTACCATTCTCGTTGCTTTTCAGGCTATAATTTCCAGGCTCTGGTCACCAATTCAGCGCCATGCAGGGGCTGCAGGTCTTTCTTCTTCAAGAACACGCGCTCAGGGGGACTTGAAGGCTTCCCTGTCGAAACACCACTTCGGACTCCGCCTGATTTCACTCAACTGTTTCCCGTGGAGCACGGAGCAACATTCACGGCCCAGGTTACGGGTCTCCGGTGCCTGGTTGTGCGCGGGTCACTTGGTCGTGAGAGCGCGAGGTACTCCGCCCGTCTGTCCTCAGCTGTTGCACCAAAAACCTCTCTTTAAGACTCTCACAGGCGCGGATTTCTTTCGTTGTGCTGTGTTCTCGTTTCAAACGTTGGAGTTGGGCCCCTTGGTTTGACCCGCCCTGACCACAATCCTACGTGGAGTCTAAACCGGAAGTTGAATTTTACTTGACCCACGCTCGGGTGGACACACATCTTGTGCATCAGGCCGGTGGACCCTGCTCCCCCGCACTGAAACCAGAAATTGCTTTTTGTAACTCAGGTGCGTGTGTACTCGTATTCACTCCGTCCAGCCTGACGTGGCACGTCGTTTTCTGCTGTCATAACACGTGAACAGCGTAGAACCTGCAAACTTCTCCGTCCAATTTTCCGTCAGCCTGCACAGCCAAAGTCACACTGGCACTGGGCACAGCGAGGCAGGCCCGTTGACGCGCTCAGGGACATCGCCACAGTGAACCCTGCCCGGCTGTGTGGGGACCCGACTCCCCGTCGACCCACCGCTCACGCGACCCCGTGGCCCCTTCGCCTGATTTCCCGACAACCCGCATCACACGGAAGACTGCGCTGCAGGACGGCTGGGCTCCAGACGACAAGAGGTCGCGCCGGCGCGGGGCTCGCTCCGCCGGAACTCTCCCTGTCCGTCCCGCCACACGACCCCGTCCTCACGCTGCCAGGACGCAGCCCCTACAACCGCCACAGCCCTCCCCTTGCCACCGCTGTGACCCTCCTCGCCCTTTCCACTGTGCCCCTCCCAGCTCGAGCCGACGTTGTGCCCTCCCCGTCAACATCACCGCGCCTATGCCCATCGCCTCCCCTCCCCCACCGCCTGTGTCATGGTGTCCCTCAGCCCATGCCGCCGCGACCCTTCCCACCAAGCCGCGACGCCCTGTCCTCCCGAGACAGCTCAGGTTTCAGCGGAGAACAACACCAGAAGCCGAGTCCAGGAACTCGAGCGGATCTAGGGGTCTCCGAGATTCCATCATCCTCCAACAGATTTATCAGCCTCTTACCCCAAAAGTTGCATTTCATTTCATCTTCTGATGTTCAACTAAAATCGGCTGGCCCGCCTCCATCCTCAAACACCCTTGGGAACAGTGTCAGTTCGGAGTTATGCATGAGTTGAGGTGTGGCGACGGGAGTTTTGAACCAACATGTCATGACACGTCATTCAACTCTCGTCACGGCTGTGGAGGCAGAGGCACCCTCCGGCGGATCCACGATTCAGTGAGGGGCTTCAACCCTTGGTTTGAATTGAGAAAATGCGACAGCGATCAACTTGTTCATTGCCTCCTGGGTTGGGACTTGGGTGTGCACGGTGTGTGCGGCTTCCAGAGTCTCACTCTTGCGCCTGGTGCAAATTTGGTTCCTTTCCACTTGGTTTGAAATCGCGCCACATCGGCGGGGGCTCGGGCCTCTGGACCAGATCCTGGTTCCGCCCTGGTTTCTTGTTTGTAATTTCACGATGTCAGGAGGTGACTGAACGAAGGTGAGACGTCTCATCACAAAACTTCACTCTACGACCCGAGGACACGAAGCCTCAAATCCCCTTTCAAACGAAATTGAAAAAATTCAATCCTGCTTCAGATAAGAAGCTGAGAAATTTTAATTACAATCCTGGGAGTCAAATGAGGCGCAGCGCGAACATCCTTCTTCACAGGCGCTAATTAGCGGAGCTCGGTGCGCGAAACTGATCCTCTCCGCACCGCGCGAGGCGGGTTCGTTTTCTCTGCAGCCTGTCAGTCGGGGATCCAATGGCCACTGCATGTTGCACACGAATGTGGAGAAGTGTTTTCACATTGGTGACGCGGGGTCGTTTTTTTTACGTCGGCGTCAAAAATTGACATTGAACCGAATGGTGGAATTTTTGACGTCAGCCCAGAAAACGACCGCCCGTCACCCAATGTCAAAACCCCTTGTGGCTACGCCACGCAGAAAGGGTCTGGTCTGGTTCCTCTTGCACTGAACTTGGACCGCGCCTGTCCACAGTGAACCACGCACCACGCGCACATCAGAACATTGATCTCCAGCACCTTTGCCATTCACTAAGAATTCCCCGTTCATGAAGATTCATCACGTCAACCATCCAGCTTGATAGAAGCCAGGAGTGACTGTTGGTCTCTCTTGTGTCAAACTTGGTGCGTGTTGTGGTCCGTTCCGGATCAGTACATCGGGGCCTGATCCAACATGCGGCGAGAGGTCCATACTCCTCCTCAGGATGGGGCCCGATCCAACTTTGTCTCCCAAAAAGGGCCTGACCTTGGACACAGGTTGTCATGCAGAAGCACCAGAAGTTTGTCATCTTTGCAGTTCGTGCACGCTTCAATCGCGTGAGTTCGTTCCCCGTTATTGAGTCCAACCGTGGCCGTTCCAGTTCAAACTACACTTTGTCACAGCTCCCAAACAGGCTAAAGAACAACGTGTCAGCGCTCAGTAAGAAATTCAATACTTCAACGTCACGACGCCAATCCATCACGCGTGGCGACGGAGGGCGACGCCGTCGAGACAGCGGTCGAGGGACGAAGGCGTCCTGGACCGGGATCCATCAGATCCACCAGACCTGAATGCGCGCTTTGTCAATTTTTTTTCGAAATCTGGGTCGAGTGATGTGGAACGGGTGAGGCGGGGCCCCAGGTGGGGCAGGCCCAAGTTGAACGGGCCCGAGTGGGGCTGGCCCAAGGAGACGGGCTGGGGTGGGCTGCGGTGGGGCGAGCTTGGGTGGCGCGGCTGGGGCAGACCCGAGCTCAGCGAGTATCATGGAGACGCTGGCAGAGAGCGCGGTTCACGGGGAGAGAGATGGATGGGCTTCTCAGAGTGATTATCATCTGCGGTTTGTAAGGAACGGGGTCGAAGCGCGGCGCGGGGCTGGGGACCCTCCGGTCCGAGACGGAACGGGACGGAAGGTAGCGTTCACCCCGTCATGCGCCAAGTATCCGTGTGTCCTGGAGGCAATGGGGTTGCTTCACATTGCATGTGCCAGGCGTTGCAGTCTTGTCTTTGGCGCTGCGTAACTGGACGCGTTATGCGCTGCCTCGCCGCAAGTCAAAAGGTTCTGTCTGTGTTTGGACCAGATTGACATTGAAGGCAATATGCACACTATCTCTGAACACAACAACGGGTGTTGCTTCGTCGCGTTTGATGCAACACTAACCAGTGAGGCGAAGCGCATCTCGTATGAGAAAGCATCAGTTGACTTGTGGTAGGACGCAGCGCCCAAGGCACGCAGTGTGAACAGCGCCAGATCAGATCGACGGCCCGAGTCTTGTACTGAGCCCCGGGGAGCCTTTAGTTTTCAGCAGGTCCTGCACAAACAAGAACATTATCCATACATCACAGACAGGATCGTAGCTCAAACTGTGGTGCACGTGAATGGTCAACTAAATTGAGACTTCACTTGAACAGAAACACGTTCGGACAACAGAGGTGTGAGCAGACGAACTGGTTCCGCCATTGGTCCCAGGCTCCAGGGGAATCTTGCAGTTTAATTTGGACCAATGGAAGACTATCATCCAGGGTCGGGGTCAAATGGGCATGAGCTCAATCTGTTGACAGGAAAATTCCAAAATTTGGTTTGGAGAGAAATTGGAATTGGGGAGTTGTCTGAGTTCAATTCAGTTCCAGATGGCCCTCTGGCCCCCTGTCCAAGAAGATAAGCCTCCCTCCTGCAGGAGCAATACCCTGCGGTCTCACTCCCTCCCAGTAAGGATCAGCCTCCCCTCTCGGAGGAGCAGCCCCCTTCTCCCCGCCGGGCCCAGCAGCTTCCCTCCCCGGGAGGAGCGGCCTCTCCATCCGGGACCCCAGCGCGCGGGGCCGGGCCGCTGCCTCGTCAGATCGGGAGAGAGATAGAGCCGCAGCACTGGGGACAGGGCCAGCCCTGCCGAGCAACTCAGACGCAGCAGATCCGTCTCCCGAGCAGGAGTGTTTGAGACCTGTCAGTGGGAGAGTCCGCATGATTGGTGCCTTTTGGTGCATGTGAGAAATCTCGCGGAATCTTCATTGTGTAAACTGGGACACCGAGGAAACCTGAAAGAGATAGGCACTTTAGAAATTGAATTCAATACACAATCTATTGACGTAAAATATTGATTCAAGGAAGGAGTGGTCAATATCTTTCAGAAGAACATCGCAGTTTTGTTTTCAATTCACTTAAAGCTGTTGTAAGGTGGATCAGGAGGCGCGCGCGCGAGGACAGCTGCGCGGTGGATCCGCGCGCGCAGTCTCCAGACGGTGCGCGCAGTGCTCTCACTCAACTGTGCACGCTGTGTTCCACAACTCTCTGCATCTACGGACAGTTTCAAGTGGATAATCGCTGGACCAGGTCAGTGCAAAGTTTCTTTGCTTCGTTCGCAGTTGGTTTTGCTCTCTGTTGGTCATTCAAGCGTGTTTTTTGTCCTGCGTTCTCCACTGGGGCATCCCTGCAGTGGCTTTCCTGACCTCTGGAGAAAAGCAACTTTGCTTCTGTGAAAAAGGCGCAGTTGTTTTTGTCACAAGAGATCGCCTCCTGCCCCTGGAGTTTGGGCTCCTTGACGGAATCCTGGAACCATACCTGGCGCTGTGCTGTGTTGCGCTTCTCGCTGGTGTCCCGCGGTGTCTTGATCGTGTCTATGTGTGCGCGCGTTTTGTTGCTGCTTAAGTTGTGCCGCACAGAAACTTCTGCTCAACTCACTTTCCTTTGAGATGAAGTCTCTATCATTGTTTGACCTGAACATTTTGGGCTTGTTCTGAATCAAAGGTGGAATGCATGTTTGGCGCACTGATTTCTGTTGTTAAAGTGTGCAGAGAGAAGATTGGTTCCGTTTGAAAGCTTCCCTATCGGCTGATCTGTTGTGTGTTCACAGGTGTGTAAAACTTCAGTCTCTGAATCAGTCAAGGCGCGGGTCTAAAATTGGTCAAAGGGAGCCCAACCCTAAGTTTGAAACATGTATCAATCGGTGTGTTTTCCCTTCTCTTGAGGGTTTGGGTCCCCAGGGCCCTTTGACCAGAATTTGAAGACTCCAGCCTCTGACGGTTCCCGAAGGACACGAGCAGAGAATCAGGGGCGCTTTGCTGCACTTGCCTGCGGAACAAACTGAGTGCACGCACAGGCTAGTGAGTTTCGTGAGCCAGAAACGTGAACGTTTGACGGAATTTCTTGTGGAGCCTGGATGACACAGGTCGTGGGGCGTGGGGCATATGGCGTCTGGACCTGGGACCTGGGACCTGGGACCTGGGACCTGGGACCTGGGACCTAGTCTCGATGCTCCCTCTGTTCAACGGGGACGATAAATGTCTTGTGGCGCTCGCGATTTTCACATGGGGGACACATCATGCTCCCAGCTCCTTCACCCTTGCTTTCACAACTCACGTTTGAAGGTCCAGGATGCGTGCCCAGAAAACGGCGTTTTGCGTTTTGGACGCACACATCTTGACATCCATTGTGCTGGTTCGAGGAGCGTCCCAAGCTTGTGCGGTGCAGCGACGAAACGAACGTGCCCGATCTGCGTCGGGAGTCGGGAGGAGTAACGCTCATTCAGTCGGAGGATCAAAGCCACTCAAAAGCCCATCAAGGCGGCGTCAGATAGCGATCAATGTGCTTTCAAAAATCCATTATTCTCCTTTCAAAAGCCTTTCAAGATTTCCAGTCAATTCTTTTCTGAGCCTGGCTTCCGGATAATAAAGAATTACAAAGTTTGAAACAAATTAGAGAAGCATTTTGCAGGAAAGCCGCAGCATTAGATTCGAATCATTGGACCCAGCGCGCGGTGGATCTGTCCGCAGAGACACTCACGTTGTCTTGGCTCCAGCGGATCCAAGGTCCGGAGTCGTTATTGGTGCTGCAGATGATCTTGAAGACCTGGGTCATGCAATCGGGGGCCTGGGGCCTGGGGCCTGGGGCCTGGGGCCTGGGGCCTGGGGCCTGGGGCCTGGGGCCTGGGGCCTGGGGCCTGGGCCTGGGCCTGGGGCCTGGGGCATCAAGTCTGGGGCTCGGGACCAGGTGCTCCAAGAGATGCAGGGTCTGGGGTCCAGTGCTCTCCAGTAGATCGAGAAATTCGGAGGGAGCGGAATGTTGAGCTGCAGTGAATCCAGAGATGCAGGGTCAAGACATACCTGAAACGGATCCAGGGCGTTCATTCCTGACTCAGGGTCTGTAAGGTTTGGAAGCATCACTGCGCCAGCGTTTCCTTTCCTTGACATTCGAAGATGCGCGGGTCCCCACAGCTATCTGGTGCCCGCATGGGACGGGTTCCCGTTGTTATCGGGCACCCGCACGAGGAGCCGGGTCCCCGATCTGGGCGGCGCATTTGTTCTCCGCGCGAAAGAGAAATTGTCTTTCGTATCAGGACTTTTCTCTGCGAAAGAAATTCATGGTTTCGTGGCGTGTCACCAGAGCCGCTGGTGCAGCCTTCGTGTGTGGAAAACCCCCTCTTCCCGAAGGCAGCCAGAGGATCTCTGCGTGCAAACGAGTGCAAGGAAAGTTGCAGTATTTGACAAATACTCGTAAGTGTTTCAGTCCCAATCAATGGTGGCAGCTGGTTCCCGCCTCCCCGTTCTCCTCTCAGCAGAAGCAGCTCGGGTGACCCTGGCACCAGGCGGGAACCAGTGAAGCCTTCAGGACCTGACACCTGAAGCGCTTCTTTTTACACCTGTTTCAGCGTTCAACACAGTTGGGATCGCCCCCAAGTGGGGCCTCCCCGTATCGCGGAGCCGCCTCTGATGACTCTGTCCTTATCTCCCACCTCCAGTGCGCACAAGTCGAAGATGCGCGTCCGGGGAATTTTCCATCGCACCTGCACATTTCAATCTTCCTCATTCCAGCACACATGACATTCCCACATGAATTATTGATGTGTTCACATGCAGCATGTTGCGATTAATAGCTGTGGCCTGTCGACAGGTGCTTCATCAGCTGACACCAATTCGTTTAGCCCCCGAGTGTGGTGAATATGAGGTAATGTGGTCTCCCAGGTTTACTCGGGGCTGAACAAAAGGTCATATTTCTTGAAAATGCGCTGCCAAGTCACCTGTGGGACTTCTGCCAACGATAATATTCAGCCAGTTTGGGCTCAAGTTCGTGACCGTGTTGCGTGTGAGAGGGGCGGCAGGCATCAGGTTCTTGGATCCTGCAAACCAGAGGTTCACCAATCGAGAGGTTTCATGGGGCCAGAAAGGTCTGCGAGTGTCAGAGTGCAGACAGGAAGCATCTGTCAACTCGGAAGGCCCTCCCCTGGTTCAGTCGTGCCTTAGCCCCTGGATCATCCCGTGATTCAGCCTCTGGATCAGCCCGTGGTTCAGCCTCTGGATCAGCCCGTGGTTCAGCCTCTGGATCAGCCTGGATCATCCCGTGATTCAGCCTCTGGATCAGCCCGTGGTTCAGCCTCTGGATCAGCCCGTGGTTCAGCCTCTGGATCAGCCTGGATCAGCCCGTGGTTCAGCCCGCCCCATTTGACCAGCTCCTGGACTCTTGCGTCATCCCCGCTGGATCAGACCGTGGCTCACCCTCCCCTGTCCCTGGATCACCCCCTGATCTCCCAGTGCACACGGGCCTCATTGTACGAACCCCACTCGTATCACTCAGATCACTTCCTGGCAGTTCTCGGCCAATCATCTGCCCAATGCCAAGGAAACTAACGCGTTTTTTCCTCTTCGTCGGTTTCGCCTCACGTAAAGATGAGCAGCTGATCCCCGTAATTCTGCGGGTGCCGAGCAAACTCGACTCCTGCCCGCGACACGATCTGCGAACCAACACGTGAAAAACACGTCGCAACTGAAAAACATGTTTTGTCGATCTCGTCACTGACAATGTTTGTTTGTACCCTCCTATTTTGTGCCGTAAAGTTCGAAAAATTTGTTCTCCCACGTCGAATTGTTTCATTGGGGGTTGTTTCCGTGGGCTTGAGGCTTCAGTCCCCTCGGACCGACTTCAGGAGTTCCACCTGCCTGGATCAATTTGCCCACTTGGACATCACTTGCTTTGGCACGAAAATCTTTCAACTGTCGTTGGCGTCCCTGTTTGGTCTTAACTTGTTCACAATTGCAGCCCCCCCCCCCCCCCGTTTCTCCCGGTTTTGACCCACGAAGACCTGGAGCCCGCGGTTTCCTGCACCATCTCAATGTGCCCCACAGTTTTACACGCCAGACGCGATGGTTTTGCTGAATCTGAGTCACAACCGCCCCCCCCCCGAGAGGTCGCCCCCTTGACCAGATATGGGTCCGCCCCTGCGCACCCGCTCTGATTCGTCACGAGGTGTTGCTCCGCGGCCGGTGTTCGTGTCTAACGAGGTGCATTTCTCCAGCGATAAATGGCCCCAATTAATGCGTCGCGCGTGGGACGCGAATCTGGAGCAACGTTGTTTACACATCACCCGGGCGCCGAGAAACCATAACGACATGAGCGACAATCGGATTGCGTCGCCTCGCGTCGCGCCGTAACGTCGTTACGAGCCTAATGAATATTTACGGGTTCCCGCTCCTTTCATTTCGCTTTATGACCATTAAAATTTAAACGCGGGTGCCGGTTGGGCCCAAGATTTACAGAGCGTCGAGGCGCGGATACCAAGGGGCCTGAGACCGCCCCCGCCGCCCCCTGAACAAAGTGGTGTGGGTCCACATCTTCTTCCCCTCCTCAGAACTTCCATCACCAAAAAAGGAATTTCCTCTTGGAGGTCCCCCCCAAATAAAAAAAAGGTTCAGGGTAGGAATCGGATCACACCAGCCGTCCCCCCCCCCTTTGAACCCGTTCTTGGAGTTCCCCAGTGCCCTTCAGAAAGGTTGTCCTGGATGGACCCCTGAACCCACCCTTGGAGTCACGCCTGGGCGTTGCCCTCCCCTCCGATGGAACCCTGGCGCCGCCGCTGGCTTCCTCGGCGCTGAGAGCTCTGCGCATGACAACTCGAGTGTTTCCCGCGCCGCTGAAGGCTGCGCCGCCGCCGCTTCTTTATCGCTTCCGCCGCGCAGAGGCAATTTGCTCCCCGAGCGAGGCGGCCCCGTGGCCAACCCGAACCCTGCTGAAACAGCGCAGTTTGGGACACAGAAGATTCGGCACGAACCAGAAGAGTAAAACCTGCAGCAGACTTCGAGGTTTCAAGCCAAGGGCTTTGGGACGGGAACTCTCCGGGATTTGTCGCCCGACAAAACCGGGATGAATGAAAATGAAAAGAAAAATCTGGTTTTCAGGTCTCCAACTGATCCAAAAAGGCCACGAGACTAGATCCACCAGAACGTGACTCATCGGGATCTATAAGATGAATTTTAATTGTTCATGTCATCTTGGAAAATTGTGTTTGAGGGGAAAATATTGAAGCGTTCTGGAAGGCAGACAACAGAAAAATGGGAAGTCTGTGTGCAAAGAGTTCGTACTCCGACGACTCATCCATAATCCGGCTGGTGCATGGAGCTCTGTTCATTTGGAGCATTTGAGCCCAAAGCCACAGCGGGTTTCACATAGGCTCGGGTATTTCCTACCCAAATGTACATTTCGGTCTGAACAAACATTTGGCAGCACTGCAGCTGGATACTCAAGACGACGTTTTCTTCGCAAGGAAGCGCCTGCGATGGAATCTACAACAGATGAAAATGCGCTCACTTTCTCATCCCTGAGGTGGGGCCAGAGCCATGAAGGATCACTGGCAGAATTCAAAGGGAGCCAACAGCAATTTTGAATTCCAACAAAAATGTTGTGGCGCCTGTGGTGCTAGAAGACGGGGGCTGTGTTCCTCGTGAGGCTACCCTAGTCCCCACTGGATCCACTCCTGCAAAGTTTTGGGTCTCCCGATCCCCCTCATGACTCCTGCGCCGATGTCACGGAGTTTCCCGGGGATCGTGACACAGACGGCGCAGCGCAGCGCTGAAAGCGGACCGGAGATTGCGCCGTTTCTCTCATCGCTTCAGCGCCGTTTTCATTTCAACAAAGGGAAGAACTGCCAGGAAGACAGAAAATCGGCCAATTTCTTCTTCTTTGAGATTTTCAAACTTTATTCAGAAGGGAGCGGCGTCGGTTCTGAGGCGGCGCGCGTGATTTGATTGGAATCTCATCAGCGCTGTGGAATCCTATTGATCTGATTCAGGTTCCTTCAATCCGCCACGGCGTCCTCTGGAGGATCCAGGTTCGGGGCACAGCGTGCTCGAGAAGATCCCAGTTCGGGGTTTCGCATCCTCTGGTACATGCTCTGTCAGGTCCGGGTGCGGAGCGTGGCATCGCCCAGCGCACCCAGGATGCATTGGGGTTGGGGAAACAAGACGTTTCTCAGGCGGACCCAGACTGGACCCGGTGTAACAGGACCAGACAACGACCAGGACCAGACAATGACCACACTATTTGGTCATTCTCTGGTCCTGAAATTTCAGGACGAGACAACAACCACACTATTTGGTCGTTCTCTGGTCCTGAAATTTTAGGACCACACAATGACGTCAGAAAAATAGTACGGTCGTTGTCTGGCCCTGAGACACCGGGAAGGGGGAGGGAACACACACAACCAGAGGTTCAACCAGAGGTTCAACCCTCAAAGCCCCCTTCTGGTGTTGTGGCAGGTGAAGACAGTGAGAGTGTGTTTGACCCCGTCAATCCGCCAGAACCGCGTTTACCAACGGCATCTTTGTTTCATGCATTCGCGCACAAATCTGCCATGGAGTTGAGGCATTGAAACAACCAACCATTCGAGGCGAGTCTCGAGTTCGTGTGGAGGTCGCTCTGCGCGACCCTCATCTGATACCGAGAGAAGCTCTGCGGAGACTCCGCTGTCCAGGCGGATCCAGGGCGAGGGCTCCGGAGGCTCGCGACTCTCGATGCCAGAAGGAAAAAAGTGACCTTCGTCCTGCTGAATTCTTTGAACTCTGAGGTTGTCCCCCTCCACCGGGACTTGTTTGAACCCTCCTTTTCCCGTCCACCCTCTCTCCTCTTGTCCCTTCCTCCTCCCTGTCCTGGCCAGCTCTCCCTCCCAATCCCCCTTCTCTACTCGTACTCGCTCCCTCCCCCTTGTGATCCTTTGCCCGCCGCCATCTCTTCTTCCCCTCCCGTCCTCCCCTCCCGGTCCTCCCCAGCCTCCCCGACCCGACCCCCGGGGATTGCGCCCTCTCCCTCGCCGCTCCCGGGTGCGGAGAGAAGCGAAGCAATTACCGTGTCTCGCGGCTGCGGGGAATCACTGTCCGCCGCGATTGTGAACTGGAATGAGGGGAAGTGGACTGACTCTCCATCGGATCCAGGATTGGGGAAAGAGGGGAGACTCAGGGACCCTGCGAGGGAGGGGGCTCCGGTGAATATGAGATTCAGGTTAAGTTGTGACTGTTGCCTGAGGCTGCGCGGCCGGATACTCCAACTTCTCAAGATCCAACATGGACATTATTGGTTGGGGACTCAGGCTGTCACCCCTGGATCCCGAAGAGCGGACGCGAGAGCGCAGTGGTCAGACCGCGCCGCTGAGGGGAAGGGCTCTGTGTAAAGGAGAAGTCTGACTCGCTCGCTTATCTGCCGCTCTCCTGATGAGTTGACGGCGGTGGCTTCATTTCCCCGGTGTAACGTGGTGGCGAACCACGCGTTGTGGGGAGACGCGGTGTAACAGGGTGGAGAGGCAAGAGATTGGGAAGGCGTGCGTGAATCTACCCTGCAAATTCACCTGTCAGAATTCAGGTCATGCGAGGAAGGGGTACACTCCAAAAGGCTTTTTTGTTCTTTTTATTTGGCACAGCACTGATTTGCTTGTGGTTGAATAAGAGTTGGTGCATGACCCTCCGCAGTATCCAATGGCATGTTACGGTTTGACTTGTGTCAATGCGTTGTGGGGAAACCGAGGCCAGTTCACCACGCGTATCCCTCACCACAGAACACCAGTGACTGACCGAACTTGGTTTTGCGGTTACCACATGATTCAATGACGACTTCTTGCAGCGAACGAATCAGAAGAACTTCAGCAAGACCCAAGAAAGTGAATTTCAGCACTGGTGCGGGGTCTTGGCGCAAATCTGGAAAGCGATCTCAGAAGCGTATCTGAAGTTCTTTTGGGGCCTTTAGAGCATCCAGGGTCGAGTTGACCCGACCTCAGTCTCTTCTACCCTTGGAGGTTCAAAATGTGGGGTTGAGGAGGGTCATGGGCCGACTTCTGCTCCAATATTGTTTTGTTGGAAACATTTTGTACCCCAGGTAGAAGGATCTGTTGCTCTCTTGTTCCTGCGCAGACGTCAGAGCCCTCTAGTGATCGAGCATCCCTGAACCAAGCACTGAGCGGAGAAGCCTCAGTGTGGTCTGACCCCTGGGGAAGGAAACCACCGCTGCCAAATTTGGAGTGTTGTGCGACGAAAGCGAGTACAAGAAGAGTGGGCAGGGGTCATTTCGAGTCAGAGTCAGAGAGCAAGGGTACAAAACACCCTGGACCCTTTTCGTGCCTGCGAGGCTCTGGCCCGGATCCGCCCGACAAGATGAAGATGTATGGAGCCGCGGTGTTTAACAGCCCGTGAGAGAAGTCGCCCGATTCTTCGCCGGTAAACAAGCGGCGTTGCGCGCCGTTTGTACAGCAGTGGTTCGCGGCGTTGTTCGTCCGATTCCCTGCCGGAGATAGGGCGGCGTTCTTCGCCAGATTTTCCTCGCACAGGGCGTGACTGTAGACATCCGAGGGCGCCGCGTGGTTTTCCCCAGGGGCAAAAGCTGGGCTGCACCCCTGCTCTGTGTTCTGTAATTGGGGAGAGGCTTACAGAGGTCCTGTCTCCGATCTCGGATATTTGTAACTGGTGAAGGGAGAAGAGAACCGTGGCACACCATTCGAGGGGAAGTGATAGTTCCAGTTGTCAGGGAAACAAGGCCCCATGCAGTCCCAGAATCCGATGGAGTGAGTCGTCGTCGTGTGTAGTTCTACCCGACCGCTGAATTAAAACTCCATCAACAGCGCGAGATAAGGAGCAGCGCGGAGAGGGACGGCCCTGACTTCATTGTGCTGAGAGAACAGAGCGCGCGACGGTCTGAGCGCAGCTGGAGCAAGTGTGCAGGGGACAAGGGATGATTCTTCACCTGAACCTCCAAACAGGGGAATTCGCCCACTTTCAATGCAATTTGCATTGCAGGCAGGAAATTTCTTTTTGAACTTTTTCTCAAGTTTGGTGGTATTTCCCTCTTCTCGCAATTCTGATTGGTTTGGTCGTCAGGTGCATCCATCTCTCGTCCATCAGACATGAACAGACTGGCCGGGAAAATGTCCAGGTGCTTCTCTTGTTGGTGTCATATCGTGGGGGTGAGATCACCTGACATCAAATTTTGCTGCCGGTTTGTCTGGTTTCAAATCGTGTGGGAGAACATCGGACCTTTGTCATCAGATCATCTCCATGACAGATTCTCCCGTTTCAGATCTTGCGGCTGTGGCGGTTCCCTCGTCCGGTCTTCGGGAGGGGCCTCCTGACGCGCAGGGGGATCTGTCGGATCGACTGGTTGAGATGAGACTGGGCGCGTCCGAAACCTGATTTACAGAGTCCAAATTGGCTTTTATTGATCCTGGGAGGGAAGCTCGGGCTTCCGAGACGCCGCGAACAGGAAACAGCTTGTGTGTGTGTGTGTGTGTGTCTGTCTGTCTGTCTGTCTGTCTGGAGTGGCTTACGGAGGGTCTCGGGATGAATCTTGGAGTGAAACAAGTGATGTCTCAGGGCCAGAGGCAGAGATATTTCCACATCTGGAACCAGGGGCAGAACATCCCGCCAGCGGAACCAATCACAACTTTGAACTCGACAAAATGTGAAAACAAACACACTCAGTGATGGTTGCCCTGTCAGGGCCCCCTCTCCCTCGATTTTTGGACCCGCCCCCTCTGCACTCGACAAGTGGAGGACCTCTGTTCTGCTTGGGCGTTTTTTCTTGAGCAAAGGATCGGCTGTTCGCGTGTTCGCGCTCAAGAGAGACTGTCTGCTGCTTTCATGTGACGTGCCACGGCCTCGCTTCAAGAAATAAACATTGAGTGGAAGATAGACACGCGTCAGGTGCAAACACTACACCACTCTGAACAGACACAAGTGAGGGTTCACCAACGGTTCCTGTGAAATCATACGACTGTTCGAGACCTTTGGTTTCACAGGCACCATTTTTGCAGTGGGTCAACTCACTTCTACCACAATGAGGTCACGTACGAGACGCTTTGTGACTGCAGCGTTGTAGAATTCGTGAAATACAAGAATTCGCTTCTCGACAAGAAATTGTCCCTCGCGCTCAAGTTTGCCCCTCCCAGGATCAGACCCAGGTACCGAGGCGCCACCCTTGACCCTGACCCTGAATCTGTTGAACTGAAGAACGCCAGCAATGATCCAGGGCCAGAGTCTGAGATTCACGTGCACCAACCGCGTGAAGGCAGAACTGATGCCTCCATCAGACGCAAGCCCCACGGATCAAAAGCAGGCTTGAGTTTTGCGCACTATCTCCGTACACTTCTCCCTTTACCCTGTGCGCACCAGGAAGGTAAATCCCGGAGGGCCTTCCCAGCAAAAAGAGCGATAATTTTAGCGCTGATGTTATTGCTGCGTCGCGTGAGGAGAGGGAAACTTCGGGCGAGGCACGCGATCGGAAACCGTCTCTTCACAATGCGCTGCGGAGCTCTGAAATTTCGTCAAAATTGGGTAGAAATGCGGAAGTTCTGACACCGCTCCTGGTGGGGGGGGGGCTCGAATCCGTTTGCCGTGATTCCGTGAAGCGGTGGATCAACGTCTGGTCATGGGGGTGGACTCCCTTGGGAACCCGACTTCTGCTTTGTCAATTTTAACAGTGAAAGAACAGTCGGGTTTGCTCCCTCCATCCCTGACGAGTCCAAAGAAATAGATCAGCACAGGGAAAATTGGGCAACAAACCTGCGCGTTTTCTGGGCACGTTTTCCACTGCGTGGTCCTTTCCCTGGGCAGACGAAACTGTACCAATTGATGCCGAATGTTTCGATTTGAATTGCAAAGCCCCAGGCGCGAGCGCCAGTGTTGGGGAGACGCGGCGCAATTCGAGCTCTGTGGCTCAGACAGCAGGGAGGTTCAGCACCGCCGAAAGTTTCAAACGTGCGGTGCACCGGTCTGGTAAGTGGAACACAGAAGCGGAGACTGGAGGGTCTGTTAAACCACCCTGTTGGATTGCTCCTGCAGATCCGCAACTGATGGGTTTTGCCTGAGGTCCGACATTGTGGGGTTGCCTCGACTGGGCTCCGACCCTGTGTGGGAGTGAATCTTTCAAATGTTGAAATGAGCATCGTAAAGTCCAGGACTTGGGTGTTGAGGCTCAACCCTGTTTTGACTGAAGCCCCGCCCTTGGAACACTCCAAGTCTTGAAGTCCAGCACAGGTTGGGGAAACCCAGTCTTGACTGGGGTCCGACCCCAGAAGGGGAGGCAACTGACGTTTTGAAAACGCAGGAAAGTGAAGATTTGAAGTTTATCAAACTGAACCACCCCTGGATCCGCTGCAGCAGCTCCGCAGCAGAGGAGGGATCGAACCGTGGAATCCGAGACCGCAGACAGCAGCTGGAGGGAGCTGGGTGCCACCACCATCACCCACAGAGAGAGTGAGAGAGAGTGGGAGAGAGAAGAGAGAGAGAGAGCTCAGCCACGATCCCAGGTCCTGGAACTGCCTGAGAGCAAGCAACCACAAGCCACAAACTTGACAAAACAAGTGTCATTTCTCTGGAACATGTGACTTTTCCTCGAGAACCAGTGAGAAGAACTCGCATCTCGCATCCCCCCCCCCCGACAAAACAAGATCCGAAGTCGAATGCTCCGAAGAGTTGACTCCTCAGAAAATTCCGCAGAGCGTTGGAATCTGAAACCCCCTTCGCGCAAACACGCACCAGCAAAACTGAGAAACACGGAGTCCACTTTGGCCAGGATTTCTGGCAATTACGCGCGAATTTGACGTCACAAACATTTTCATTGTGGATCCTGGGGAGCCAAGGATCCCCTGAACCCCCGCCATGCATTTTACCCTGCGCCCTCCGTGCACGCCGCAACTTGTTGCTTTGTATTCAAGCTAAGCTAGGACCACGTGATCCTCCAAAACACGTTGCGACTCTCACACTGAGTCTCGAAAGGTGGCACCTGAACCAAGACCGGAATTAAAGCCCCTCCTCCGCCTTGATCTTGGGTCCGCTGCTTGGAGAAACAAGAAATCGTCTCCTGCTGCCGGATGTGCAAGAAAGGTTCCTCTCAGTGCTCCTCTATGTTCCTCTGTTATTCCTCAAGATTCTCGGATCTCATTTTCAGGCGTTTTGTCGCGGATCTGGGGCGCAGATCTGAAAGCGCCAACCACGGGAACTCCGAAATGTCTGTTCACCGTATTGGATTTGAACCCTCGAAAGTGGAACAGATAGGTTCCCCTTCCCCTGGCTAAGAACACCTCGTGGTCCTCTGATCCCAGGCGACCAAAGCAGCCCTCTCCCCCCCCCAGGCTGGGGCTGCCCCTGCTGTTTTCGACCCAGGCTGAGGCCTAAGGGTGGTCTACACCTTACCTTCAGGCTGAAGGCACTATTCAGCCCTCACTTTTTATGTCGTCAGGCTCGGGCTGGGGCCGCCCCTGCCTTTCCCGGTGATGTACAACTTGACAAATGTCTCCTCACATCACAATTTGCATGCGGAGGCGATTTGGTGCTGCTTGATGTGCGCGTCCTGTCATGTGCGCCTCGGCGGAGCGTGTGATCTCTGTGGGATGAGTCTCCTCGATGCTCCATTGTCTTCACAGGCGGATCCTATATCTGGCGGGGGCGTCTCCCTGAGGGGGCCCCCGTCAGTTACACGCATGAAAATTTCACATGCGACTTTTTGCACCTTTTTTGGAGGGATTTTCTCTTTCTGTGGGGGGGGATCAGTTGGTGAGCCCTGAGGGACCCTTGGATCCCCCAGGGTCTGCCTCGTACAGGGACGGACCCATCAATTAGGCATCAGGTGTCGCGTGCGTGTCCCGGGCCGCGGATGGATTCTTTACGAGCGCGTTCTGTCACGGAGACCTTAAACCCGCCGCACCAGGCGAAAAATAGCCAACTGCACCAAACAGCACCCGAGACACACTCGTAGACAACTCCGGCGTGGAGAATTTTGCTGTCGTCTTCACTGTGAGGCTATAGATCCACTGCAGTTGATCCCAAAATCAGAGCGACGATCGCCTGTGTCTTGCTGCACGTATCCTTGGTGGAACCACGACTACGGTCTGGGCTTCCGACCTCAATGCCGAAGGGTGCTAACCCGTACGTCTCTCAAATCGCCCTCTCTGACCCCTGGATCCACTGGAGCTCAGGCCCCGACAAAAGATCCGCTGGAGCACACGTCTGCAGAACGTGAATCTCGGCTGAATCTGACGTGTTGACTGAAACGCTCGACATCCCGCTGCTCGATTTCCTCACGAGATAATCTCTGTTTCTCACAACAGAGTTTCGTTCCACAGATCTGTTTTGAAATCTTAACTATTCCTGTCAACGTCGATTCCGTTGATTCTGAGAGGAGAAAGGAGAGGAACACCAAGAAGCTGAACCTCCCATAAACTGTGTGCTTCAGACAGCGGAATTGAGCGAAATTAGGCGGCCGGTGTCACTCGGGATCTGTTGAGGTCCGATCTTTGCGCGCATCCAGGGTCAAGAGGACAGAACCCCCAAGAGCCCACCCCCAAGGAAACCTTCGCCATTCCATTCTCTGCATTTCTCTCCCTTCAACGCAAAAAACTATGATCCTGCAGTTTTCTTGCACGTGCTGCGGTGCTGTGTCAGCGCACGTAGACCCCTCCGGAGCGCGTGACGCGGCTCGGCGCGTGCGCGATGCTCGTAACTCTCCCGGCGGCGCCGCCGCTTCTACGGGGAAAAAGTTAGAAGCCAAGAAGTCACACGCGTCTATTTCCAGACGGGATTAATTAGTTGCTAAAAATGGACGTCTTTAACGAGAGTCAGTTGCACGAAGCTTGACAGGTCTGGACGTTTTCCAAGAGAGATCTGAGGGGAGGAAGGGGCGGAGCAAGGCTGGGGTCTCCGGGCTCGAGCCTCGCCTCCAACGTCCACGCAACCAGGATCCGCCCCTTCAAACGACAATTGCTTTTGTGGTCATTTGCGGCAGCATTAGCGGACAAGAAAGCGTCTCAGTGCTTCAAAGCGGCGCGGGTGGAGGGAGCGGTGTCCGCCCCGCCCCGGGCCGCCCCGCCGCCGACCCCTTTTAGCCCAATCGTCTCAGGAAATGCGTCTGACTGCCGTCAAAAGACTCGTATTCGCTGTGACGGATTGGACGAAATGGATGGGAAAACACTCCACAATATTGATAAACACGATGCGATGTGTTTGACAAATGGGTTTCTTTCTCCCAGGGGCGGATCCAGAATACGGGCAAACTACGATCCTCTACAAGGCGGTGATAGAAACTTTGAAAAATTAGGCAAGGCATTATGAAGAAAACTTTGGCCTGCAAATTTACTCTGAGGTTCAGAAAGGGTAAAAACCAGGGTCGACCCTTGGATCCGCCCCACATCCACGCAGGATCATGGGTCTTGCAGTGCCCAATGCGTCAGGACTGACAAATGTTTCTCTTGCTTTCCGTCTCAGCCGAGTTTTTCAATGGAGACAACTCTCGAATCGTTCCACAGAGGAAGACGAGCGAACAGTGTGACGGATGTTGGGGGTGTGTTGGAGTTTGTTGGGGTGTGTTGGGGCGTGTTTGGGGTGCTATTGATGTTCCAGGTGTTATGAACGTTCTGGGTGCAGTGGGTGTTCTTTTTGGAATTTTGCATCTGATGTACCAACACACGAGTTGAATCCTTTTTGGGGCAAAATGACACGATGTTTTTTAAGCGGCTTGTTGAATAACCAGGGTTGTATACAATGGTACTGCAACGTGCACCCAAAGAAAAATGATTTCACCCGAACATTTGCGCACAACCTGGGCCGAGCATTCTTCATGTCGGAGCTTTGCTGACTGCTCAGCAGGACCCTGGAGACCCCGAGACAATGGGATCCTGAAGCCGAGCAAAGCTGGAGGATTTGGGTCGGAGCCCCGTGAAAGGTCTGCCGAGGCCCACCCCGTCGCTGTAACCAGATTCCGTCCTTGGCTCGTCCACTTTTGCAGCAACACGTGGATCCAGGGGGAAATTTACGGTGACCCCGAGGGCGGATCCAGCGCTCAGTGGTTTGTTTGATTCAAGCTTGGATCAAGCAGCAGATTCAGGAGTGGTTCTGGTGAGGAAACAGGGCAGGACTCAGGGGTGGATTTAGAGGCAGATCTATGTCCGGTTTCAGGGGAAGTTCCAAAGCAGGACCCAGGGAAGACCCTGCACACCCGAAGCCCTCTGACTCAAGCAACCTCGTTGGTCTCGGTCTGCAGGTCTGCTCGAACAGATGCTGCTGGTGCAAACTTCTCCCTGCTTGAGACAACAAAGTGGAAGTCACTGAAAGCCCGAGGTGGATCGACCACACCCTGGACCCGCCCCTGCACTCACCGCAGTGCAGGAAAGTGGCCGGACGGAGGAAGCGTCGCCTGATGTCTTTCCGCGTCCTGTGCGCAATCGGTCCCGCGGAGGCTTCTGCGCCGGATCCCCGAACCTGGACAAGCGATGGAGCAAAGCGCACTGTGCACAAAGGAAAGGACATGACATAGAGCCTCTGTTGTCTTCATGGTTGTGGAGGTTCAGCTCTATCTTCGCCCCCCCCCCCGCCTCCTCCGTGAGTCCGGAACTCTCAGGCTCTTTGGTTCCACAACGGACTGAAGGATTTATTCCTCATGGATGTGGGCAAAAGCCCAGC
>JAAUXT010007632.1_pt1 | contig 23530 bp, 23 predicted proteins | sample 7278171 | NCBI WGS metagenome assembly JAAUXT01 (sample SAMN14350112, study PRJNA611818) | marine sediment metagenome | isolation source: surface marine sediment (1.8m) | place: French Polynesia: Moorea | collected 2018-08
AGACCTAAACAATTAGCACTGAGCAAAAATAGTCAGAATTGGTCAATCACCAGTGCAAAATGTGGACACGGTGATCATGTTGTTCCTGCCAGAAAAGAAAGCCCCCTCGTATGCATCGGATACGGATGTTTTCAACTTCCAAGAATGGGCATGAATCGCTGTGTGATTTGTCATGCCAACCTTAACTGCCCTGTGAACCTCCCAGCAAATGACACAACGTCTCAATGAAGGAATCATCCAATTTACAATCTGCACGCAATCAGCTTCTGTCCTCAGACCTGAGTCATGCTCTGTGGGATCCTCTTGAATTGTTACACTTCTCCCCTCAAAGCTGTGGGGACCTCGGTCAATGACATTGCGTTGCGTGAAAAGTGCAGCGTGTACTGACCCTTTTTGTGTTGTACTGCCACAAGCCTTTGGTTGACAGAATTTGAAGTTGGCAGACTCCGCCCTTGCACAGACAGAAGTGATTACACGCAGTGTGTAAGCTGGCAACAAGGACCCTGGGTCTGTGGCCCACGAGGTTCAAATTCATGAATATAGAGCTGTGGTCTTCATATAGGAAGGGAACTTCCGCTGAAAAGCAGAAGAAACTTGCAAGGCCTTCAGAATATGCCCCCCAAAATAGAACCTGAGCCCTTGAGACCGCGCGAAGATGAAGAGACAACAGCTCGCTTTCAAAGGCAAGAACTCGAGATGTTGAAACTTTCATGCATGAAGCTATGTGTGCATGATCTGACGTCGTATGTGCAGCCAGCCCTTCCACGTGTGTTTTTCCTGCGGGTTCCGTGGTCTTGCTGATGCATGCAGAACGGTGCAGTTATGATGATTGCAAATTTATTGACAAGAAATCTGTGCCTGATTGCAAAATATTTTGGGACAATGTGAGAGTATAATTTGACAGAATCCCGGTTGATCTCCATCATCGTGAGACAGTCTTATCGAGCCTCTTTCGTTGTTGATGAACTTCTTGTCTTCATTTAAATTGGCTGTGGGTCATCGTTTTGTAAGATCTGTTGAAACAACAACACAAAGTTGCTGGTTGTTCTGGTTCTGTGGTCGATTTTTGGATATCTTTCGTTGTCTTTGACATTACGCTTGACTCTTTTTCAGAAAACAAAACCGGATGTGATCAGTGTGAATCCAGACGATCTGACGCAAAAAGAAATCAAATCCAACCGTGGTCACGGAACGTTGAACTTCCCGCAACGTTGAATTTCCCTCAGGCTCGTCAGGTGCAGATCGCAGCTGGCCAAGGTCTGTTGCTGAGGTCTCTGTCTCAAGCAACTCACTTTCGTGACCAGTCACATTTTTCTCTTTTCACACAGCCACACAACTTTGCTCTTGCCATTCAAACGAGGCCGAAATAACACACAAATTCGCTCAAATGTCCCTGAGACCCTCCCGGCCAAATGCCCGCCTCAAATGGTTCAAGACCTTTCCCTACAGTCTGTGGGTTTTAAACCACCAATGGTCCTGCGATGTTTATGAATGGAGATATAAATTGGAAGTGACAAAAAATCTGAGCAGCGCCAAATTGCTGATAGGGCTGCCGTACATTGCTGCGCTGATGGGAGGCAGACGGCGACATGAAACGGTCCTGCTAATGGAATCCAGTCTCACATGCAATCCTGCAATCCGGTCCGGGCGTCCGCCGCACGCGTGCGGTCTGCGGGTCTGCGGCGGTTCTTCTCGCAGTGGCCTTGTTTTGGAGGGGTTTTAAAAATTACAGCAAGTGCAGAACTGGTGCTCAGAGAATCCAAGGCTGACGAAAACTGAACCACATGTTTGCAACACACCCAGAAGCGCCTTCTGGATTTTGAGCAGTTTTGAGCTCATTGGTCCAAAGTAGCTTTCCCGTTCCTGTCCAATTTAGCCCTCTGGAACTTACCTAAGTCGCAGCAAGAGCGGGAACCGAAGTCAGATTGCAGGGGATAAACCCGTGAGTAAAAACCTCCGGGATAAAGCTACCTGTGGTTGCCTCCAAATTGGCTGCATCAGCAGGCTCTCAATTCTCCTGCCACCTGTCGCACAGCTCTGACGAGGCAGTTGCTCTCTGCCTTCTTTCTGCTCGCTTGTTAATTGGACGATGACTAGGATTGCAGGTCCCGGCCGGGATGTTGGAAAAGTTCAGTGCAACAGAGACCCAGAAAGCAGAAAGATTCAAAGCAAAACGAGGAGTGTGGGTCCGAAGGAAAACGTTGATTTTGGTGCGTGGACAGGTCTCTGGGAGACGAGGTTGGGATCCTGTGCATCATGTTCCAACAATTTACCCTCGCTTGTCATTTCATGAATCGTACATTGTCAGGTTGAACCAAGAACGGCGAAACCTCTGCATTATCTTGCATTTGGTAACTTGAGGATTTTCGGATCGCTGAAGTTCGTGGTACCCAGGATCTCCCTTGTTCTCCTCTCCCTCTAAGCTGGACATGATGAGACGGGCATAGTACCCAGACATCAAGGTTCCTGGAGTGGGTCCAGAAGGAAACGCAAGAGGGAACCTCAGCCGGGTGCATGACTGGTTGTTCCCCAGAGCGCCTGCGACTGGTTCCGAAGGCGTTCTCAACCCGTGGCTAAATTGGAGACAGCCAAGCAATTGCAAAAACGCACAAAAAATGACAAAACCAAGTTCAAAAATAGTTTTCGTCAATAAATGTCGACGTAACGCATTCTTAACTTCAGCATTGAGCGATTCCCTGAACAACAGCCCCCACATCAAACGTGAATTAAGTGCAATTAATGAAGCAGAAAGCATTTGTAGCAAAAGAACCCAAGTACGGCTTAATTGATCATTCTAATGCTAATGGTCTGTGAGGAAATGGAATCTAAAGAGCAGCTCGAATTGTCATGCACGTGATATCATTTGCTGGGAATTCCAGAAGAGACAATGCCCAATAAGGAATGTTTCTGAGAAACACATTGCATGTTTTTCACACAAGCACACACACAAAAGCACACATACACACACGCACACACGCACACACACACACACACACACACACACACACACACACACACACACACACACACACTGCAACAGTGACTTTCGATAGATCTCCCGCTGTCTGGTCTTCACCATCGTGGCCCAAAACTCAGACCGGTTGCACAGGAAGGCAAATGTCAACAGAACAACCAGCATCTGATGAACGGCCAGTCGAGGTCATTCTTGAAGTTTGGCAATCAAATTTGTACCTCCAATCTGGCAACTGGGGCACTTTTGCACGGAATGAAAAATTGATTATGCAGAAACACTGAGTCTGTGTGTCTCTTTCCTTGTCTCTCTCCTCTTCTGTTTACAGAACTTGAGATGAAAGACTCCCAGAACCCAGATTTCTTCAGTTCCAGCCAGCAGTCTTTCTCTTGGAAGCGACAGAAAGAAGTTTGTCATCGTAAAAATGTTGCCGGAAGAGAAGTCTTGACGAAGATTGTTGGTGCCCAAACAAAGAGCCAAATCTTCACCCCGGAGTGACATAAACTTCCAAAACTTGCGGAAAAATTTCGCTGTGATCTTGTTTCGGATTCCGTGTCCCTGCCATGGATTCTCCCTGTTCTGAGAAACAACAACCACGCGGCTTGACGAAAGGCGTTTGGTCTGGATGCTGTTTCACCAGCTGCACAAAGTCTGCATAATATACGGTTCCTTGCGGTGCGGTAACATTTCTCCGGGGTCTGCATCCATCCTGATTCTGTTCCGGTGAATACTTCTCCCGCGTGAGACTGAATTGTGATGAAACATTAATGGCGAAAAGAGCAGCCTCCCCCAGCCGTGAATCTAATCCTGGACTCTGAGCAGACGGATCACTTTGAAGTTGGACTTCAAAAGGCTGCGACCGCTGTGTAGTGGGAACATATTCAGCTGGGCCATCCAGGTGAATATCACATTTGCATGTGTAAATATCATTCGGTTGCTGCTCTGAACTCGCTTTTTGATGGGTCTGAAGGGAAATTGTTTTGAAACGCCGTCCTGTTGTTGAAGGGAATCCGACCAAGAAGTTGCGGATGGAATGAAGTCGCAAAGAGCCGGTGTCAAGTGCAGATTGGAGTTAATTTTGATTTGCAAGTCCTTTTCGATGACCTTCGCCTTTCACCCGAACACGAATTTTATTGGAACAACATCGACAAGACTGTTGCTCCCATGGGACTCAAGAGCAATGTTTCAGGTCTCAGAGAAACTCCCTCACGCGTACATTTCACGAGTACTTGCTGTTATTCTGCAGCTTGAGATCAGACAATTACGCAGATTCTGTTGTTTCCTTTTGTGAATTTGTTCTCAAAAAGTTCGGATTTGGATCTGCTGAGTGGTTGGTTGTCTTCTTCCCTTGCACGAAAGTTGGAACCCAAAAACAGACTCTTCAGACGGAATCAATGTTTCGGTACCGGAAGTGTTTGATCGCACAACTCGGGACAACCATCCGTGGTTGTAGAAAGTCCGGTTTGTGTGCGATGTTTCTTCGTGTAAAGTTCTTTTTCCTGGATGCCCTTTCATCGCAGCTCACCTTCTGATCTGGAATTTCACCTGTCTGGGATTCTCGGCGCTGGGTGCGTGGGTTTGTGTAGCACGCGATGAACAGCCTTGATAAGAGATGATCAGCTGAGATAGGCAGGAATCGATACGCGCTGTGGACCCTTGAATGGAATCGATGAAGCTGTGATTAATTTCGCTTTGTGCTAAAATTATTTGGGGCCATCAGTCAATGTTCGATGAGTACAGTGTAACGCCTGCCTGATAACAACCTTGGTGAATGAAATCACAACTCACTTCAAATCGTCGGCAGAGTAGGGAGTTCTGGTGGATCTTTTGGAGTGGAACGAGAGAGCAAAAGCGCATGAACCTTCTTCCCGGGCAACACCGTGTCTTTCTGTGCCCAAATCTAGTCCAAAAACACTTTATGTCTTGTGGGATTGAAAATGCTGTTTTCGAGAATGAGAGGCATTGTGTTCCAATTCACAAAAGCTCGTTGAACCTGCGTACCTACCGATGGGGAGACACCCAGTCACCCTGGGCCCCCGGATGATCCTTGCATCCCGGATGAGCTTCAGACGGGCAGGGCTCCTGCGAACTCCAACGTGCGCGGTAGTTCAACAAAAGACCCATTCTCATCCGATTTGTGCTGCAGTGGACCCAGCAAACTTGTGAAGTTCCTCCTTTCACACACGAGCCCAGTTGATGCCAGTAACTCAGTTTTCCACGGCAAAGGAAAGAGACGTGCGACCAAGAAAAGTTTACACATCTTCAGGAAGATATTGTTTTCCTTGATGTCAATGCAAGACTCAAGTTTCATCTGGAGAAGGGTGTGGTTTGACAGCCCAACATGAAAGCGTTTCAGAGCGAAAGTTTCTTTCGAGTTTATTTTCAGAAGCACAAAGTACAAAAACGAAACATGCATGGAAAATATAGCATTTCATATTGAATTTGTTGCTGCTTCACAGCCTTGTCTGTTCTCTTTTTCTGATCAATGGCACCTTTTTCAGGCTTCCACAACACAACAGTTTCTTTTACTGAAAAAGACACAGATGTCCGCAAAGGGCGTGAGCCTGAAACTTAGACACTTGCCAACAAGCCTTTTTGCAGACAGCATACCAGACCATGAGATGCTCTCTTTGCAGTCCTCTCGTTACGAGGGGAATACTAAAAGTCTTCACTGTCATGTTCAGCACTCGAACCACTCTTGACTACAGAGAACAATGCTTTGGCGGACAAGCACAAAGCCTGATCGCAGCAAGGTGCTGAACATGACGGAAAAGACTTTTAGTATTCATTCCCCTCGTACACGTGCAGTATCGGCTTCTGAAATACTGTGCAACACTGAAACCAACCGACGCATGGAACTTAGGGGTTTTCAAGAGAGTCAAGCTGAGCCTTTGTTGCAAACTATCAGGTCCATCTGGTGGAACTCAATGAGAAAGAATGTTTCTTTGTGATTGGGGCCGAGCCTGTTTTGTGAAACAACCTGCGTCAAATCTAACGGACGACAAAACAGCTCAATTCACATCACTTTGGGAAGTTACCAAATCACATGAGAACTGAACAGGTCTGATGAAGTTTTACAAAACTCGCTGCTCTCCGCACGCAGTGCCGCGTTTTCAAGAAAGTTGTGTCTTGCAAATTTCTCACACAACAGTGGCACACAACATCACTGCGCAGGACGCAACAACCAGAACCGCACGAGCTACGTCATCATGGTTTCTTCTTCTTCATCCTCCTCCTCGTTGCTGGACAACAGGCTCAACTTAGATCCGTAAAAATCCTCAATGTCCGCGTGATCCGCGTATTCATCGTCTTCATAGTTCTCCAGAGTCTCATCAAAATACGTCCGCTCGAACACTCCAGAGTCTATGACGTCGCCATTGTCATTGACCACGGTCTGGTTTCCGTTGAGAACGTCATCTGAACACGAGCAGTGGTTCTCTATGATGGCGTGAGTGAAGGTTTTGCCGTCTGGGTTCGAGGTGGGGTTTTGGTCTCTGCTGGGCTGGTCTGGTTTAGAGACGTCAGAATTTCCGTTCTGCTGGTCCTGGGACAGGAGGCCCAGAAGTGAACTCGTGTTGCTCACTGTGTTCACCATCTGCCACTGAATTGCGTCCTTAGCACCTGTGATTGAAACAAGGTGAAGTCAAACAGAAATGAAAAGAAACAAGAAACACTTTGCGACGGTACATTCTGTGTGTTTTTTCCAAAGTCAAGGCCCACTTTCCTGTTGTGACAAGAAAGACCTTTTGCTGTCAACGTTCAACACTTGAGAAAATTGTGAACTCTTGCAGGAGCTTTCGACACGACACCAAAAAAATCATTCCTTGGAGAGATCACGAAGAAAGGTGTACAAATTGATTTCGTTTCTTACTAATTACAAAGCCACACCCGGAAAGACACCTGACGTGCACGTGACTCGAAAGACAAAGATAGATTCCAGGGTCTCACTCAAGTTTGCACTCAACATTGACAGATCTCTTTGTGTTCCGTTTCTCGTGGACTGTTCGATTTGCCAGGGCACCAAACGTGGAGGGAAACAAAGTGCGTAGAACCAACAGTGGGTTCGGGGAATCTTGGCTTCCCATGTCTTGAAGGTGGCCCGTCTTGTGCAGACCCTTTGACGGACCCTCCTCAGACACATCATGACACTCTCAGTATTACCAAGACAAGGAATGCCCGCAGCCCAACCGGCCGAGATGTTGGCGTCGATGACTCGGTTCACCAGACCATCTGGCACCTTCAGCAGGGGAAGGCAGAAATTTGGCCTTCATCCTGACCCTTCGCCTCATCCCAGAGGAGGGATAAACCAGCACTGTTTTCTAAAGACGAAGTTCCCACCGGAAACAAATGGGCCACATGGACAACAGGCAAATTTGTGGTGTGTGTACATACCTATAAATTTAAGGCCTGTGGGATTGTAGAAACAGCAACAGAGTTTCCTGAATGTCGTCTTGGCGACAGCGATGTAACCGTGTCGGTAGGTGCGCGAGAAGGCTGCGTACAGGACGGGGTTGAGGAGCCCGGTGAGCGTCGTGCTCAGCAGCGCGTACAGCACCGCGATCCCGCCCAGGTTGCAGCCGATCTTCTGCAGCGTGATCAACACCTGCGCGAGAGAAGAGAATGGACACCATGGTCAGGGTCAAAGTGATACTGCAGAATAATCGCAGCGATCGGTCCTCTCCCGCGTTCCACCAGACGAAGCGTCGCCGCGGAGTGGCGAGCGTCCCCGTAATCTGCATGTTCTTTGGGTTTGTTGTTACAAACAGCCAATGTTTTAATGGAACTGAATAAAAATTTTTGGAGTTCCATGCAGAAGACCCAAGCAGATGTGATGATCATACAATAGAACCAGTTTGCCCATGTACAAGCTTGTACTCCTCGGTTCTGCGGCTGACTCCCAATTGGAATGATGAGAAGAAAACATGCGTCTGCTGCAGCAGTGTCTGAGCAGCAGCGGCTCCTGGGAGCGTGTGAGGTAATTTCGTACATTAGCACCACAAGTAAAGACTGTGTAAAAAGCCTCATCAGAGGAAGCCCCTGTGATTACACAAATATGGCAATTGATGCAGTTTAAGGAGGAGAGAGTGACTTTGATCGAAGAGCTGTTGGTTTGTGTTTCTGGGGTAAGCAAGTGTAATCAGCCGAACTGAGATGATTCCCTGTCTGAAGATACCTTGCAAAGCTGGAACAACAAGCATTCGCTGTTGAAGTGACTGTGCCTTCCAAACATCAGAGCAAACCACTCCCCCTTCTCAACGCTAGAAATCTTCATTGTTGCTTTCTGTGAATCTGACTATGCCCCTGACTCTTCTGGAACCACAGTATTTTTGGTGTGATGGTATTTTGGTCAGAACTCTATTCTCCCGCAAGCTTCGACGGAATGAGATGAACCTTCAGCAGCAGTGGCCTCTGATTGAGTGTGGCGTGTTCCGATAAGGAGGAATCACGCACCTGTGGGACTCAGCAGTCTCCTTGGTAACAAATTAGGTCAAACTGGTGATTATTCTTTTTGTCTCGGAAACTTGCGGACAGCACAGGCAGAAAACCTGCCACGAAAAGTCTCGGTATGCAGTACTCACCAGCACAGGGAGCCAGGCGAGATAGAAGATAATGGTCACCACAACAGCCATTGTAGTTATCTCCACTGTCGATCTGAAACACAGAGAACAGAACGTGTAGCGGCGGTTTCCCACTCGAGCCCATCTGGTCAGATTGCAATCTGTGCGCCTCGCAGATCTCGTCTCGCCCTGCGCTGCGCTTGTCTCTGGACGGGCAGATCCAATTGGAAATGTCAGTCTCGCGACACCTCCACACTGAATTAATGCAGGGTCAGATCTCAAGATGCACACGCGCCAGTGAATTGTCAATCAGGAGTTCATGAATTTTGGTTTACTTTTGTTTTGTGCCCATTTGTGCCGGGGGACGAGATATCGGAACTAATTCCAGCCCTCATCCGTATCAGCACAAGTCATGAACTTGTCGAACTTCGCCTGAAGCAGGCATGAGTCACAACTGTCATGCGACGAGTCAAAAACGCACTGTTCCTTCGGTCCGCAGGATTCAACAAAACCTCAGCGGTCACGGGAAGCTGTACTCACCTGTGATCCACATCAGGATTGGTGAAGCCATGGTTCAACCTGCGGTCCGCACTGTTGCGACCAAACTCCCTCTTGAGTGAGATAAGCGTTGAGATGACGTGCGTGTTGATCACGATGGCAACCAGCAGATTCGCGAATCCCAGCACCAGAAACACCACGTAGAACACGTGTTCCTTGACAGTGTGCGAGTCGAGGACGACCCAAGACCTGCACGAGGTGCCGGAGGAGGAGATGGCCTGAGGAGCGAGGCCCATCACCGGCAGCGCGGCGACGAGCAGCGTGAGCGCGTAGATGGCGCCGATGATGGCGCGCGTCGTGTTGAGGTGGTTGTACGGGTGGCGGTGGTTGATGACCCTGCGCAGCGCCGACCAGCGGTCGAGGCAGAGCATCGTGACGAGGCAGAGCGACGCCAGTTGGAACCAGATGGACGTCAGTTGGTAGAGGTAGCACGTCACCGCGCCGCCGTACCAATTCTGAAAGGAACGGGTACAACCACTGAAACAACGTGTTTGTGCGTTTTGGCCAGTTCTTATCAAGATTGATCTCGACGATGCATGAGGACAATTTTACCTGCATCGCCTGCATTGTACACAAGAAGAACTGTACTTCGTGCAGAGACTACAGTTTGAGGCGTAATCACAACACGGATTGCTTCTCTCAAAGTTACAACAGTAGATGGTTCGAAACCATGTCGAATCTTCAATGCCATCAATCTCAACATGCGTGCAAGTGTCGCGATCCCCAGGTGCAACCAGGACGCACCATAGCTCCCACGCAACGACGCAGTGAATTCGCCCTCGCGCACCTGCATGAAGTAGGCGGGCAGGCCGAACGGCGCGGGCACGACGACGGACAGGATGTCGGTGATGCTGAGCGCGAGGATGATCACGTCGGTCGTGATGCGGTCCCGCGCGCTCTTGTACCGCGTCACCACCTGCAACACACGACCACAATCTTCTCACACACCTGCGGCGGAAACGGCGGCCGAAGGCGCGGAATATTCAGCAGCAATCAAGGCTGGCCACACGACAGGTCAGAGCCTGGTCATTAGCGAGATGAGAGTGGCACGATGTGGGAGCAGAAGGTGATGGCTGCACGACAAGCTGTGACGGTTCTGGAACGCCCGTCGTGCTCTCCAGCTTGAAGGCAAAACCTTCCACGAAGGCAGAAAAAGTGGCCAAGGCTCCTCAATATTTGCTTCTTTGATGCAACGTGTTTATTTGGATGCAGTATTTTGACTTACCAAGATCGGCAAGATGTTGGCCAGCACCATGACAGCTTCTATAGCGATGCAAATTGGTCCAGCGATGTCTCTGGGAGGGCCGCTGTGGGGGCGGGTCGGTGGTCCTCCTGCCCCTTCCATCCTCTGCGTGTGTCTCAGGTGCAATCACAGCGTGTTCATGTCCACTTTAGTTTTTTCTCGTGTTCAAGCTGTGTCCACCCACGTGCGAGTCAACTGTGTCCCTCCACCGTTCAGTGACACTCCAAGTCATGTCGTTCGCAGCACCATTTCCCTGAGTTACCGGATCCGAAGAATCTGTGGAAGAGACATGAAACTGATCAGTGACCAGGTTAAAAATTCGGCAACTGTGTGCGAAGAGAGACCAGGTTCTCTGCCTGCCAAGCTGGTGTTGCGCTCCGTGTGGAAAGTTGTCCAAGCAGCTTGTGCAACCACATCCCTCGCCGAAATGCAATCGTATTTTCCTCTGAGTCATGACTTCCAACAATACATAAGAAGTCAGTGCAAGGATACTCCCAAGGTTCTGACATCGCCAACAGGCCTGTCGCCCCCAAGGATCTTCTTCATGTCATGAAAGTGCAGCGCGTGCTATCTGAGGGCCCTGGAAGCCTTTTTGCCAGAATGGTTCCAGGGGTCCCTCATGATTCTGACGCACAAACGTAGCCACTTGCACGTGGGTGTTATCAATCTCCGATCTGCACAGATGTACCTGCTCCAAGTAGCGTCGTTGCAAAAGCGGCAAGGAATGGTGCAGAATAAGAGATTTATGTCTGCATAAACATTCCGAACATCTGCTCCGACTGCAACAGGAAACCTTGCAGGTGGTCAGTCACCCGAGGGACACCAACGAGACTCAAACAACCAAAAGAACTGTGACAGGCAATTATCAGAAGACGACGACGTGAGGCTCAGGCTCACACTTCAAAAATTTTTGTGCTGCTCAGAATTCAGACTCACTTGCAAATTCGCTGAATTCCACGAGTAAGAAACTGCAATGCGCAGGTCTTGGAGCCGGCGCTCGTTGCGCCGTGAGCCAGGGATGTCCTGATGGGTGCATGTAATGCTATTAAGCGCTGAATTTGCCTCTATTACAGCATCGATTTCCCGATCAATGAGCGCGTTACAAACACAATGTAAACACGTCTCGAGAAATCATTGCGACGTTTACAGCCCAATTATCGACAACATATACCGGCGCGAGCGTTTTACTCACTCCCATGTTCTGGGGTCCTCGTGCAGTGGACACACAGGCTTTGGCGCTCCTTGGTGGTCCTGAAAAGGGAGCAACGCCAAAGGAGTTTTCGTGTGACGATTGCAACTTCTTTGTCGCAAGGTCTCTCTGCTGGATAAGTTGGTTACGGCACATGATGACCTCAGAAGTGGAGCTGAGGGGAAAAGATTCCCTTTCTGGTTTTCGTGAAGTCACAGCATCGGTCGACAACCCAGGCACGTCACACCCAAGCCACGGAAGGAATGAGGAAACATGGTTTTCTGCACGCGCTACTTGTCGTTTTGTCATCCACACCCACCATCCTTTTGTCTTCTAGGTGCAAAGAGATTTCGGAAAGAAGATAATCTTCTGCACCAACACGCACTGGATTACAGCCACAAAGCAGGACTTCTGCCTGTACTCAAAGACACAATTGATTCCACGCAAAGAACGCAAAGGATCCTGAGTCCCAGCAACCAGGAATTGTCTTCACCAACCACGGCTGCAATGATTGCGCTCTGCCTTCATCGCAAGGAGATGAAGACAGTGTCGGTATCAGAAATCCATGACATCAATTATGCAGAGCTCAAACACTGTGAAACATTTCCCCTGCATGCAAGGCCTCATTAGAGTTTCATGCACAGAACTTGAACTTGAAAGGAGCAGCACTTCAGATCTCTGCACTGGCATCTTCAAAGATTCATGCTAATTTTGCACAAAGAGACGAAATGAGCTTCCAGTTTGTTTGGAATGATTCTATCATTCGTCAAAGAATCACAAAATTTGGTTGGACAAGGAAAAGAAACAAACCAAAAGCTAAAGCTGTGTTGGTGTCAGCGGCATGAAGCCCGGGAACACAAGGGTACAAATATCAACGATCTTTCCTGGAGGCATGAGGAATCAAATTGGACAAGGACCAAATGTGGAAAGTCCCAGTCCCTGCCTACTTTTCGGTGCCACAGAAATGGTAAACTCATTACTTCTCACGCATTCTCCTGTTTCATGTGGGATTTCACAATTTTGATTGTCATCCTCTCGTTTGGAGATTGGAGTTTATGCGGAGGAACAATGAGACAGAATCCAATATGAGAGAAATTTACGCATCTTTCCCCAGGCACTTTTCATTAGTTCTGCGTTATTGGATAAAATTGTCAGTCGCTGGTGATGAGAAGTACGTAACACGATTTAATGTCTCGCTTCCTACGGGTGAGATTGTTCGGCGTGTCAGGCTGCATTTGTTGTGCTTGAAGGTGCTTTGGCACGGCTGTGGTTGGGGACACTACGAACCACAGTACGATCCTTTGAGGACGCAAGGACGCAAGGAGAAGCTGTGAAATCAGAATGGTTCGCGATTCGCGAACTGCCGAAAGTTCACAACCTGTGCCTTGTCGGAGCTGACGAGTTCTCGTTCCTTTCTGGCAGGAAGTCCCTGCATGGTGACAGATTCTGTTCAGACCCATCACGCGGCGAGCTGGGTTTGAATATTTTTTTTCGGACCTCTTCATCAGAAAGTTGGACACAAAACTTTCGGGTGAGCAATCCCAACTGTGCGAGCACTTGGTAGTTGTCTGCAGCTGCAGCAATCCGATTTGGACCCTTTCAGACCTCCGTGGGTCTCACGATATGGCAAATGATCTGGAATACGCCTGTGGACTGGACAGTATCCCACCCATTAAGTGGACTTGATTCGCTTCCTGAGCCGTTAATGGACTCAGTCCCTTCGCACTTTATCCTCTGTAATTACCAAAGTGACAGCACTGCAATAATCCATTTCTCAGCCAATTCTGTCCTGGCGCGCTGCCCTGGTGCAAGTGGCGGAGAAGACGCGAGGAAAGTTGCCCGGCACCCGCTCCAAAGCCGAACAGGGCCATTGACCATATCTGCACCATCCGCTCTGCGCAACATCGCTGGCTGGAACAGATTGCATCCTGAAGAGACTCTCAAGTGGGAGGCAACACAAACAAAATGACCACTCACGCGGCAATCGAAGGGATCCGCAGGGCTTGGGTCTTCCAGTTTCAAGACGAAAGATCACTTTTGTACGATTCAGGAAGCCAGTCACATGAAAATTTCACGCCAAAGGAGAACAGATGTCTTTCCATTCAGATGCGTCCTGACACTTTGGGTGCCATTAAACTCCCAATCGTGAAAATATCAAATGGAGGCCATTCTGTTGAATTTTTCACAAATCAATTTGACATTCTTCGGTCCTTCGGAGAAAATCAAGAAAATCAGTGACCGGCAGCAAGGCGTCTGCACGTGTTTGCGGATGCAGATGAAGATGACAACAAAGAACAAGTAATCAGCGCACAAAGAATTGTTTGACTTTCAGCTCAGATGAAAACGTAGAAAACTCATACCTTGTCGCTACTTTTCAATTATTTTTCACGCCTTGAAGTTGACGACTGCCTCCCTTTCAATTACAGTGATGAAGTCCCCCCCCCACGAAGTTCTGTACGAAGCCAAGCTTTGCAACACAAAGCAACGTACTCAACCGAATTTGCCTCAAAAGTGAAAAAATTAATCAATCAAATTGCTACAAAAAGTTCAGACCTTTTTGATGCTCCGGCAGCTTCGAGCCTCATTATTCCCGGGATTCTTTTTGACAGGATTGCAGAAATACATTCTGGTGCAATACAGTTTTGACATTTCGAATGGAAAAGAGACCTCAGCACCGAAAGGTTTGATATATTGGACAGCTTTTCACTCAGCGGGGATATTTAACTTTGTGACTACAAAAAGGCGCAAATGCACATTGCAGGACGTCCCAAGGGCCGACTCAATCGTAGATTCACCGTTGTGTCGCAATCTGATTCACCAAGGTTCTTCAAAGTATTGTCGAAATCTTCTTTTCAGCCACTCACGTCGCACATCGTAGATCTGCGTGGTTTTTTTCAGTTGATCAACTTTCCCGGAATTAAAATGGTAATCAGTTCTCAAAAAAGGGACCATCAGCATAGAAACGAACCCTGCAGAATTTGCTGCGGCAATGAAACTAAATTGGATTCTGTTGGGCTTCCGCATTGCAATCACGCGGATACGAGAAAACAATATTGAGAAGTACAATGAGAGAACAAATTAGTTTCCTTGTCTTTTGGGCTTTTCTTGTGTTTCGCTCACGATTTTCTGTTCGCCAAGGCATCACGCCCCAATTGCGCGTTATATCTTTTCATTACCTTGAACTTCGACAGTCGATCAGAGAACAACGACGGTCTCACGTATCTGCACACAGCACACCGAGGTGGGTTTGGATGAGCTGATGGAGAGCTCAGCAGTGAATCTGTTTTCATTCAGGCTTTGCCCGAGACTAATCCACTGCTGCGCAACTAGACCCGCCAAACCGAGATTCATCCTGACGAAGTGAAGCTCCCGCAGTGTTGCGATAAATTCGTCTGCGATTCTTCCGAGATCTCAGTGCGGGACGTGTTTGGGAAAAAACCGGGATAAACCAAAGCTGTGTGTGCTGATGACTGAGCGCCAGTTGGTATGACTGCCTGGAATTTGACCAAAACGTAAAGCTTCGACTTTGTTTCTGTGTCGTGAGAGGTGGAGAGATGGGGCTGAGAATGGAACGCACGCACACACACGCACACGCACACACACACACACACACACACACACACACACACACACACACACAAATGAGATAATGCCTGGACGTATATGCAACAGAGGCCACCAAAAGTTTCTTACAAAACCCCCAAAAGACTTGATTCCTTTTGCAATCAAAGAATGTTTGTCTTCAAAAGGAAAGACCCATGAAGTTATGTGTTTTGATCAGCTGTCTTTTTTTCAAGGAAAATGCGTTTGTTTCTATGTTTTCAAAAAAGATGTTCAATAAGATTCTGAAACTCAGCGACAGATCGCAGTTTCTCATTGATCATCACTGAAATTCAGATTGGCACGCCTGAACACTGCAACTGATCAACACAGCAAGGGGAAATGTGCTGATAAGGCCGGCAACAGAACAATGCTGGTATTGATGCACAGGACAGACCAAGTCAACTGTGGCAGGGTGGGTCCGTCTTGACCCTTCATCCGTTCAAATGGCCAACAGAATCGCGGTCAGACTGGTCACCCCTAATTCCCTGATCTGTGTGCCACTGTGATTTTGCCCTTTTTCTGTGGTTGGTTTGAAACTCTGGAACAGGTAAAAATGCACGGAGAAAAGTTGTTGGTAACGTGGAACATGAGGTCTGACACACTCAAGGATTTGGTTTGTGTTGGTCCCTGGATTTTTAGTCAAATGGCAGCTATTTAGAGGACAATGCTTCGTTGCGTTGTCAGGTTAGGGCTCGTGCTGACAATGAACAGGAGGACCGACCCATCTGATCAAGATTACTGTGCTTTGGGTTCTTGATCGGTCGTAAGGTTTCGTACAAAGTCACTGAATGCTTGCTGTCTGATCGGGTTTTCTTTTGTTTTCTCAAAGCCATTTTGGCGTCACAATTGAGGGTTCGGGTTGTTCTGAGTGGTTCTTGTATGTGACGTTTCTCTGTGTTGCCTAATTTTCGGAACAGTTCCAAAATGACCAGATCATATTTCAGGCATCCGGACAAAATTCAAGACTTCAGGAAGAACAACCCTCGTCCTGTGAAAGGCACAAACCTGCGCCGTGATACACACGCCAAGTCTCAAAAGAGATTTTGAGGAACATGAAAGCATAAAACAGACCACTTGTCTTGCCACAAGACGCGTCTTCCTTGTTTTGGCTGGGAAACCCTGAACCACGCCACACGAGAACTGTACGCTCTTTCGTCGGAAGCGGCGTGCACCCCGCAATTGAACGTGATTGCTTGCATGGAGTGCTTCCAATATTTACTGATCAATGTTGCATTCATGTAACCCTGTTGTCACTGCAATCATCATATCTATATGTGTTCCTGCGCGCTATAAATAAAGGAGCTGAGATGACACCATCACCAGCAACAAAACTGCATGATAACTGCAATGGAGTCGGAGAACAAGGACCTGAATTGAAGTGTTCTCACGCACAACTCGACCGTCTTCCTCTTCATCAGTCTCAACTGGTGTACTTTCCAACCCAAATCAACAACCCTGTGGCAAGGAACTTGAATGATACGAACAAATCCAAGAGCTGAAAAGTCCCAAGTGTCAATGTACAGCACGGCAAGAGACGAGGAGAATTTTGGAGTGCCACAGGACCTGACTGAGGCCTGGTTTCTTCCCAGCAGCTGAAGGTTGAAAACAACAAACTCGGACTCACTTGTTCTGAATTGCGCTGAGGTCGTCACCACTAAAATCCTTGACTTTTTGTTTCGAACGGTTTCAATTCCCGGTAGTTCCCTGACGTGCAGTCCTTGGTGACGACGCAAATGTCATTTGATCTCCAAAGGTCGTGGTTTCAGCACACGCAATCCCCGTGCCATGTGTCTGCATGTCCATCATCCGGTGCCACGAAAACCATTGAAATCCGCACAAAGTCGCCGCCGTGGCTTTGCCAGTCTGGGCGCTGTTTGGCCGCTTCGATGAAATGACCACTCACGAAAACAACTGTTCGAGCTGTGGGCGCAGACCACTTAGTGTTCTCGCTTTTGAGGTCTGTACATGCACCTCCAGAGCTCAATGTTCCTTCCTGTGGGACACACCCAAGTCTCTTTGCACTTGAAGATCACGTTGGCGTCTCTGCAGTCACCAAAGCTGCTTGAGAAAATTAAATGTTCACAATCCTTTCCCAAACATTTGCTTTCATCCGTCACTCGTACCTTGAGCAGAACAAATTTAGAGGCCTTGATCACGCAATGCTATCCAGCCAGCTCCGAACAACAGTCGTGTTGTGAAGACGGCGATGATGACTCCAGCTGCGCACCTGCTCCGCCGCTCCCGTCCCGGCGCTGAATGAAAGGAGCGGTGGGGAAGGTGGCCTGTATCAATTGCGCACCATCCTTAACAGCTTCAATACTGAAGCTTCATTTGGCAGAGGACCATTGGTGCTCAAATTGTCATGCAATACCGACACCTATCACTGTCTGTGGGGTTATTGTGATCGTCCCGGACTCCCTGGAATGGGTGAGGTGTGCACGCAAGGAGTGAGGCCCCTGATGGACATGAGACTTCTTTTATCAAGGACAGAAATGGCGAAGATTAAGCAACGGACTGAATGAAGAAGAACTGCTGTGAAACATGTGCATCTCTTTTCATGATCACGGAACATTCCGCACGCGTTGTAAAATTGCTACAGCAATGCGCGCCAATCACAATGAAATAAGTGCGCAAAATTGAAAACTCCGACAGCTTTGTCATCAGACTGAAGATTCTACACTTCAGTTTGATTGAACGTGTCTTGCGTCGAGTTTGAGGATACTGAAGAGGTTCTCTCGCACTCACTCTGCCTTTTTACACTTGGCCCAGTTTTGCGTGCACTTTCATTTTGCAGGTCTACCACGCATCTAGAATTTTGTTACAACCATTTATGCAGAACTTTGATTTTGTCCCGAGATGCGATTGAGCTGGAAATGGGTTGAAACAAAAAGACTCATCAAAAGCACGCACTCAAATCCGAAGACGACAAGAAAGCAGAACAAACATCTTTCCCTCCATTCGAGCTTCGTTTCAGGCAAATGGCTTCCTCCACAGAATTAAATGTGGCACTTAGTGCAATTGTTTTTAATGTATTCCGTCTAATTCGCCGAGCAATAAAGGAAAGGAAAGCCAAGACTTGTTCCCGACTTCCCATAAATGTTTCAGGCACTGCAATTTGGCTAAGTCATTTAGTTCAGTCTCCAGAGGACTTTATTCGATCAGAACTGTGAGCAGTGAGTTGGGCTGAAGAGAACTTCAGCTGAACGACAACTCATGTCGTGTTTGACATCAAGCGTCAGGAATTGACAGCCAAACCAGTGCAAAGTCCTCTTGCGTTGCGAAGCAAGCAGGTGTTCGGTGTGTTGGTTTTGGTGAAGTCAACTTTTGTTGTTGTGCGTCAACCACGTTTTATGTATACAGGATGCAGCTTTGAAGGAACACACAGACCTCGCAGTCTTGTGTTCGTTCAGCCAATTCTTCGGACACTAGAATGCCAACATGCCAGCGCATCTCTTCACAGCGCGCAACACAATTCTCCAGATTAGCACGGCGCACAAAGTGCTTTCAGTGTTCCGAACACAGGGGTTGAGACGCTTACAACTGCTTACCATGCATGATTTACGGCGACGATTTACCTGCAAGCCATTTCAGGGCACAGAGCTCGTGGTGCCATTTGAGGTTCTGCTGACAGGCCAGGCGATGAAAGCGGGCGCTTTTTGCGTGAATGGGATCAACTCTTTCTTGTGAGTGAGTGAGCGTCGAACTGACAGAGAAACCAAGTCTATTCGCCGCGGGTGAGAGATGTTTTGTTGACATGACATTTCTCTTGCACACAAGCCAATCCTTTGCTTTCCACGCCATTTCTGCAATTTCAAGAACGAATTTTGAGGCCATTTTTGTTCCGTAAGAGGACTCTGTTTGCGGACCAGTTTTCGCACAGCCTCCTTCATATGCGATTCCACGTTCAGGTACAAATTCACCTGTGTTGCCACGAAAAATCACAATGAAAATGGGGAGTTTCCCTTCACACAACAGAGACCTTTCGTTGTACCCAACGACACGAAGCAGAACATACACCTGTGAAAAGCGTATTGAAGGAATCGCAAAGGTTTGTGAATTCATTGCTTCGCTGTCTTACCTGTGAAACATGGTTTGGATTTCCACACAAACAACAACATGCACAATCCATTTGTCATCATTTCACAAAAATTGTTTCTTTCTAGACTTGTTCTGTTTGGTTCTCATAAATTGTTGACACGGCTGTGCCTGGACCAGGGACTGTTCGGGGCCTGCTGGACCCTGCCTTCACGTCGGATTGTTGCACGAACTTGGGAGCTGCAGACACGGTGCCTCTTGTAGGTTCAAATCCACGATGATGGATGAGGCCCGGAGCCACAGTGACGCAAAATTAACCTGCTTCACTGTGAGGCTGGATTAATGAAAACTCACTCAAGCTTCAAACGCACTCAATCCGCTCCGCTCAGGATTACGGTGGGATCAAAGACCATTGAAGCACCCATTGAATCTTCCTCAGCAGTTCCCATTCATTCCAACTGACAGGAAGGGATCAAATTTAATCACAGTTTTCGACTCTAGATCGCAGGAAAAGATCCGATACGTTGGCGTAGTCGCTTCGCCAATGTTATTTCCAAGAAAAATCGTTCCACAGAGAAACAAACCATGTCCACAGAAACGTTTTCTTGATGAATTTGGTTGCAAACAATCAAAATGGATCAATGTGGTCAGCAAGGCAAGACTGTCCTGTCTGCAGTTGCCACGTCATTCTGTTTACATTTTCTCCGTTTGTCTTTCATGCAGCTACACATTTTCCGTTCCGATTGGGAAAAGGTCAGAAGCCATAACGCGAGGCGAGCGCAGCAGCCAAGACTTCCTGTTGTGGCCAACTTCCCCCTTTATGATGTGATGCAGCCTTTTGTGACACACGGTTGAGGTGGAAAGACTTTGGTCTCCGTTGCGCAAAACATTTTGTTTGGTTCCTCTTCAGCAAAAAGACAAAGATGAGGGGAAAGGTCACACGTGTAAGTCCTGGAGTGAATGTCTGCACTGAAGAAACGAGATTTTGATACCAAAATTTTCTTCCACAAGCAAAATCTCTTTCGACGCAGAATTTTGTGCTCGTCAAAATGGCCTCTTTTTTGCTGTTTGTTGCAGCCAGAAAAAGAGAACTCACCGCTGTCCTGCAAAATAGCAAGGCTGCAGTCAAACGAAAAAGCCAGGACTTCATGAATTCCAAAACCATCGTGGCCTTTCAGCAACCAAGCTGGTGACTGCTGAAAAGTTCAACATGAATAAAACAACCACCAGCCAGGCAGTGTTTCTCGTTAGAAGGCAGAATCTTCTCAAGGGTATCTCCTTGCGCGGACTTCCAGCACTTCTAATTGCCTTTCGTCTGTCTCAGCTCTGACTTCTTCGAAGTCTGTGCAGTTCACATTTAGCACAGGAATCAAGTTCGACTGGGGTCTGGATCATAGTTTGAGCGAGAGGAAAACAACAGGGAGAAATTTCTCGATAAAGTCTGTTGTCAGGACAACGGGAGCCGAGGTGGCAACGCGGTCCCCATGGTGGACTATCACCCAAAACCGTCCGAACCTTGAGCCAGGCTCCAGTTCAAAAACTGCACACGGGCAAATCGCGTGCCTCTTGCCAGCTGTATTCAGATGAATCCTCCCGGGGACCTCATCGTGGATAGTCTGAGTTTCCCTCCGCACGCCCACACAGCGGGGACAATCTGGCTATGTCTGAAGTGATGAAAGTTCAGTGAAGCTTGTGGCGTATTGACAACAATGTGCAGGGTTTGATACTGTGGGCTCGGCATTGAAAGCGCCCGGGTGGAAAGATGACTGTGATTGGATCGGACAGCTAATCAATGCCTCCCGCTTCATGATTGGAAACCAACCTAACAAACTGTGCGCTCTCCATTTCAGGAGCCGAAACAGAGCGTCGGAACTGTAATGAACCAAGTTACTTCCCAACAACCGTTTCAAATCTTTGAAGCAAACTATTCTTTTCAGAACAAAGACGTTTCCATGGTCTGCGACAAGAAAGATCACACAAGCTTTCATAGAGAAGGTGAAAGCTTTTTGCTTCAAGAAGTTGACTGAAGACAACCCAGGTTTGCCTTTCGTCTGCACGTGCGTGTGCTCGGTTTTTCGTTCATGAAGCGCAAGGGGTTCAAGGGAACAGTCTTGCTCCCTTTATCTTGGTGACCTTGAACACTTGCACTGAACCAACATCGGAAAGAATTGCAAAGCCTCAGAACTCCATCAACCTCTTCGCCTCGTAACGTATCTCGCAGTCACAGAATTCCAGGGCGAATCAAGCACGACTTTGTTCAGTCGAACCTCTCCAGATGACACAAAGAAGAAAGAAACTCAGTTGAATTGCCTGGGGAAATCAATCAAAGAGCATTTGTGCGTTTTACCTTTCAGATGACCGCTGGCGATTCTTGCGAGTCACTCAGTTGACACAAAAGAACCAAATTACCAGGTCTAAATGTTGGACGAACAGAACCTTGGAAAGATCGCAAGGGTTGCAAGACTGTTACGAATTTCTGTCACCGATTCCCGTTTCACGCACTTTGCCTGTGACAAAGAAGGTGAGGTATTGCTTCATGCAGTTTCTGTTTTTCGTGTCTCTTTTCCGTTCACTGCCTTGGTCACGCATTCTTCTGCTGTTTCTGTGATAGATGCTTCGCATTTGTGCCAGGTGTGGCCCTTTTTCCAGTTCATACCTTGAGTTCAGCCTCTGCATGATCACTGACCATATGCACGAAGCGGTTCTACTGAAAAAAGGACTTCTTTCAGGCTTTGAAGCCCATGGACAAGGTTAGTTAGGCCTCATTGTGCTGTTCAGACCCTAATTGCTTCTGTGGAAATCAAATCAGAGTGTTCTGCAAGGCAATGCTTAAAGCCACAAGAAAAGAGGACGACTCCAAGATGTTCCTGAAACAGCATTCGCAGCACATCCCACCCTGTCTTTCCTGAAGTTTTCCGACAAAACATCGCACAAAAAGGAAGACATCAGATCTTGTGTTGCATCAATCACGAAAAGTGCAATTTCCGTCGCACCTTTATCTCTGTTCCATCCCCACAATGAAGCAGAATGGCCGGTGCAGCTCAGACTCTGCCATCGCAACATCACTCGTGTTCTTCAGATGTGATTTCTGTCACTTTCTTGACGTGAGAAGATGTGTTACACACTGATGAGATACCATGTCCGCCCTTGTGTACTTGGTCTTGTCTCACTCAAAAAGAAACACCCCATCATTTGCCCGAAAAATTGCTGGCACTTTGGCAAACTCAAACCCTTGTTTTACGATGCACCCTTTCTGTTGATGTTCAATTGCACTGGAAAATGTGCTTCTGAACATGTGCACGAGAATTGTCCAAGGAAATGCTAGCTCTGCCTTTGTGAAGACAATTTTGGAAACAGATCTGTACAGCGGTTCAGCAAGCACCCTGAAACAGCTCATCAATGCAGAGAGCTTGTTTTCGTTGGACCTTGCTGTGGGGAAATGGACGAAGTCAGCCTCCTGCATGATGACTCTCACACCTGAGTGAATGTTGGCCTGACAGGACTCAACCTGTGATCTCCATGTGCTGCTCCTTCATGAACATGGATATGTGCGCACTTCGGATAGACGAGGCCACTGCACCGCTGCCATTGTGGTGCAAAAGTGTCTTCTGCATCATTTTGAGTACATCCTTGTCTCTGCAGTAATTCCGGATTCTTAACAAAGGAGACGGGGTGACGCGCTTTCTGGAGCATGATCAACTCTCAAACACAATGTTTCCGTAACAATTTACTGAGAAGAGCAATTTGTTGTGAACCAGAATCCTGTTGGTGTGTTTTATGTGCACGAATCACAGCAACACAAACACAAAATTTCTTCTGACATTCTCAATGAGCGGGCAGCACGTAACGTCAATTTCCAGTCCCATGGCAATGACAGTTCCGGCAGAAGAGCGCAGACAGCGAACACAATGCTGGGGCCAACGACCAGTTCCCTGCCCAGCCCCGGGAGACATAAATCATCGTTGATATGTCATGTTCCTATCCTTACATCACAATCCTAATGTGACGCCACACAGAAAGGGACACGACTGCTGCTTCAGAACGATAAATATGCGAAATGAGTAATGCTGAAAACAGCAGGGGTCCTTCCACTCAGAATGAGGAATTGTTCTTTGTGAGTAGCTCGGTGCTGAAATAATTATGAGACTGAGCACGTTTCAGGAATCTTATTAGAGAGTTTTAGATGCAACCCGTGGGAGCCTCTTTTTACACGCCCGGTGCGGGAAAACGTCCCATTTCACGTGGCAAGCAGATCTGCCACATAGGTCTTTTCCGTGGTGATTTCAGAAAAATGTTGTGTGACCATTTCAGTGTCTTTCAACAAATTGGTATTCTTTGGATTCTTGGGCATATCTGTGCAAAATATGAGATGG
>JAAUXT010058719.1_pt1 | contig 23529 bp, 23 predicted proteins | sample 7278171 | NCBI WGS metagenome assembly JAAUXT01 (sample SAMN14350112, study PRJNA611818) | marine sediment metagenome | isolation source: surface marine sediment (1.8m) | place: French Polynesia: Moorea | collected 2018-08
CAAGTTGATCCTGCTGTGTATCACAGTCAATGCTTTGAAACATATATAATCGTTATCGGCAGAACAGACTCTCACTCACACCATACTCGGTTTACGCCTTCCACTGCTACCACCATCCTTGCACTAGCAACCAAATTGTAGGATGCACAAAGTACTTTCAAAGACCTTTCATATGAACTAAATATCAAAGCTCTATCTTAATTAGAAGCTGAGATGAAACAATTTTCATCTGGTTGCTAAGTTGGTTGCTATGGAGACCTATTTAGAATTTTAGAATTTAGTCATAAGTTTTGCCTTGAACCCTGCTTCTTTTCACTGTAGTATTCTAATACTGAGAATCCTATTTTGACCAAAGAACAGGCTAAAAATTGCAAATTCTTGATTTTTTTTACCTTTCTGCACTCATAGTTGCTGGGGTAAGGTTACCATAGCAACCAAATTGTAAAATTATGAAAGTGCTTTCAGAGACCTTTCATGTGAACTGAACATTATTGCTCTATCTTCATTAGAAGCTGAGATGTGACCAATTTAGTTTTGTCTATGGGGGCATAAATGGGGGACAAAGATTTTTCAGAGAAGGTTGCAATAGCAACCAAATTATAAAATGCTAAAAGTGCTTTCAGAGACCTTTTATATGAACCAAACATCAATGCTCTATCTTCATTAGAAGCTGAGATATGACCAATTTTTTTTATCCATTGGGGGACAAAGCTGCATGGGGGGACAAAGATTTTTCAGAGAAGTTGCTTTCAGAGACCTTTCACATAAACCAAACATCAATGCTCTATCTTCATTGGAAGCTGAGATATGACCAATTCAGTTTCAAATTTTTGTCAGGTTGCAAGGGTGGTTACCATGGAAACACATTTAAAATTTTTGACTTTGGATACAATGAGTACTACTTCACTTTAGTATGCTGTTCTCATACTAAAACCCCTATTTTCACTTGAATAACAGGCTTAAAACAGCTATTTCTTGATTTTTTGACCTTTTTGCACTTATAGTTACTAGGAAAGGGTTACCATAGCAACCAAATATATTTTTGTGAAAAGTGTTTTCAAAGACCTTTTGTATGAGCCCAAGATCTTTGGTTTATCTTCAGTAAAAGTGATTCATGGGGGGACAAACCTATGGGGGGTGGACAAACATGGGGGGAGTGGGACAAACATGGGGGAGGGGGACAAACATGGGGGGAGGGGTGATAAAGTGGGGACAGGGACAGGGACATCTGGCTGCCCGTGCCTATACCGCACTACCACTAGGTGCTTCGCCCCAAAGGGACTTCGCACAATGAAATTTGAGAAGAACAATGTCGTCACATGAAGCCGGTGTGTTTTTGTTTGTGTTACAAAATTGTTTGTGCACGAGAATATCAATCGCACCGCTCCACAAAGGTATATTTTCACCATCTTCTCCTTCGCCGCTTCTGGTTTCCCCCGTCCTTCACTTTGTTGCCTCATCCCGTGTGCCCCTTTTGTTTTCACGCGCAACACCACTCTTCACCTTGAACTGCCACTCAGCTCATTGCCCCGTCACTACTCACTGCAGAGGAACCTCTTCATTGAACAATTGCCACTCTGGGCACAATTGACCGTATCATATTTGCTGCAACATGACAGCTGTCATTGTCCTGCACAGTTGCTGAGCCACCTGTACAAAACACCAAAAAGATGTCTCTCCTTCTTCAATCTGAAGGAACTGAGGAAGGTTTCCGAGGGCTACCTTTGCTGTCTGCCCAGTTTCCTGTGTCTCAACAAATCACCAACACCCACTGTCTGGCCACAAACCTGTACAAGAACGGAAACAGAAATGTTCGTGTTTCCTGTGATTCTGAACAAGTGGAAACCTTGAAACATTTTGTGAGCAGCTTGACTTGCTTTGTAGATCTTCCCCGTTCCAACATCCACCTCACCTGTGGTGTCTCTTTGTGCAAAAGGAATGAGAATATTCCTTTGAAATGCGTCGCCCTGAAAAACACAACCAAACATCGCCTTCCATGTCATGTTCGTGAGACTTTGGCAATGGACAGGTTTCTCTCGTCCAGTTTTTGCTTGTGCCATCAGGTCCTGCATTGGCACAGAGATTTAGTCCTTTTTGCATGTTCTTGTGCCATCTGCTCATTCTCAACTTTGAGGTGAAATGCTAATCACTCACCTGTACCCATACCTTTCATTCCTCTGTCACCCATCCTTTTCCAGCAGGTGGATGACAACTTGTACAAACCTGCCTTCCACCTGTTCACCACCACCTCCAACCCGTGACCCACAAATACCAAACAAAGTCGGGTCTTTTTTCAGCAGATGGGTGACAAATCGGCCCAGCCTGTTCACCCCACTCTGTGACTCACCTGCCCCCCCTACTGGGGCAAGGAAAACCAGCCCATGACACAGGTCACTGGGGAAACATGTGTTTCTTTCATGTTTGGTGTCACAGACATCGCACCCGCAGCTCACCCTTGTTGTTTCTTGATCAGGATTTCCAGAAAAGCGCAACTGCACTGAAGAAGAAGAAACAGTGGTGACCTGAAAGGATGGGAAAAGCTCTTTGGTGGTGTATGGAACCTGACACGGCATGAAGGAAGCGCATTTTCCACACGGAGCTCGCCGAAGTGCGGGTCCATATCCATTTCATGACAACTTGCGTCAATCTGTAGTCCAAAGCTGTTTCTCTTCGCAAAATGGTTTCATTTGTTCTGCAAAAAGTTTGCGTTCACGTGCGCCGAACAGACACAGAGGAGATTCATTTCAAGTTTGTCACGACAGAGCTGCACTGAACATGAAGAAAAACACGCGCAAGAAAAGTGATGCACAATTCAAACTCTTTCTTCAGGTCAAGCTTTGTCAAGTCACTGCATCAAGAGTTCGTCCAGTGTGACGTTGTCGTGCTTTTTGGTGCAAGGAAACGAGTGTCAGAATGAAGGAACTTCTTCGTGCCGTAAGCTTCCTTTTTGCTTTGTGGAAAGAAAACCGTCCAAAGCAGAAAAAAACTTGTGTCCATCACTTCTGGCCACCACTTTTACATGACAATAAGCCAGGAACGATTTTTCTTCTGATGAAGAAAGACGAAACGAAACATCCACTACCATTTGTCATATTGGTGTGGTTCTTTTATTCGTCTATCCGTTAAATCTGAAGCGGTCTTCTCCATCAATCTTATCTCAGCTCATCGCCCACAATGGCAGAGCAAATATTGAGACAAGCGGCGGTTTTCATGTGAGCATCAATCCATGTTCGCGACTTCTCCCGCGAAGCTCAAGCTGCGCAGAGATTGAATCCTGATGCGCCCCTTATGGAAGGCAATTAAATTTATGCCGCCAACTTTCAATCCACAATAATCTTCAATTAAACTGGTGATGCAGGAAAACCAACCTTTCCTGGAGACCCACCAGAAGTGACAAATTGAGCCTGTGGTTTGCAAACCAGATTTATTCTCCAGGCATTTGAATTTCATGTGTGCTTCGGTTGGAGCGCCTGACAGAAATCTTGGCAAGAAGACGGAAGGTTGACGTGCTCTGATCGGACACGACTACACCCTGGACTTCTTCGCTGACGATCTGCAGCGATATCCTTGTGTCACGAGCAACGGGCTCGCCACAAACAACAATGAAACCTTCTGTGTGCATCACAAAGCAGTGCACCTTGGAACAGTTGACGTAATGCTGCCGAGGCCCAGAGACGAATCAGTGTGTTCGAACGTGCCGCGCAGCAGATTCCTACGTGGAGTGGATGCAACAAAAGCGACGAGGAATAATTTTTCAATTTACATCCCGAGGCATGCAATCCTATGGGGAAAGGACCTGCTGGCTAATGCAGAGAATCTAATTTCGCGTTTTCTCACAAGACCTGAAACTGTGATGACTGCGCTTGCCAGTTATTACAGGGCCTTTATGCTCTGCATTAATTTTGTCAGCACAAAGGCCACGGGTCCTGGTATTTGCTCGGCCATTCCGAGTAATAGGATCTGCAGATGACCAGTTTTGTCCAGGCCGAGTTGTTTTTGTGCTGCTTTCGATGTGATATGTCACACGTTCAATCTTCTATTTCCCACAAAGTCTCTGCAAGCAACACAAGCCAGAGTAATGGACATCCGTGGCTCGGATTGCAAAACCCAACGCCGAAGTCTTTAGGCTGGGGCATTGTGTTTGTCGCAACCCAAGCCAAGAATGATTATTATTTTGGCTTGTGTTTCTTTTCAAAATTAGTTTTAGAAGTAAACTTAGACGAATACGAATTGTTGTGACAGGACCTTTTTGGTGCAAAGGACAATTTTTTTCAAACAAATCTTCCCTCACTTTCAGAGAGCGTCGGCAGATAGCTCACCTTTCTTCTGCAAAAGCTTTTTGGTTGTTGACACAGGGGCACAACCACAAGAAAACACTGGATCCGCAGCTACGGGTGTTTCAACAAGTGTTTCAACAAGTCACACAAAACCCGCCCGGACGCACTGTGAACCAGCCGAAGAAGACGAGACTGTCCCCTGCTCCAAATGGCCTGCGCCTCGAACCACAGCGTGTCCTCACTCTCCCAACTCATAAAACCAACAGAGCACCATGGTGATGTGGTCATGTCGCCCTGCAAAGCCAGGTCGCCGCAGTGAACTTGGGCAGAGCCTCTGCAGCTTGTTCGACAAGAGACAAATAGATTCTACTCCGCGACCGGGAGAAGGAAGGAGGTTGACATGCAGCGTGCGGTTCCCATTCAGTGCGAGGCGTCCTCGCCGACGTCTCCCCAGGTGATGAACGCTGCACGCAAACACCCGGGTTTGATGAAGAAAACGATGACATGTATCCTGCAGAACTGAGGTCTGGATGGGAGACAGCAAGAAGACCCACGCTTTGTTGACATTTACTTCCCCAGAGTTTCTCAATGTTTCCTTCGCGTGTCGGAAGAACGAAGCAACGATGATTGTTCAACAGTGCCAGGTCATCGTCGCTCGTACGTCACAGAATTTGATCGCACATGCTCGTACCAGTGTGTTTCTTGCATGATCAACCATTCTCTAAAACTATCTTTTCCCCCGGCCCTTGAAGACGGTGTCCCTGGAGGAACAAGGGTCCAGGTCCAGGTCCAACCTGTGGGCTGCATCAAAACCTCAGGTGTAAATTTTGTCTCTTGTCTTCTTCTCTGTTCTTTGACATTCATTTTCTCAGTCGTGGATTTCTTTTCCGTCTCTGAACAGGAACAAGACTTGAGCAAGTTTGTGAAGAGATGTGTGCATGTCGAGTGTGGCAACAGTAGATGGGTACTTCGGTTGAGAAGCAGCCTTCTGTTGTGACCAAGGCACTAAAAGCAATGTGGCTGCAACAGCAAACGTCTGCTAAACGACCAAGAACGAAATGGACCCGTTGAGTCTCGAGAAACAGAACACAAACTGTGAAAGCTTTGTGCCACAAGCCTGGGAAGAGCACTCAGTACGTCGTTTGTGAACTGACCACCGAAACACACCTGGATGGATTGTAAGAAGAAGACAAAGACAGTGACAGCCTCGGGAGCGACGAGTATTGCCGTCAAAGCATAATTCTTTTCAAGTTTTCCGTTTGAATCAAAAGTCAATCATTTCACTTTCTTCGTTTGGGAACAGGGCCATTCTCAAACACACATTTCGACACGAAAATTATTCAATCAAAAGTCAACAGTCTCTGATAGCTCGTTTCAGCTTTGGGCTATTCTGACAAAATAGAAACCCTCCTGTCCCCCGAAGCACGAACAGACAACACATTTGAGTTGGGACCCTGTGGGCTTTTCACACCACACCACACCACACCACACCACACCACACCATCCCACACCATACCACACACACACCAGAGTGTCTGCGGGTATGCCCATTCCTTCAAGAACAGTGGTAATCAGATGGAAACAACAACAAGCACCATACTCTCAAGAGCCAGAGGACACAACGAACAGAAACTATATTTCTTTCAATAGCCAAATGATGAGCTGAACAAAGTCACGTTTGAGTTGCCTCTTTCCGTCGACAATAATCGCAACGTCGAACACCGCATACGAGTCGCATTTGCTTGGCCACAGAACATGGTCACCAAAAAGATATCTGCAATGTCTTTGTCTTCGTCTTCTTCAGGAAGACCACGAACCGGCGGGTTCATAGGTTGCAGATGTCGATAAGATCGGGTGTTGGAATCCTGCAGGCGAGAGACGCTCCGTACATTAATCATGGTTATCTGGACAGACCTGACGGGAGGCTGAAACCTGGAATCAACCTTGCGCCTCTTGATTGCACTGACGCAGAAGTGTTTTTTCGCCTCAAACAAAGTCTGCGGAGACCTGCACTACACTTTATTGTGATCTGCCTTCATTGAAACCAAAAACAGGCTTGTGCAAGCCACACCAGAGCTGTCCGAGTTCGTACTCAGAGGCTTGCTTCCTTTTCAAACCTTTGTCTGCCTGTGTGATGTTTTGCCGCACAGATTACAGAGATGTTCCTTTCACCATCTTGCCCAAGCAAACGAGCTGAGCGACGAAACCATTTTTCCCTCAAACACCGGCAGTGCGCTGAAGGGGACTCGACTGGAAGTTGTAAACCTCAGATTGTGACCACAGTTTCCTCGCACTTTGTCCAATGCACACAATCAGTCGACGTGCAGGTCTTGAAATCAATCAAAATAAACCATGCTGCGTCGGTTCAGGGAAGTTGAAAACTTTTTGCTTCACCGGCAGGTGTTTTTGCTTCAAAATCTCATCCGAAGCAAACGAGTGTTCAGGTGCGAGTTGAACGCGCAATTCGCTGCAGAAACCGACAATTCAGGCCCACTTCCTTCTGCTCTGGACAAACTGATGACTCTGACTGCACAGGGAGAAAATTACATCTTTCCCCATTGACCAGCGATTGCACTGCTTCTGCCTGTCTCGGCGGGATCGGGCCCTGATTAACCCAGGGAAGTGGCTCAACGAGAAACACATTAGCTCTGTCCAGCCGACATCGCGCGGCACTGATCTGGACGCTTTTGTTGTGGCAAGATGCCCATTCACCGTTCATGCCCCTAGTTTGTTTGTGAGTTCTGCAACTTCGCTTCTTTGTCACGAACCACCGTCAAAATCACACCAAATTGGTGGGTAGAGCTGCAAACGAGTTGTTCCACAGAGCTGTGCTTTGGGCTGAATGTGCACATGTCCAGGATTCGTGAAACTACGCCTGAGTTGCCGTGGCAACAAAACACTGGTGAGTACGTGAGGTGTTCTTGTGTGTACTCGCAATGCTCACAGGAGAGGAATTTTGTTCAGTGCTTTCTTCAGTTTTGCTCAAAGCGTTCTTTTTGTCTCAACATTATGAAACAGCCGTTCCCCATCCAGGTGTGTGTGTGCATCGCAAACAGGCGCAGCGGTGTCAAGAATATCACATCAAAGACAAAAGTCTTGCAGAATCGACGAAGCACAACGCATTGGGTGGAGGAATCGCGCCACCAGAAACACAATTCACAAACCTCGCAGATTCATGAAAGAAGCACGTCACTGGCGAGTTTTGCGCTCACCCGTTGTCCAAATTTGCCCTGAACTACAGCTCCAAGAGCCAATGACAAGTGACCAAACGGTATCTGTGTCACCTGTCTGGCTTTTGGGGCACGTCGGAAAAGGGCCGGACGTGTTTGCTAAAACTTCGCCACTAAAAATTGCGAACGACCGTTTCAAGTGAAGACAAATGGGCAGAGCTTGCATTTTCGGCGTCTCTTCAGGCGTCCACAGAACAAAAGAATTGTTTGTCCCATAAAGTCCCACAAAACAGCTTGCAAAGCAATTCGGAAGTGGTTCAGATACTACCAAATGATACCTGAGGGCGAATGTTGGGTCGTGCAGAGCAGTGAGGATAATTCGTGCTTCGCAATGCAGAGTTGATTGACAATTCGCATCTGCTTTCACTGCGTTCGGTGTGCAACAAGCTTGTAAGCATAATTGAAACAACATTCGGTGTTTCAGACCTATGCACTGCTCCTCACTTTCTGGAACAGAAGAGCCGCGGTGTCGAACCTCGTGCCAGCGACCGCGCCACGAAACAGTTCACGACAAAGATGATCGAACTTCGTATCCCCATGTCAAGTTCCTGAAGCCACCAATTGCGTTGCTTTGTATTGCGTCTGCAAGTGCCTCCAACAAGCGAAAAGGTACGGGCTTCTTGAGTCAGTCGAACTACGGCGAGTGTTCTGAGAAAGTTTACAGGTCTGCTGCAAACGGGCAGAAAAACTAAAGGTCAAACAGATGAGAGCCACATCGTTCTGAATTCTTTTCAAGGCAACAGATTTTTTGGTTGTATACCCAAGGCAGACACTTTTCTGAGAACCGAAAACATGCACGCACAGGAAGATTTGGTTGCGTGCACTTTTCCCGAAGAAAGTCAGCGGGCAAGTGTTGTTGGAAGGCAGACTGTTGCAGTCAGCAGCTACGCCCTCAAGGTCTTCTGGGACAAGCTTTCTCCCTTTCCTCGAGTGTTAGTAAATTGACTTTAACCCAGATAACAATGGATCTCGCCACAGATATGGCAGACTTGATTGGCTTCTCTTTTTTTCCCCGGAAAACCTCTTGTCTACACTTTGTCAGCAACTTCGAGGCAACACCCCGAAGAAAATCAGACAAGTGAAAGGAACTCGAGCAAAGGAAGAAAATTGGGAAATCTTGCGTTCTGTTGAAAGGATTTGAGGATTAGTCTTGGAATTCCGTTCTCCGGAAAAGCCAAGTCGATCCTGTCCGCAGCGTGAATCCGGTTGACGGAATGCAGAGACGAGGCAGTGGCGGGTAATTCACTCCGTGCACTGAAGTCTGTCCTCACTCACCGGTCGGCACCGATCCGGATTTGACGGGATTTTCAAGTTTGAAAATCCTCTGAACTTTATGCAACTGAAAGAAGCGAGGGCCAGGGAATATAAACTTGAACGTCACACTTCGCTCACAGTGGCTGAACCCTCACAAAGGACATTTGACTGGAGGTGGTGCATGTAGCATGTCTGGGAAGAGGTGTTGGCGCGGGCAGGACGGGGACACGTCGTCGGGATGGGAACCTATCCACCTCTCAGCGCCACATATCACGCGACAGGAAGCGCCGCGCGAGGCGCCTCTCAGCTGCTCATTCTCATGGAAATCAGCAGCTCCTGAACAGGGGCCTTGCTCTTTTGAGCAGGTTCCGATTCCAAGCAGATCGGTGGATATTACCGCAAAGAATAGCTCCACACTTGAGCTGTTTTGTTCGGCGCAGAGTCTGAAAGAGAAACTTTCGTCAAAATTCAGACAACAGGTGTGAAAAACAAACTTCTTTCCGGGACCTTCTTTTGTTTGATTCATTCTCATTGCAATGTTTTGAAGCAGTTGACGGTGTGGCGCTCTCTTCGCCAGTATGAGGACAGGGTTCTCACACTGCACAAAAATGGTTCATGTGAAGTCACACAATGACTTTTTGAGACCTTTGGTCGAGAAAGGAGTTGTGTGATTGAACAGGAACCTTTTTGTGGGGTGAGAACCCATTTCTACCACGATGTGAGCTCATATGACATGTTTAGAGATCGCAGAGTTGCAGAAAAAAATGTTCCGCGGCTGTCCATTTGACGTCGTACTGCTGCAACCGTGCGGGGCCATCCACGCACTTCACCAAAACTTCGCAAGTGCCAACACAAAAACAGATTGAGTCCAAAGCAGGTCGAAGTTTGTGGAACAAACATCTGTGAAGCAGGGGCCACGCTGGAGTCAATTTTCAAGTGGCAGCACACTGTTTCCGCTGCGGATGTTTGGAATTTCCCAACTGTCGAAAATCACAACTCTGCCCATTTCACTTGTGTTTCCCATGTCTATATGAAAAGACAATCCAGGGCAGAAGTCGGCAGTCATGCTGAAACTGTTGGGCCCCGTGTATAGGAAGAGCTTTCGGGTGTACACAACATCGAATGGGAAGAGAAGCACAATAACAGAATCAGTTTGAGTGAGTCTGCTTCTGGCTGGCGGTTTGCTGCGCAATGACAGAAGGAATCCTTCGTGACAGCGCTCGGGATGCAATCCGACCCTTATAGTTCATAAAAGGCGCCGTAAATAAGAGTAACTGACACTGCCCGAGGCAGGACGGATCCGGGACAAAAACCCTAACTGCTGTTCATGTGATTCTAAAATCAGTTTGATCGCACGATCAATCATAATAGAGCTGTTGAGTAACAGACCGAGAAGCTCTGTCGTTCTCGTAAAAGACGCGAAGCGGGCGGTCCGGACATCTCAACTCGACTCTCTTCTGTCTGGAGGGAGTCTGGTTCTCTCCGCACCAAGGTGAGAGTCACTACTGTTGTCAGTCCGTTGGTCGCTGAACAAACGTGCACCAACTCTGACGTGCACGTCGAACCTAAAGTACATTCCAGTCTCACAGATGAAAGCGGGGCTGATTTTTGTGGGCTGTTATTGTGCTTTTTCAGTGTGACCCTGCTCATTCAAGGCTCGCAGTTGTGCGATGTCCCTTTGTGGCAAGAGGCCATGCGGTTGAAGCAAAAGAGAAACTTTGTGGCATATCGGCCAGGATGTCGCGTGTCGTGTCACATCACGTTTTGTCCTGTCATGTCCCAGGGGGTGCAGCCCCCTTTGCGTGGACATCGCACTCGCAGTTGCCTTGCGCACGGCTTCTTGTTCCTTGTTTACAAGTGATTGGCAAGATAGCAGGAGGTCGACTTCAATGGGGCAACCACACGTCTTGGCCAGGACCTGTCGTGCTTTACAGGTGAATGATCTTTTGACGGAACCTGTCCACAACGATGCGGACGCAACCAGCAGTTCGTGAACACAAGAAATTATAGAATTTTTGTTGTCATCTCGACAACCGTAACCGCCATGTCCTCTGTGTGTGCGTTCGTCGGCTGATCGCCCGGAAATCTCCTCCAAATGGGCAGAGCAGGTCCACAGCACAGAGCTTCTGTTTCACTTGTCAACACACTTCGCCATCAAGGACAAGTGAGGCCAAAAGGATACCAAGTTAATCCAACGGTAATCACTGTGGGTTCCTTTGCCAGCTTCCGACAATGGTAGAATCCAGAGCAACGTAAACATTTTAGTTTCTGTCCAGGGGATCGATCAATTTGGACCGAAATTAGGTGAGACTCAATCCGTTATCTGGAGGTTTCTCAAAGCGAAATCCATGAATAAATTTGGATTTTTACTCTGGAACTTAGATTGAGGTCATTTGATAAGTGTGAAAGACGCTTGATTAATGGCCATCTGTAGGCATTTGTCGTGTATTTTCAGCGAGAATTTGTAAGGAGACGAACACAGGCGTGGGCTCGAGATGCTTTTGTGTCCGTGTCTGAGAAATTGTTTCTTTTTGGGTTGGAAATGATCCTGGTGTTGGGTGAGCCTCACTTGGGAGGTACTTCCATCCTCATGACGTGCACGTCGAGGCACGCTGCTGCAGCAACGTTCAGCAAAGGCTTGTCGTCAAAGGTTCATGCTATTTTGGTCAGAAGGGACTCCAGACAAGCGATTCATGGTCACAAGACGAGCAACTGAAATCGAAATTGCTCAAAATGACACAAGACAACATCAGACAGTATCGACTCAATGCCAAAGTTTTATTTCAACGCAGAGGCTTCAACTAATGAATTGTTTGCTTTGTTCGGCAATCAATGCTGCGTCACAAATTCAATTTTCTTTTTGTATTTAGTTTCCCCTCAGCCTGGTTCACTCTCAAACTGCTCAGACGTCAAAACAGACTCTGCAGGAGAGCAGGGACCTGATCTGCAGTTGTTCAATCAGTTCACAGGACGCGGTTTCCGTATTTTTTTTCTGCTGGGCACAAAGACGTGACAGTATGCCGCCCAGCCCGACAACACGGACTCATGGACCTTTCTTGTCTCAGATCTCTGTCCATGCCAATCGTTGACCAGTTGGCTCAGCTCACTTTCAACATGACACCCATTGTAGACTGTCGACACTTTTTGGGACAAGAAAACGATCAAACTTGTCGACCAGCCAAATTACAAAAACAAAATTGGGATTGGATTTCATCTTGAGCCTCACAGTGGCAATCTACTTACACATCTTCTAATTTTATTTGAACAAATGTGATCATTCATTGACGAGATATTCTCCGTAATGAAGTGTTCGCGTCTGAGGAGGTTAATTGCGCCTCCAATAATTTGTCGTGATTACTCTGTGCGAGTTGCGGGCAAAACAGGCGTTGTTTGCGCAAGTCACTGGGGACAACAAATCGGCCTGTTCTGAAAACCAAACGATGTCTTTGGAATTGGTTCTGCAGACCAAAGATCTTTCTATTCAATGGCCTTTATGATGTCTTTCAAATTATTTTCCTGATGTCACAGAATTCAAAGATGCCCCTGTTCGACAACAAGTGCACTGGAAATCGGAGAAAGGACGAGGTTTCGCTCGGGGTCACCGAGCACTGCGCACAGACAGAAGAAGGTGCCGTTCTTCTTGCAATCAGCATCAACGCAAGGTTGGCTCAGCTCGACGGACCCTGTCCGAGTAGACCCTGCCGCGCCGTGGTGATGTCACTTTGTTCCGTATTTATGGCAGAGAAGCTCATAACGCTCGCAGTAAACAACCCGTTCCTGACAATATGGGTGATGAAATTCTCCGAACATTTACGACCTTTCTGTGTTGGATGGTTGTGATGCTTGTCGGATAATATCCCCAATGCGTTGTTTGACAGCGCCCAAATTGTACCCATCAGTGCGCTGTCTCACTTCAGCAGATCTATGCGCCTCGTGATAATGCAATGCTGAAAGTCTCCTTTCTAAAGGGTGACCCGATCTCCATCAATTTGTTGCCATTCCGCCCGTTTTCAGTCGGTTTGATTTCACAGAAAAATGTCTCTTTGAGAGACGAAACTTGGAATCACGATGCATCAGTGATCAGTACATTGAAGTCTTCCTGAGCAAAACAGCGCGCACAGCCTTTTCGTTCCGACGAAAATTGCCTTAATTTGTTGTCGGAATGATGCTCGCATCTCAACTCGCTTTTTCACTTAAGTAACGAAGTCAATCCAGGAGCTCATAAGAGTCGCCGCACTTTGCAGCGCGTCTTCAAACACTGATCGGCCACTTTGCTCATATCACTGAAGATGAGCAGCCAAGACCAGTTTGCCACTTGATGAGCGAACCCAGCGACAACGCGTGACATCGGCGACTCACACGTGAAGCAGAAGAAGCGAGTCGTGTTTTGCATCACGGATTGGACTGCAGTGGAGTCAAAACGGTGGCTGCACAAAGGTTTCAACCCATCATCGTAATGTTGTTGCTGAAAACGCGTCCGGGACAGTTTTCCAAGACAAAATGTCTCTTCATTCAATGTGTCGCATTGGGATGACACGACACCAAAATTTGAGCAAAAAATCAAGGACGTTTCCATTCCACTTGCACCTGATGCGCTCATTCTGCTTTCGACAGATGTTTGCGTTCCATTCATTTCGTGATGTGTGCAAGTATTTCCTGGTGACAGCGTCAGTTTAAACAGACGCTGGTGTCGAAGGCTGCTAATTGCCGAGACTATTCACACGCTCCTCTGCCACGGCTTCCCAACAGCTGCCAAACAAGCACGCAAGCGTTCAAGGCGATGAAAGTGTCGGGAAGCCACTCAATCCTGTGATGAGTGAACGAGAATCCCATCCGTGGAGCGGCTGTCCATTTCAAAGAGGCCACCCGAGCCCCAGATCCCCCCATGGATGGAAAAGCTGCTCCGATAATTGTCCTGTTGGCTTGACGCATTTATCAAGTTGCCAAATCGTATTTCAATGCTCGTCTGTATCAACAAGTTGTTGCCAGCTATAACAGGTCGCTCAGATTACCTTTCTCTCGGCCAAACCGGCAAACTGGAAGGGAGACAAAGTGTTGATCCTACCTGTCGCGCAATTCTCCACTGTGTCCCACACACGTCACACAGGGAGGACAAAGCAGTTGCAGCACAAAACATGCGTTGCCTTTCAACAAACCCTGTATTTTCATGAATGATGATGTTGTGAATGCAGAACAAAACTTGTCTTATTTTGAGGGCATGCAGTTTGAGAAAAGCAGCACTGCAATTCGGGGGGAAATGGAACCTTTGGATGCACGACGTGAACAGAGGCCCAAAGCCCACTGCAAGTAGAGGTTACAAAGTTGATGGTTTCTAATTGACCCTGTGGTCAACGACAGAGAGAAATGACCCACAAATTTCACATAAACTGGTCAGACCTACAAATCCGAACAACGGAAGGCCCCGAAAAGACACTTTATTTCTGTTGCAAGAAATTTTGCATTCTTGTTCAGATCGACACCCTGTGCACAATCTGAAGAAAAATTACCAAAAGCAGTTGGCCAGGAACGCGATGAATCAGCTGTATCCGTGTCGTGATAGTTTCTCCACTCGACTGGCCCACGAGTATGTTGCCTTTTCCTTGGTGGGACAAAAATGAAAGCAGTGGTGAGGGTGTTGAGCGAAATTGTTCTCTAGTCGGTGTGCGTGCGCGCACAGTATGTGTGTGTGCATGTGTGTGGACAACGGACATGCACAAACAAATTTCGTACCAGGTGTGTACATCAATGTGTACAATAACGAGCCCTGACACACAAAGAGAAACAAAGAGTTGGCTGCACACAATTTGTCCATAACTCTGACCTTAGCCACAAATAAAAAAGATGATTGTTCCAAAACCAACACTGCTGCCAGAGGGTTCTTTTCTGGCCTCATCGGGATGCAGGAAACGCGCCGCCGATGAACTCAGCCCAAAACCAGGTGCGTTTATCTATTTTCTACATTATGTGGAGGCCCCGGCAAACAAGCCTTGGGACAAAAAAAGCGGTACTTGACGTCAGATAGTGATCCTGGTGAGAGGGCATTCATCACAGTTGTGTCCAATGCTTCGCTTTCTGAAGCACGCAGCACCAATATAAACCTTTTGGTGTCCTGGGCCTCTGAACGTAACTCCACAGAGGTTGGTTCTTGTCTGGAAACCAGGAACCTTGATGTTTCTGAACCAAAGTGACTCAGAAAAAGAACTCACCCCGTACCTTTTGAAAAGAGGGGTGGTTTAGTTTGCAGCCGGCACGCTGGTCTGCAGGCATCTGCCTTTGAGAAACACATCGCGGTCGACAAAAGCTCTGACGTGACGTTTCAGTGTGGTGTTTCTGGACACTGTCAGGGGGAGAGCGTGGCTGCCTCAATTAACGCGCTGAGCCCGTGGGAACGAGCGAGTTAAGTTCCCTTCCGAAGAAAGAGTAACTTAATTTCGGCAACACCAGCTGTCGTGGTATTCTCTTCGCGGTGCTCTTGGGCGGCCGTCGACTTCTTGAAGGAATCAACAGCAAATTGGGTTACAAACAAATGCCTGATATGAAATACCGCAAATATCAATGTTACAATAAACGTCATGGTGGCTTCTGTGATGCCGTTTGCTTCTGGACAGATGGAGCAGATATGGTGGCGTTTTTCAGCAAATTTCTCATTTGAAAGGCAGAAGGATATCATGCATAGACGCCTTGGTGTTTTGATGACACCTCTGTGACAAGAACCGCTCAAGTAGATTCTTGGGAATTCATTCAGACTCACAGGTTGACTGCGAGCAGACGCCTCAGATTTGTGAACTCCGCTGCATCGAAGCTCGTAAAACTGCGAACACGGGCATTCTGCTGCAGTCAGAAAGTCAGGCGACTGCACGACTCGGGACCGAAGTTCAGCTCCTGACGAAAACCAATCAATTCCTTGGCATGAAACCAAGTGAGGGTGAGGTGAGGGAACCATGGCATGCATCACTTGTGCGCCACACCGCACGTTCTTAGTATTTGCACAGGGTGTTCGTTTGGAAAACCGGCGCAGTCGGTCAAGGTTCGAGTTGACCATTTGTGTTTTCAAGACAAAGCTGTGTTTGTGAAGAACATTGCGTGGATTGGTGGTAAACGTCATCAACGCCAGTGTTTTGGGAGTCGATTCTGTTCAAAATGACCCGTGCGAGTTGATGCACGCGTACACGTACGTCATTTCACGAATGTGTGTGACCAATTCCTGCCATGTCTCCGAAATCTCACGCAGACAGCCAACCCATGATATTCAGAGGTTTGCATCCCTGAGAGATGCCGCTGCACAAACTCGGGTCCGGGACTGCACGAAGTAACAGTGGTGTCGGAGACTGCTGGATCAATGTGTCCTTCAAACGAGAAATCGACATGACAAAAATAATTTCCGTGTTCTGCATAAGAGAGGAGTGTAGAACACAAAGCTTCAGACAAGGATGCTCTGTGTTTAATTATCTCTTTGAGAAGCGATCACTTGTGGCATTTGCAACGCTCAAGAGAGCACCTGAGTGTGCAGGAACGATCGTAATTTGGATTGTCATACGTTGGAGCTGAAATTGCCCGTGGGAGTCAACGTTTTGATGATTTTCCCGAGCATGTGGCCGGAGTGTCTGCGTCAATATGAACTCATGCTGTATTCTCACCAACGGAGTTGTCCCTTCTGGCGTCGATAAAAATTCCCGAACTGCATTGATTAAAAAAAACTCCGAGGCAGAAACGATTTCTTTCGTATTTGACGCTGTCTGTTTCAACCTTCTTCCACCACAAAGCCACCTATTTCTGCAACACGAAAAAGAGCGCGCGTGTTCTTTTTGCATCACTGCTGTTCACTTTTACATGCACTTTGGTACCATCAGGGCAGTTGATGGTGAAACCCAGTAAAAATCAGAAACCCCAGAATAATCCAGAATTTTGCAACTTTTGCAAATCCGAAAATTCTGGGACGTAAATAGAACACGCTGCGTTGCAAACTTTGCACGAATCACACTTGCCAAGATAAGAGAGTGACAACCCTATTTCATTCTTCACCTGTGGAACTTGACCACTCTAATCATTGACTCCAACCACCAGTGACACAACACATCACGAGAAATCTACGCAAGAGTGCAAACACCAGCGAGAGAAAGGACCTGTTCTTTGGCTACATTATTTGTAGATTTTCCGTGGGCTCTACACAGAAAGCGGAAAAACCACACCAACTTTGCTATGGTGCAATGCTCGCTGCCTGTTCGTTCCACTTTGGGAAGTTTGGACTCCGCACTCAAAATAAAAAGCAGGCAACAGTGATTCAACATTTTATTATTTTCTGTCTTCTTTGAGGTCAGAATCCTTTCATGGCAAATTGGAATGTTGTGGCAAGAAGACCAAACAGAGTCTCCTCAAGAGTCTGAGTAGCCGAGATCTGAGGTCAGCGACTTCTCTGCTGAGCTTTGCACTGAGCCTGTTTCGACGGTTTGGAGGAACACCACGCACAGCCTTCGTGCACATTTCACCACCTACACACACACACACACACATACACACACACACACACACACAAATTCGACACAGGAGAAGAAATCATCTCCTTGAAATTTGTGTGCGGTAAAGACAGGGAGCCAAAGATTCATCTCACAGCCAGACCTTCCGGGATGTTACAAGCCAGCTTTGGTGGACTCCAGATGCAACGGGCTGCTTGGAGGCCACTGACAAGAGAAAGCCCGGCTTCTGAACAAGGGTTTAAATATTGAATACTTCTCCGAGGCACACCAGTAAATCAATCATTCAGTGGTTCTTCCAAATGGTATTGTGTTGCGAAGGAGAGTGAAACGAAGTACGTCGGGTGGGTTGGCCCTGCCATTTGTGTGTGTAAAACACCAACAGTGCAGCAGAGTTTGTTTTTTGTTGTCACCAGATGAGTGCGGAAAAGGTGTGTGTTGTTGATCTGTCCCATATTGTGGTCTCTGATCTGAATATACCCTTTCACCACCTGCTAAGCCCAGTTCACGAGCGCAACGAGCAATCTGGTAAATTGACTGATCGATACGTTACAGACGCAGGATCAGATTTCACAGCTGTTCGGGCCTGGCCGGTGCACTTGTTGTGAAATAGGCCCCACAAGAAGTGCTCACAATGCACAATGAATAACATCGTCATCATGCTATTTGTCACGCTCCTATCCAGGTGTGTATCCCTGGTTCTCAAATGTCATCCATTTTGGGTTGTCAGCACAAACACGACAATTGAACGAGACGGTTTTGCGAACGATCGTGCACCACCACATCACATCTTGATCTGAATTCAGCACAAGAGCAAGAAAGCCTGATGTCAATCCAAGAGAAGCATTCCTTGGAACAGAAAAAAACAGTCATCGCTCTGTGGTGCTGGAGGACCTACCTGTGTCTTCAGAGAAACCCAATTGGTGGAAACAAACGCAGTTGACTGGTAAAATAGAAACAACTTGTGCTGCAGGTGATGTCTTTACAACAAAGCTTCTCTGGGACTACTTTGAACATCGAACTGTGAAAGTTGAGGGTTCTTACGAAAGCCATCCGTGAAAATGCCGCGCCCTCTTTTGTGAAAACATATCGCAGCACTGCAGACTGACGTGATACAACAATCTGTCCAGATGTGACGCTGATATTCTCGTGAGTCTGCATGTTGGACAATGCAACCGCGGCACAAGCTGCGCCAGACGTGTAACATGTGTTTTGATTGTGCACGGCCCAACTTTATGTCAGCACATGACTTCACATTAAAATTCTAAATTCCAATCCTGCGTGCCAACGAAAGCTCACAGGAAAAGTTCAGCAACCGTCTCTGGCACATCAAGATTCCAAGGCTCCAGGACCCTCTGACCACGGAACAAAATGTTACTCGACAACTCTTCTTGATCGAGGGTTGAAAGCAAATTATAACCTGAGCCAAAATAAAAACAAAACGGTGAACAGGCCAACACGCATACATGTACTCTCGGCGAATGCAGAGTGCAGTCTTGGAGACTGCTGAAATCTGGCGATGATTTATTCAAATTTCTCTTGTGCTGACAGCCGCATATGGGAGCCGACGAATGGAGAAATGAATAATGGAGGCTGAGAGTCCATTTCAGACAATCAGGTTCTTTTTGGGAGCATTTTGCCCAACACAGAATCTTGGGATGACTGCGAACAGCCGAAAGCCAGGTGGTCGTGTTCTGAACAATCCAGCTGTTGAAGTTCGCCTTGAGACATTTGTTCTTGGTTTGGTGTGCCAGTTGCCTCTGTCCAGACTGTTTTGTGACGTGCACAGACCAAAAGGTGATTTGATTGCACTTCCCTCAGTTGATCCTCTTGCAGAACGAAGTGAGGCTTGATATCAGTCAACATGTCCAAATGTGAGTCGTACACAAATTCCTGATGACTGAGGCCTATTTTCGGATTTAATTTTGGGGTTGTGCAAAAAAAAAGGTTCAAGAGTAGGGAGGGGGAGGCAAACTTTACATGACATGCAAACTCCTCTGTTGATTTGTTTTTCGTGCGGAAAGAAAACAGCTTCTTGATGGTCAAGGGCCGCACTGCCCCTTGGATCTTGGATTCACTGGAGCTGGCTCAACAGTCTCCCTGTCTGCTGTTTGCCAAAGTCTGTTGCTGCGTCTCCTCACAAACCATCACAAGGCAGAGTGAACAAAAAGAAACAGATTTTCCAGTTTTCCACAAAGTCAACCAAAAAAAGAAGTATCTTTATCATCTTCAGCCGGGGAAATTAAAAGCATGAAAGCATTTGTATCCATTTCCTGGCGTTTCCATTACCGTCATTGTTCTTGTATCTGCATAAATGCATGTTCACTCCTCAAGAACTGCGGGTGCGACGGCCTTGGAAATACGTGTTCTGCAGCTGTACATTTCACTGTTTTCAAAACGTGCATTATCGTTGTAATGTAATCGGTGCACTCTCGTCTCCTCAACGCTAAATCCTATTAACAGATGCACCTGGAAGGCTTGTTTCAGGATATTATGTTCAACAGGAAATAAATTAACTCAAACCAGAAGTGACATTGTGATGGGTTTGTGAAGACTCTGCGCTGCAGCGAAGTTGGGCTACTTTTTCAGGCTGAATAGCACACACCTCCTCTCCATTGTTTGTCGTGCTGCACGAGTCGTCTCGTTTGCTAATGAGTATTCAGGTCGGACCCACACATCTGGAGCAGAAGACCACAGTGTTGAACCTCGCAATGCCTCAATGTGGACTCGAAAGTCAGCTCGACTGGGGTGCATGTGAGTTACCACTTGAGAATCGAAGCTTGACCCAGCCCACGAGATTCTTCTTCGATGCTTCTCGAGCAAACCTCAACTGTACGTGTGGCTGTTGGTTTGACACGAATCATCCGTGAACGCCCGAAAAACCCACTTGAATTGCGTGTGTAAGTCTGCAATTGGTTTCACAGACAGGCATATCTTATAAAAAAAATTCAAAAGCTTTGAATTTTTGGAGAGCATGAACAAAAACATCTGAGACTTCACACCGCAGTACAGCATGACAAATCCTGCAAAACACGCAAAGTAAATTGAGTTGCCTCTTCAGCTACTTGCTGCGGATTCACACAGGTCGACCTGCATTGGATGAAGAAAAGCGCTGTCATGAACTGTGGATTTCACTGGCCTCCTCACAACACATGTCTCGCCACGACGTCCCACCGGACGTATTCATTCAGCATTTGTGCAAGCTGCCAAGGGAACAGTGAAAACTATGCCCGACGAACAAAGAGAGTGTCACCTGCATGCAATTGCAGCTGTCCCCACCCAGCGCTGCCGGAGCGGGAGAAACTGACTGCACGCAGTGCTGTAAACGAGAATTCTCTTGTGCTTTATGTTCCGCAATAACAACAAAAGCACCGAGAATAAGATGAACAGCTATTCCCAGGAGGAGCACTGCAACTGTCAAATATGTGATAAATTGCTCCTAAAAACGAAGATGTCATGTGGGATGTTGTAATGCTCTTGTTAAGGTTGAAATGTTTCCAGGAAGGGCGGGCGATGTTCGACGCGCACGAGTCTCGGGTCAGCGGAGGGGCGCGTCGTCGCTGCGCCGACTGCGTGATGGCTGCCGTTTCATAACTCGCGGCTCTTCCCCACTATTTAGTGTCAGTGGCCAACAAGTCCGCACAGTCACATTGACCTTTCCCGTTGTATCGATTCAACAAGTTCGATTTGAAAAATGTATTTTCCAAAGACCCGAGGTGTCCCATCTTCATTACTTTTGCCTTTTCCGAGTTGATGCCAAGCAGAGTCAATTTAGAGAGTGGACTCTGGTTGAGCTCACTCGAATTGATGGAGACTTGACGCAGCGAGGATGTTTCTGTGGAAACAGGTTGAACGTCTTCACCGTGGCGACTGACATCAGGTTGTTTCCTCCCAGAGTATGTTACCCGTTGACTCCTCTGTGTCTGTCGTTCGAGGCCACGAAAGTTCTCCAGATTTGTAGGTTCATACACCCAAACGCAACGCCAAATAAAATTCAATCACTTGATGTCCCAACTCATTCTGAAGGGCGGGATGACACAGATGTCAAGCCTATCAACAACAAGCTGTGCTTATTGTTGAAAGAGATTCACACCGGATGCAAGCTGCAACATTTGAATTGGACAGTCCCCACATCGCACACCAAAACCAAAGGAGGAACGGCTGCACAGGGCAGAGTCGAAATTCACTCCAAGAATGGAGCCTTATCACACACAATTTCGAGACACCCGTTCGTGTGTTCGGCAGCACAAGAGCCAAGAAGGCTCAGAAAACAACCTCTTGGTCCAAACCATCCATCAGCAAGACGCGTCACCGGGCGATATGAAGAGATCAGATGCAGTTGCTCGACAAGGTGAAGGCGGCGCTCTGCACAGATTGAATCACAAGCTCGATTTGGCACACGCAGCAAAATTAAAGAGGTGAGCGGCTTCACAATTGTTCGCCGCCATCCATGCCTGCGAAATTGTCATGAATATTGAATGCTCAGATGAATTCCTTGCTTTCACTGTTTGCTTCAGAAATTTTTGTGACACCATCATTCCTGCCCTCTCTCTCTCTCCTCCCTGGAAGCACGTGTAGATTTTGCAAGGAAAGTCATGTTGATTGCGCGAGGCAACAACATGATTTTATCATATCACAGTTGATCAAGTGATCATTTAACCCACACAGTCCATTGACTCAATTGTATTCGGTGCTTGTCAAAGATACTTGAATTCCCACTTCCCTTTGTCCAATGGTTTCATTGAACGCATTTTGCTCAAACCAACAAGGAACAAATGAGAACATAAAGGCTGCAAAACCCTCACTGAGATGAGTTGTTCACAGGGACGGATCCAGGCTCAAGTTGAAGGGGGCCTGAACCCGCACGAGGACGATCCTAACTACAAGCAGATGTCTAGTGGGGAAATAAAACTTGGGCGCAAATCAGTCGGAGTCTTGGGCTCTTTGCCCCTTAGATTCACCTTTGCGTTGCATGTGTCAAGTACAGTTCGAGCCACGCGGACATGTTTTCAAAAAACCAGCTGCTTGACCGACAATGTTCTGCATGCAAGCAAAAAGGAGCAAATGGCATTCCATTCACAACAGGTGAAAACTCCCCGATCGCTTCGTGACTGCACTGTCGTGAAGTTGAAAATAAAATCCAAGGTGAACACATGTGCTCGGAACATCATGTCTGCTTGTGCTTAACTTAAAACGCTTTCGCTCGTTCTTTCACTCAGAAGACCTGTCAAAAAGTACTTTTGACTTCCACCTGGACCGATACACAAACTTTGACCGGCCAGGACACCTGGAACAAACAAACATTGATGTATTACGCAAAAGATCTCATCACAACACTTGACTTTACAGAAGAAGACTTCAGTGTACTTCCACTTACACATTCCTTGGGTTGTGAGAGCTTGACAATATATTCATCTTACAACTCCAAGTTCTGTGAAGTAGAAGTCACTTACCTATTCTGTTGAGAAAGCTCCAATCTCATGAGCTCCATAAAACAAGACTGTTTTCCTGGTTTCTCCACTTCTCCACAAGCTCAAGCAGAAGCACATTTCAAATCACAAATCCAAACATACAATATTCACTAGTATGGTCAGACTTCCACCCCTCATCCTTGGTTGGATCTTACCAATCCATGTTGATGATGGTGTGGCTCCCAAGCTTCTGACCCTGAGAGTCAGGGCTCTCACAGTTTTATACTGTTTCACAGGAAGTGGAGGAAGTCATTAAAATGAAACACAGGAAGTAAGAAACCCATTAATTTCTCACTTCCTGTGCCTATGTAGTATGGGATAAGGGACAGGAAGTGAACATGGCTTAATGACAGGAAATGGTTAAAAGCCATTTCCTGTGCAGATGCAACCAAGCAGGGGCCAAACAGGTGGTTGTTCCATTCATAGACCAAATTTATTGGTCTGAGTCTTGACAGGTACACAATAGCAAATAATGGCCAGAGAATGGCAGGGTGTGGAAGTCCAACATCATACTGTAGTAACGTACACACAGATATCAGTGAAATACCTCTTTTAGAGGCATACCAGATTACATAACAACAAGGCCAAGCAACCAGATGCCACTATCAAGGTGCAGGGGAGAAGGGCACATCTTGATGACAATTCACCAATTTCACTACAAATTTGCCTTTTTTCTCGTTGACTGAACAGAGAGAGATAGAGAGACAGAGAGACAGAGAGATAGGTAGAGAGAGAGAGAGAGAGAGAGAGAGAGAGAGAGAGAGAGAGAGAGAGAGAGAGAGAGAGAGAGAGAGAGAGAGAGAGAGAGAGAGAGAGAGAGAGAGAG
>JAAUXT010050156.1_pt1 | contig 23526 bp, 23 predicted proteins | sample 7278171 | NCBI WGS metagenome assembly JAAUXT01 (sample SAMN14350112, study PRJNA611818) | marine sediment metagenome | isolation source: surface marine sediment (1.8m) | place: French Polynesia: Moorea | collected 2018-08
CACTTTCAAACTTGCGTTCACAGATTTAGCCTTTTGATGCCTATAGGTGATTTTCACCATCACCATACATTATACATAATGTATGCTTCAAGGTTCAAATCACCTAAAAAGCAACCCAAATCAGAGAAGGCCAAATCAGAGCAAGCTAAACCTGAGCAAGCCAAATCTGAGCAAGCTAAATCAGAGCAACTGAAATTTCCTCAAATCACCGCGAGCTCCATGGAGCGCTTTTTTTCGCGAGGACCCTGCCCCGCACCTTCGACGTCAAAAGTATGATATTCGCACAGAATTACGCGCAGAATTTGTTGTCGATCCTCTGTTCTTCATGTGTTTGCGACTTGAACCACAGTCGTTCGTAAGTCTAATGACTGGCTTTGTCTGTGAGACGCAGAGATTCTTGCATGGCCAGCAAAAGCACGCTTCGTGGTCGTCACACCACAATGCTTTGCGAGCAGATATGTTCGATACATTGGGACATTTGTTTGTCGTGGTTCTTCACAGACCCACGGACAGTGGCACCAGTGAAGAACCGATGGACGTCGTGGAGAACTTCAGCGTTGACCGCGTGGGAAGGAAACGACCAACAGACAGTGACTCCTCTTCAGACAGCAGTAGTGAAGATGATGAACCGTCCAAAACTGAACTGACAAAACGCCAACAAAAGCGCAAGTCAGCGAGTTTCTCTACTGACGAGGATTCGTCCAGCGAAGAAAGTGAAAAGGAACTGAACATTTCAAATGACTCCAACAAAGAAAATGGATCAGCTGCCAGCAAGAAGAGCAAGGTAAAACGTTCCTCTTCTCAGCATGTCAGTGCCAGCACGCTGCCAGCAGAAGTTTCCGAATCGATGGAGCCTGCCAAGCCGACAGGCAAAAGAAGGAAGCGAAATTTGCCAGAATCGAGACAGCCATAGTCTGTAAGTTAAGTTTAACTTTTCAGAAGCGTTGATGAATGCCAATAAATGCTGGATAGCAGACCAGAACTGACAATATTTTTCTGTGAGTATGGTTGATGAAGGCACAATAGATCCCTGTCAGAACGACGATTCCTTGTCCATCATTTTGACAAGTTACCGTGAAGTATACAGAACTACGGGCTGTGCTGCTGCTCTGTGCACTTGCTGAAATCTTGAGGTGGTGGACAGAGCGAGTGAGCACTTTTGTTTCGATATCCAGAACTGCAAAACGCCATTGCTAATTCGTGAAAGCTGGTGTCAAAATACTCTCTGTCGATGTGGTCAGCGGTGTGGTCCAGTGAAAAAGGACCGGTACGCCTTGATGTGGTGTTGCCAAGATGAGCACTTGATGCAGTGAAAAGTGTGTGAGTCAGTCCGCGATCGCGACATGTCTGCCGACTGGACTCTGATCGTGTGGCTTTTTCACTTTCGGGACCGTAGCTTCTGAAGAAGCGTGGTGGAACAGATTTTCCAGAACAGTATTCCCTTTTGTTAGCAATATTTATTGGTCTTCTCAATAATTTGTACAATAAAAATATAGACGGAGGCTTGTAGAAGTGCATAAACAGGCAGCGTTCACAGATAAGCAAGCAAACGGGACGAATTGTTTGCGTCACTTTTTGCATGAAAGGCATTCAGAATTTGTGAAAATGAAAACATCACATGACATCAACCTCGAAAGCTCAAGGCCTTCCCGTGGTACAATGGACATCTTGATGCTTGTTCAGCTGGGACAAACTTGTCTGGCCACCTTTCATGCAAAATGTCTGCAAAATCAAGGCAGAAAACACTGCAAGGTCTGCGTCAATCAACTGGGGGAACGTGACAAGTTAAAACCAATATACGCCCTGAAGCCAAGAGTCCTTTCCGTGCTGTGTTCTCAGTGGAAGGTCAAAGCGAAACGACTTGGTTTTGAAACTGCAAACCACTTTGAACAAAGCGAAGGTGTGAAAGATGCGCAGCACATGTACTCACTTCCGAGCCGCACAAGACTTATACATCATGTACAATTCAACAAATTTGCTCAGCTTTCCATCAGCCCCTTATGATAATTTGTTTACATCGTAAAATTACCTGCAGAAAAGCTGTACAGCGGTCTGCATGTTGTAGAGCCACAAACGTACTGCTCACAAAAGCCTTTTTGTACCCAGGAAGCACAAAATGCAGCCCAAATTTGTTCGCATTTGCAGAGGTTTATGTACATGTTTACAAATATAGTCGGTGCTTCTCATTCAATTTGCGGCAATTAATTTAGTCAAGCAATACATGTGGAAGTTCGCTGCATTTTTTTGGGCTGGTCACACAACAAACTTGCGAAAATGGTTTTGTGCAGCGGTGGAGGTGAAATCATTTGTGAACGCCGCAACTGTACTTTCACACAAGCGGACAAATTGAATGATGTTGGTTTCTGTGCAGTTGGCACTTCCTTCAAGAAACGTTTCAGTGCCGAAAGTAAGCATACTAAAGCTGAAAGACTCGGCCGTCAAGCAGTTGATTGAACAATCTCAGTCGTTTTGAAGTGACATGCAGAACAAAAGTGAATGAAAATGGGCTGATCGCAATGATGGACAGTTCCGATGATGAAAGGTGAAGATGTAACAATGATCTCGCAGCTTTTTGTGATTTCACATAGACGTGTTGATCAACTTTGGTCAGCGAAGGTTTTGATTATGCTGAAAACAAATGACAAGATTCATTTGGTTCCCAGGTCAGTAGAATCACTTCACAAATCGGCAGAGAGAATGCAAACAAATACCACTGTCAGTTCATTTGAGGGCGAAAAACACGCACTGTATGTTTCTGCACAAAGGAAAACATTACAATGTTTTTGCAAGCAATTATCTCTTCGCGCGAGGCCGCTGGACAGAGTTTGTGACGGCAGAGTCTGTGACAAGGAAACAAACCCAAATTTGAACCTCAGCGTTGAAAAGATCGGTCCCTTGTCTGTGGTTTTATTCCTTTCCACACTTTTCGGCATTGAGCCGAACGAACAATTGCGGAGGTGTGGACCTTGTGCGTACAACGCGCAGTTGATTTCTACCGGTGATGGATTTTGTAACCTCTTGTCGCCAAAACGCCTTCGTCGCTCAAAACTCAAAAGCTTCACACGTTGTTCAACGCACCAATCGTTCAAACCAGCAACAATCTGTCAAACGCGCAACCTCTGTGATAAAAATATTTTCTTTTTTGACAAAACAGACACACAGTTCGATTTGCACACATTTCACTCTGAACGCAGTTTTACCGATCTTTCGCAATCGTTCTGAAAACGCATTTTGCAAGGACGTTTCAAATCCTCCTGACATTTGTTCTTTCACAACTACAGTAGATCTGCCGTTGAGCATTTCGATACGATGGCGACATTTTGGTGCAATGCTCTGTCCAACGAGCAACAACGTGGTTCGTCGTGCTTTGAGGAGAGACTAGCGATTGATTCTGTGGGGCCACTTCGCTTTACCTTTGAAACTAAAATCAAAATACGAGACTGTTGCAATGTTTTGTCGAGTTCGTTTCAGCGTTATTGTTGACAATTTGGACAACAGGGAATGAAAACACTCCCAGGCAATTTGAATTTTTGCGCACTCTGTGTGGCAAACCTGGGCCGGTAACAGGTTGCAAACGCTGCCCAACGCAACCAGAAGCATCGAACCTGTTTCCATCATTTCACACCCTATGCCGTGTCATCACGGTCGACAATCTAAATTCCGCTGATGTGTCCGTAGGCCTGCAGCGAGGAGAGGAGGATGTACATGACCCACAGGAAGACGAGCACCACAAATGAGACGATCTTGAGGCTCTTGACGCCGCCGAGCTCGCCGCGCCCGAAGATTCCCATGTAGCGGCGCGCCATGAGCAGCGCGACGCAGATGACGGCCGTGATGGTGTAGATGATGACGCTGAAGCCCAGCGCACCCGCCGTCACTTTGAACGTGTCGCCCTGAAACGGGAGAACACGGCAGTTCAGGAACTGGCGTGCCTCGGAGCCAAGGCAGATTTCAGAATCGGATCTGAACGAGGAAAAGGAGCACCAATGGAGAGGCCCAAACAACAAACTTTGAAATCTCCCAAACAACGCAGATTGTGGGCGCAAAAGTGAGAAGAGTGCCTGGGCCCCAGCGGCGGTTCTGCGAACTCAGTACCTTGGCTGTCCAGTAGATGGCCGCGATTGTCCAGGGCAGGCCGAGGCCGAGGAACACGTTGACGGAGTTGGAGCCAGTCACGTTTCCAATGGAGTTGTCCGCTGTCTTTTCCTTTGTGGCGGCTTGTTTGGACGCGAAGAGATCTGGCAGTGACGTGCCCAGAGCCACGAATGTGATGGCCGTCACGCTGTCTTTGAGGCCAACCTGAAAAATGCTCCGCAGTTGAACCCGGGGCGAAATTTCATGGGCGAAGTCGGGCTGTGTTCACAGACAATGTTTGCTGTGTAACACTGAGGACGCTTGAACTCTGTCGCAGAATGTCCTCAAAGCAATCAGAACAATCGCACAGCAAATTTGCAGACGCGGTCAGCCTCAAGCTTGCTGCCTTGTTGACTGGCCAGCAATAAAATCATGCGTCACGTGTACGCTTGCCGTCACACTTGTAGTGACCATCAGCAACACAGCGCGGCCGCACAAATGGGTGAGAAGAACAACTCACCAAGCATCCGAAAATTCCGGCGAGGTCACCAACGATCGCGGTGAGAATGCCGATCATTCCGAGCGCGACGAAGAAGGACAGCCAGCCTCCGCAGATGCTTGGCGGGGGACAACACGCGAATATAATCTGCAAATTTGAGACAAACAAAATTCATACCCAACGCCACAAGGCAAAAGCGTGGCAACCAGAATCCAGTGCCTGAACATTTGCACGTTGGTCGTGAGCAGATCATTCATTCACCCTGATTCCTCGGAACCACATGCCATTCATCGTGACTGAGTTGTGCGCCGTGGACCCATCTCAAATTGGGTCAAGATTTGGTCTTCAAAGGACGACGAGGTGGTCAGGCGATGCAACCAAGGTGCGCTGCTCTTGACCTGCTGCACGCGTACCTTCCACGCGAATGTGCAGAAGTGCATAATGTAGTCCATGGTGCCGGCGCTCTCCAGGTCTCCGCCGTTCACGTTCATCGCGTTGCGGAACTGGTCGCCCCACGTGTTGGTGTCGACGCGCAGCGCGTCAACGTTCATGTTGGTCAGGTCCACGAGGCGGTTCACCATCCCGTTGAACTCTGCAACAGCACGACAAACGCAATGCGTCCAAATGTGCAACTTCTGTGTCCTTGAGCTACAGCAGAAAATATGTCATTCGGCTCGGCACGAACTGACTGCAACTTGGTCAGAGTGTGTGGATGTGGTTCTTTGATCGATTTTTGGTTCAGTTTGGAATTGGCCGCAAGTAAATACAAACCGTCATCGTTGACGATTGTCACGATCGTTTTCTGGATGCGTCCCATTTTGGCGCCGGGAGAGAGTTCGGTCAGCTCTACTTTGAAGCATTCATCTTTCTCGGCCTCCTGTGGTGACAAAGGAATCAGGGGTCATGATTTTTCATTTGTCGTCTCTGTCGTTTGTGGGGCAACGGTACGTGGTTTTTAACCGTCAACACAGTATGGCTTGCGAACGATTCGGAACAGACGAACCAGGATTTTAACCACAGTGTGAGCAAACATTGCAGCAGGCTGCTGGTGTGGCTTTTTCCAGAATGCACGCACAGGGATCTTGGAGTATGACTCAAAAGTGAAGCCCAGACTTTGTTTTGTGAGCTGACTCAAAGACAGCAAACGTACCTGGTCGTCATGGATCTTGATCTCGAGCATCTTGGTCATCTCCCCGTGCTCGAACTCGATGGTGCCTTCCCCGCCCTCATAGTCGTGCGGGCTGTGCGCCGACATGTCCTCCGTGCGCCACCCGACCGACACTTTGCCGTCGGCACCGTTGGAGCGCTCGATCGGGATGAGCGCCTTGCCCGCGCTCTCTTTGAACAACAGACTCGGCTTCGCGAACTCGAACGTCCCAGGCTCTGAAACGGCAACACGTCAGGCGTTGAACTGGCTGTGCGCAAGGTTCAGTCGACGAAACATGGGAAAATTGATCATTGCGAGTGTCCCTCACCGTCGTCATTGATGATGGTCACCTCCATGATGGACTTTTTGCCGATCAGCGACGTGGCGAAGTTGATGTCACTCGTATCGAGAGCAATTTTCACGAAGAAAATCTGCAGATTTATTCAAATTGTTTGAATGGTGCTTCCAAGAAAGCTTGCAACTGACATGAGTGGTGTTACCAGCTTGGGGATACAAATGTTGTTGTATTGCCACCACTGCACATTGCTTCTTGATGAAAGAGATTGTGGTGCGACGGTTTTGCTGGACTCGACGCACCTCGTCGGGCTCCCACTCATTGTCGTCGATGATCTCAATCTCCATGCTTTTCTGCGTCTCGCCCTTCTCGAAGACGACCATCTGCTTCACCGGTTTGTAGTCCTTCTCCGCCTCCGCCGTCCCGTCGATCGTCTCGATTCTGAAGGAGTAGCGCTGGGTATGTAGGCGCTGGAAGACCAGCTTTGTGAATGCGTGCGGTGGACCTATTTTGCTGAACGTGCAGCGCTGGGAAAGGAAGAAGGAAGCTTTTGCTGGTGTTGAGACAATTGGTACGAGGGTGAAAATCTAAATGACCGCTCGGTCTGCGTTTCTCGGGAACGGTTTATTTCAGCAGAACAGTTTTTTTTGTCAACAATGTCCACATGCAGGGCAACAAATAAGGGTGTAAAAATTTTCAAAATCTCAAACATAAATGCTTCAAAAATTGTGTAAAACTTTGTCATGCAGTGCATGCCAGCGCAAACAAACATCAATCACAGTGGTCTTCATCTGACTGTTCAGAGGCGGATTCATTGTCAGAAACACGCACAAAAAGCAGATCCACAGTTACCCCATCCCCCTCAAAGTAGTCACCATTGACATGGCTGCATTTTTGCCATCTTTTGGCCTGTCATGGATAGCCAAATCAAAGAAGTCTGGTTTGAAAGATGACAAGATCTTGCGTGTGGCGGCTTCCAAATCCTTCAGATTTTCAAATTTCTCTCCCCTGATCAGGCTCTTTAGTTTGGGGAACAATGCAAAATTGCAAGGAGCCAGATCAGGGGAGTAAGGAGGATGGTCCAAGGTGTCAACATTCCATTTTTGAAGGGCTTGTCTGGTCACAAAACAGGTGTGGGGTGACACATTGTCATGATGCAAAATGAACCTTCTGTCTCACCAAAGTTCAGGCCTTTTTTCCTGATGCACTCCTTCAAAGATTTCAAAGTTTCAACATATCTCTCACCAGTGACAGTCTCTTTTAGCTTCAAAACATCGACCAAAATGATGCCTTTGCAATCAAAGAAAACAGTGACCATCATCTTTTGCATTTTCAGATCTTTCAATGCCTTCTTGGGGCATTTGGCACCCACAGGAAACCACTCTGTGCTGTTCCTTTTGGAGTCCATTTCTCGAGTTGACACCCAAGTTTCATCACCAGTGACAATTCTTGTCAAAAAGTCATGTGGATCAGGGTCAGAACAAAGTCTCTCGATGTTGTCGTCGCACACTGTCATCCTTGTCTATCTCTGAACCTCATTGAGCTCACAAGGAATAAATTTTGCACAAGTCCTTTTGAGTTTCAAGTCCTTTTTCAGAGTCATCTGCACTGCATGTGTCGACATTCCAATCATTGTGGACAAGTCCTTCAAAGACAGTCTGCCATCCTCCTCAATCAGTGTCTTGACCAGTGCAATGTTGTCAGGCATCCGCTGTGACCTGGGTCTTCCTGGGCATGGAGCATCAAAGATGTTCTGCTCGCCAGTCTGAAATTTTTTGTGCCAGACTCTCACTTGAGTCTTGCACATGGTCGCCACACCCCACACTGTGCTCAGAGATCACCAACATTCAATCAGAGTTTTGCCTTGTTTCACTAAAAATTTTGAAGTGACTCATTGCTCATTCCGAGAAGACAGATCAGGGTTCACAAAGAACAATAACAAACCCAAAATGCATGCAAACATAATATACAAAAAGCCACAGAAACCAGAGTGCATCAGGAAGAAGTCGACCTGTCGAATTCACCAGCCACACAGAGACCTTGAACTTTAATTGGGTCAAAACAAAGTCTTTGGATCTTCAATGAATGTCACCATTGCCCAAAAGGGAAGATCAGCATCCCATCTGATCACTCGTCAAGTTTGAACTCCAAAAAAAATTGCCCGATCATTAAATTTTGCATCGGAGCGGTCATTTAGATTTTCACCCTCGTACTTGTCGCCAAAACGAGTACGAACGATTCACAGAGATGTTTGCAGAAATACAAGCGGACCTGCAGGGCAGTTTCTCTGAACAGCGTTTGAAAAACTCCCCTTCTTCCCAGTGTTTGGCATGCACGCCAAACTGCATCTGGTGTTGCATCTGCATCTGGTGAGCTAGTCGACCCGGTAATTGCTGTGTTGGAATTGAGCGAGCTGTCTTTGCGCCTGGTGTCTGTGATGTTCGCTTGTGCTTCACGCCAAGTGAACAAGTGCATTGTCGATTCAAATTTCACTTCGGTACGGAACAAGTGGGACATCCTCACAAACAGTCTCCGCTTAGTTCCCTTTTTATCGAACTGTTGCGAAAGGACCTGCTACCAAAAATGCACAACACGATCAAGATTTCTTCTGAAGGGGTGGCCACACAGGACGCGTATATTTTTATTTTGACGCGCGTCAAAAACATCCCCCAGTATTTTCAATCAGGGTGGCCACACAGGAAGCGCTTATGAAGTGTTTATTTTTCAGAACATCTCAACAGACATTTTTGACGCGCGTCAATTTTGACGCGCGTCAAAACCCTGTGTGGTCGCCCCTTGCGTGTATGCACAACTTTCGAAGAAACCGCTGGCGGTTTGCTGTGCTTTCCATGCCCGCCACGTCAGTGTGCACAGATTGGACTGTTTTTCGTTGAACTGTGTAAAGGTTCTGTCGGGGGTACCTTCGGGAAAAAAGGCGACAACAATTCAAATTTGCTTCTTGTTTTGGTTTGTGGTCACGAGTGGCGCTGGATCTGCGCGCCCAGCAGTGCTCGAGAATAAAGTCAGATGGAACAAGGACCACTGCGAAACTGACACCACTTCTTGGGCTCGAAAATGACTCGCTCACCCAGAGATGTTTCTGACGCAATGGACTGTTCACAGATGCCTGTGTGAAAAACGCACTTGAAGACGACGCGGGTGTCGGTTTTGCCGTATCTGCGCAGTCCGACGCGCACGCGCCCCTCGCGCTCCAGCACCGCCGCCTTCGTCGCCGTGAACTCGACCACCGCCTTCGACTTGTCGTCGCTCAAGTCGACGAACGACTGCTCCGACGTGCGGTCGTCGTGATGCTCTTTTTCCACCAGAGCTTCCCAAACCTGTTTGGCGAGGGAAGAAGTGAGCACGAAAAGTCATGAGATCAAAAGAATAGACATCGAGACATTCGCTGCTGGTGCCAGCGAGCGAGTGACTGCTGCAAGTGGGTTCTTTTGGTGTTGAGTTCACTTCGATAACTTTTCTCAGCTCCTGTGTGACTCTCACTACCAAAAGAAAACATGGCCAACTGAGGTCAATTCTTGTTTATGTCAAGTGCATCGATCGTAGGCGGTGAAGTTTTGTCTGGGCAATTTGATGCGAACGTGACCACTGACCTCGTGCAGCTGTTGGTTGAGCCCCGGAGTGAGGCGGTTCGAGCCTCCGAACGAGCGCGTCGCGTTGATTCGGTACCACAGATGATCGTGCGGCATCTCCTCCTGAATCTTCGCGGCCGCCAGGGTCGCAACATCCTCTTCAGTCAGGTGAGGGTGGATCTTCTTCAGCTCCTGTTGGCAAGGAAACCGTAGTGGAAACGCTTTTTAGTCAGTGACCACAGTTGCGCGGGTTGGGTTTTGCATGCAGCCGTGTGACCAGTGTTGTAAACTTTGCATCGTTTGCTGAGATCTTGCTCCTTTAACGAAATTGTCGGTTTCATTGTCAAAGTTCAAAACCTTTTGCGGGTGTTTTGACAATTGCTGCGACAATTTAGCCAAAGTGTTGATGAGGAAACATGGATGTTTTAGCTGGGAATCTGATTCAACCGGACATCGGAAAAAGTTCCATTGTCAATGCCTTATCTTCAAAATCAAAAGTAGTCCAGCGCAAAAAAAATCTTTGAACTGGATCCAATGAAAAATTTGAAGACCTTCACCGAGTTATCAAGGCAAAACAACAATTATTCTCGACCTTCATCACAACAGGAAAAGCGCTCAAATTGCTGTTGATTAAACAGCACAAAGCGGAACATTTAACTTTTGTATGTTTTGAAGGGGATGTGAGCCAGCGGCTCGCAAGTTTGCCGTCTTTCTTCTTGATTTCTCTTTGTCAATGCAAAGTTTAAAACTTAATGTTCTAATATTAGAGAGGGAACTACAGAATTCAATCACACAGCGCGAAGCACCACACATATTTGGGCGCACAATCGAAGTTGCTTGACACGTACTTTATTTCTCTACATCTCAGTACACCAAACGGTCAGAAGCGGAACAAATGAACTGACAATTCGGCGGTGACGTTGGATCTATTTGTGCCTTTCAATTGAGCATGCACAGAAAATAATGATAATTTTCGAAAAGTCTGAGAGAAACCAGGGAATGGAAATATATTTTTGTGGAAGCGCGGTGGCCCCAAACTGACTGGCACACTTCTCTATCATATGTTCATCAAAGAGAAAGAACGGGAAGCGAACCCAGCACCAAAGCCAACTGAATCAAGTCTGAAACAATCAGAAAAATTCTGTGGACCACGCAACCAATGTTCACTCTCATTCCTCCGCGCGCACGAGTGTACGAGTACACCAAACTTGTGTTCGCATGCACACTTCAGCGAGGGCTGAGGCGTCTTTTGCTTTGGTGTGAACTGTTCTAGACCTACAGTTGCTACCATTTGTGAATTCTTCAGTGTCCGACGAAGTGACCGACTCGAAAAAAGGAGAAACCCTGATAGATTGCACTGGTCTGAACGTTGCTTCCTTGGCATGCTCATAGCAGTCGGTGAACTGGCCAATTGTCGCAGGGCTTTTCAGTGATACTGTGGTGTTCATGCTGAATGCATCTCGTTGGTCACAAATCTCATGCAGATATCCCGGAACAGCTGAGTGCTTCATGATCAACAAGCACGATGCGATATTCGATCCGACCACTTTTACACATCCAATTCTGAAGTTTAATGTCATTTGCCATATTTGTGAACGCACAAAGAAAAATGTTTCATTTCCTTTCTGCCTTTTTCTGATTATTCAAACGAGAGAGAATCACTGCCAACGTTTCTGGTATATTTCCTGAGGCCGTTCGCAATGCAGCTTGTTGGTGTCTGATACTTGTGGCCCGCATTCATCAACTTTCCAAATTTACGCCCAGTTCGAACGAGGAGACCAAAATATGTAATTCAGTGGCATGATCCCTTTGTACGTTGGAAGATGAAAAGGACAGCTCCGAATTACAGCCAAATAAACCCAGAAAATACACATATGAATTGCTGGAGTGTGACACGTGAATAAAGAGTGAAATAAAAAAAAGGTTGGGAGGCACAATTTTGAACGCTAATTTTAGTGGCAACTGCCTGCTGTACAGACTTGCAAACAATTACTGTGCATGCCACCTTGAAAATTCTCAGGTGTTGTCCTATTCAAAGGAATGTGTGACTTTGGACGCCAGATTTAACTTACCGCAAAATCCTAAAATAACAATGTGTGGTAATGTGAAGAAATTTATATTTGAGTACACATGAAAGGACATCATATCTGGTATAAACGCGAAAATTCGGATGCGTGAGCAATGCAAGGGATGGACTCTCGGTTCAAGTGACAGTTCGTGTAAAAGCCAAGGCTTCCATCGCCTGAAGAAGCAGCTTTTACGGACTTTTCCGCGTGTGAAACACTGAAGCCTCATCGGAGCCACAAAACACTTTCTGGCCTTGTTAATTAGATTCTATCAAAGCTTGCAAATATCATCGTTGTTTTGAACAAGCAATATGTTTGCTGGTCTACGCACTAGAACAAATGAATACATGCACATTTACAACATTCTTGCATAAATGCGCATGTATTTCGCAAAATTGCCAAAAATATGTACAAAGTCGACGGAAATTACACTGAAAGACTGAATTGAGTTCTGAATGGATCATGTACCTTGATAAAGTCTCGCATTTGTTGTTCCGTCATTCGTCCATCTTTTCTGGCTATTTCACCCTTTTCATCTGCAACAAAACGAAGCTTGTTAGTGTTCTAAAATCACAGAGCAAACTGGGGAGAGTTTTTTGGCAGCAGACAAGATGCCGCGAGAAAGATGTTGAGGACTCCGGAGCGGTCTTAGCCAAACCTAAACCCAGAAGGCATCCTTGCTTCTTCCCGTGAACCTTGTTGCAACACAAGATTGGGATTCAGTGTGCAAGGCACGACACGACAGCCCAACACTTGGTGAAACCTAAGTCTATCAGGCAGCTTATTGTTTCCTGAAACACACACAACTGCCACAAACAGCAAGTTGCAACGATTCGAGAGGTGTCAAAAATGCCAGTGGATGAACGATGAACTCTGCATGCAATCGTAGTCGTGTTAATCGAGTCTTTCCTACAAGTTAAATCCAGTTTTATTCGTATTCGTCTGGGATTTTTTTTTTCTTGAGTTTTCTGAATGCACGCATTTGTACCAACGAAACGGAATTGCAGGACTGGAATACCGTTCCAAAAAGATTTGTGATCAAAATCATGACTTTTTTTGTCATTCAACCAATCGTTGTGCAAAACGTTTCACACTAACTCATCCGAATGTCTAAACTACCAGGTCACCAAACACACACACACAAGAACAAATCCACACATGCACACCAAAAGAAGTCATATGGGAAAAGTAATCCAACAATTGATTGGGTCGAGAACCATGGAAAATAATTGTTTGAAACAGCTGAACTGTACATGAGTATCTGCACAAGTTTGAAACTGAAATTCTGTACATTCTATTGCTCACTGGAAATTGCTGTTTGCACTTATGGTTCGGGAAACTTCTGAAAAAAGCACTTCTCTTGTGCGTTGGGGAAACCAAACCAGGTGATCATCACGTCATCAGCCGATAACTTACATCTTCGTTTCTTTCCTGACAAGAGTGGGAAATGAAGAAAAAACAAGGGGCAAAACAGATTTCATTTCTTGAAAGCGAGGTATGGCAAAACTTATGTTGAAGTTTATCGAGGTGATGCCGTCTCTTTTGAAGAGTTTTGTGTTTGGAATCGAAGCTGCGGTTTTCTGAATTGTTCTTCAAAGCCTCACTGACTGGGGAAAAGCAGCAGAATATCCACTTTTGAACACACTCGAAGTTCAACATTGATATTTTGTTGATTCGTGTGTTGAGACCATATCGCTTCGTGCTATTTCAAAGCTGCTGCGGCAAACAAGAAAATTTGTGCGGTGTGGTCAGCACTCGTTCTTGATGCCTTGGTGCATGAATTCGTGGGAAGATCTGGACAGTCAAAATGTCAACATGCAACAGAAACAAAGTGAGGCAATGGGTCTTCAAATTATTTCCAATGATTACACTGCCTCGTATTCACAAAAATTGCTGGATGCAACTTCTTTGGCCGGGAGTTCATACGAATCAAGTCAAAGCATCTCAGATTCTGGTCAAAGAAGCAATTTGTTGTCCTTTTCATGAGATTGTTTCTGATGGTAAGAGGAGACCACGATCGACACAAGATGTAGTCGGGTGGTTGGATTAGTATGGGCCTTGAGCTCTAGGACACAAGTGTGACCACGAGAGTGACAATCCCTCCACCATGACAAAGTAAAGGGCGTTACAAACTTGTAAGCATCTGCTGCGCTACAAAAGGTGTCAGCATATGATAGTGCGTTAAATGCTGATAATGCAACCTCCTAACCTCCTGCCATGGCTTGCATCTCAGAAACTTCATAGGTATTTTTTCGTACCCAAGGGACCATTTTGGCTGAAAAGCAAGGCAACATCACAGCATTCAGTAAACTGCGAAAGAAAATTGCAGCAAAGTAGAGTAATAGTGCAAAAATGCACGAAAAATGCTGAACGAACTTGTTTTCTTGCAAGACCAAAAAATAAACCGAATTTAGCCACTCAACTGGAAATAATGTAGAATGTTCTGCATATTTATATACAACACGCGTTTTCATGCCAATACAAACTGAAACGTTCTTTGAAGGTACAGTATGAGGAATGCTATTGGCTAAATATCAAAAGAGGAACAAGTGAGTGGGCTGTTGGGTGCGTTTGCTCACAGGAAAGTGACATGATTTGTTCTGCCATAACAAAAGTTTCTAACATTTTCTGTCATTCGTGAAGATTTCTACGAATTAAAACTTCAAGTAAAATTTGAAAAATGGACGATGCATTGCTGTGTTGGCCTTGGAACTCCCTGCCTTGAGAACCGGTCCGATTGCGCGTGTTTGTCACACCGCTCTTGCCGAATGAAAAAAAACAAACAGGACGAAACGGTTTGATTGGTCCTGTCCATTTTGGTCAGGCTCGGCAACGTGCGTCGTGACCAGGTCTCAAAGCCGTGCGGAGCGTCCGGCAAACACGGAGCATCTGGAGACGTTACCTTTGTGATCTAATTTGGCAATGCATTTCAGTGAGATTGGCAGAAAATCAGAACGACATTTTGGTGAAGTACAACAGCTCAAGTTTTTGTATCTCTAAATTCTATATTTTAAAATTCACGACACACTATTGGAAAGTACGAATGTTCGTAGTTTCTGATGTTTTACCTTGACTTAAAAATACTTGAGTACGGGACAAATAGAAACAGAAGAACATTATAAAGTTGAACAATATCGATGAATCTCTCCTTCAGTGAGCGAAGGATCCATTGTGTTCGGCATTGCGAGCCTTATATGCACGGTTATTGTGATCAGAATTCTACATTTCTACTGAGAAACACAAGACAAGCTTTAGCTACTGCGGGTGGTACTTCCCAGCACATCACCCGACCACAAACACTGGGCGCGTTCATGCAAAATAAGAAAGCAACGGCTGAAGCGACCCAAAGCTTGGTGTCTTGTCGAGTGAGTTTCCAGGATTGAGGTCAGGGGGGGCCTGAACCTGGGGTGGGGGGAACTACCATCTGGGAGAAAGTAAAACAAGAAAACTCAACAATTTTGCACCAGTGGCAAAAATTTGGGACACAATCTTTTTTTCAGAGATCAGGACATCCAAGCCCCACGGGCACCAGACAACCTGATATGAAAATCAATCTGATTTTTCAGACACAGTTGGGTTTTTTTTTCCAACATTTTGCGAACCCACCAAATTGTGTGAGTGGGATTCAACGAAAGACAAATGTTTCGTCACAGAAATAACTCGGGCGTTTAGCATATACACTTTCAGCTGTTTTCATCATTCTGGGATCGTGGGCGGTATGTGCGAAGACAAGCAGTTGAATGCTTGACTTTCAAAGACTTTGGAGGTGTAAATTGGGAACAACCATCTGCAGCTTTCCCGGGGAGTGGTAAGTATCAAAGTTCCTAAACTAAGGTTCAACGTTTCCTCAAGCTAAAACAGTGGAATGAACGAAAAGTTAAAACTTGCAGCACTTCCCAATGGCAATACCCACACACCTTGATTGAAAAGCAAAAACTGGAGTTGAACAGGTTGAGGCCTTATGTTAAACGGAAATAAGTATGCGACTTTTCGCAGGTACAGGGTGGTAAACCGGTCAAAATTTCTCTTTGTTGACTTACCTCCTAAAAGTTGAAAAGTACATTAGAAAACAAGCACAAGATAAAGTTTCTTCGGTTTTGACAAAACATGTTTGTGCAGTGGATTTCTGTCATCTGCCCGTAAAAAGTCGTTGCAATGGAAGTTGTAAACTTTCTTCCACGTCAATAATTTTGCACTAGGACCTTGAAAAGGAAGTATGAGTTTGATTTATTGGAAAAGATACTGTTTTATCTCGCTACGACATGCGAGAAATTGCCCTGAAAGAATTATGTATTGAACTGCTTCGGCAGCATTCATGTGCTTTTTGCTGTGCCCATGACTTTCCAAACACAACTCAAGCATGCAAGACCTGTGCAGAATCTGACATTCACTGCAATGTTGGACAAATATGGGCTGACATATTGTTTACAACTGATTAGAAAAGCTTCACCAACTCTAAACTTTGTCAACAACGAGGTTAGAACACCCATTGTTTTTGTTCGCTCCCGTTAGCCTCGATCAGGGCAGCTACATTTTAAGTAGCAACGTGTTTTCTTGCAGACAAAAAATGTTCAACTCACCAAATCCCAGTTCCACTTGAGAATCATCCACTTTTTTCTTCTTGGAACAGAAGTCCCTGTCGGCCATGTACGCCAGAATGACGAGAATGGGGAAGAACAGGAAAGTCAAGATGGCCTCCCACAGTTCCACATAGTCGGGAGATTGAACCATGAGGATGATAACGAGCCACACGTAGGCGAAGATGCAGAAGAAGGCTGTGATGGCGAACACTTTGATGTAGTGGATCCGCCTCACGCCGGGGCTCTCCACCGCAAAGATGCACACGCCCGTGATGACCAGCAGGTTGAAGGCCGCCGAGCCGACGATGGTGCTCGGACCCAGCTCTCCGGCCACGAACTGGTTCCCAATTATCTCAATACAGGACAGGAGGATCTCGGGGGCACTGGAGCCGAGAGCCATGAGAGTCAAATTGGCTACTGTATCATTCCACACTTTCACCTCCATCTCCACGTACCCTTTGTCAGCTTCACTGCTGGCCACCTTGATTTTCCGCGTTTTGCTGGTGATTTTTTCAATAGCACACATGAACACATCAGCAATGATAGCTACTCCAAGGAAGCACCAGAGAAGGCCGAGCAGGTACAAGGCGGCCCGGAGCCAAATTGGCCATGTGTACTCGTTTATGATGGGCAGAATGAGCCCCTTGTCCGAGCATTTGTACGAGCTCACGTCGCACGTGGCGTTTGAAGACATGGTGGAAGTGGTGGTGGCGGCAACTCAGGGATCCAGACCCAGGGGTGAAGACTCTAGGCGTTCATTAAGGCTTTGGTCTTCAGTCAGTCAGACATCTCTCTCGAGCCTGAAAGAGTAGAATGGAAAAGATGTTGAAACACTCCTGCAACAAAATGTTGGTGTTTTTCGTGACCGAAGGAGGCGTACGGTGACAAAAACTTGGATTTGAAACGAGCTCCGTTATTTTCAGTTTGCTTTACGTGACATTGGCAGAAATAATTCTCCAATAATGGGGAATTACGTGAACAGTGCAGAGTTTATGCGTCTCATGTTGTGATCATGGAACTCGAGTGCCGTTTATCACGTGGTGACATGAAGGAAAATCCACTGATTGTGTCGGCGTTATCGCAACGAGACTAAAACGGTAGAACGTGCAAAATGGATTGTTAAGCTCGTGTAGGCGTGGAGATGCCTCTGTGTGTGTGTGTGTGTGTGTGTGTGTGTGTGTGTGTGTGTGTGTGTGTGTGTGTTGTACGTGGTGAGAGCGGCCCTGCTGTTTGGTGTCTGAGGGGACATGGACTCGGCGGAGTGACCCAGAACTTTCCTCGCGCATCACATTCGTGGCTCTTCTGCGCTTGAACTGGGCGGGACGGCGAGACGGCGAAAGAAAACTGAGTCCTCTGTGTGTGTGTGTGTGTGTGTGTGTGTGTGTGTGTGTGTGTGTGTGTGTGTGTGAAAGGCGCATATCTTTGTCATGAGGCAACAAGTGTCCTTGGGCAAGAAACACTGCATCAAGTTCACCAAACTCAGAGGGAAGCTACAAAAGGGAAGTCTCAACAAGTTTCCTGATTTACTTTGACGGTTTTGTTTGCGCGTGCATTGGAATACCAACTCAGTTCTGGGATGTTAGAATAATCCACAAGGAAACGTTCTGCACGAGGAATTATTCGAACGTGTTGAGTGCACGTGAGTCGTGACCAAAACCGTGCAAAGCCTCGTACACGGCGATCAAGTTTTCCTTTCGAAAGAGTCAAACATTCCCACGGGTTACAGTGAGAACTTGAATCAAGAAGTGATTTACATGTATATATGTCCAACCTCAAATGCTTGTGTTAAAATTTGAAACCTGACGCAGCTGCTTGCATACAAACTTCCAGCAATAAGCTTTACTCATACATGCCCACACGAATAATGAGTGAAGAATTTGTGACAATAAATGACAATGACACAATGAATTGAAATTTAGATTGACTGCACGTTGAACGGCGCAAAAATTCCATTGATTCGTGAGATCCTAGTCTTCTCTTTTTCACACAAGGAAACAAACCCACGGTGGGCGTCGTCAGCATTTTGTTGAGTCTGTGTCGGGAACAGGTTGCGTTCAGCATGACTCACATCGCTCTGCTCGCTCAGTCATTTCCCTTTCCTCCCCCGCACGTTTTGTCCGGCTTCCTCACGGGAATTCGCTGACTTCAAGAAACAAAGTTCTCCACCAACGTATTTTTTCTTCAAGTGAACCAAAACCTTCTCCACTCCCAGCACCATGCATGGTTTCCTGATTCAGACGAAGTAAATTCAACGGGTTTGGAGGCGCATTGCGTGCAAGGCGTGCAAGCTGTGTAAATATATATCATGCTGCACGTTGAGTCATCGTGTGTTGGACACAAATTTGTTCAAATTACGTGTCGTTTCAACAAGAATTTTGCGTCGAAGCCTATGTGTCAAGCAATTTGAAAGCAAGTGCAGCAAGTCTGGTCAGGAGTGAAGGGAGACCTGTGAAATGACACCAAGGTTCCTCCCTTTCTGCTTTTGCTGAGGACTGAGACCATCTGTTCCAATTATGCAAACACATGTCTTGTGCAAATCAAAAGAACACAGTCTGCATGTTTGTTGTGAGTCAAGAATTGATTTTGAAGCAAGCCAGCGGAATCAAAGGGGTAAAAAACACTGTTGTATGCAAGTCTTCTGAATTGTTGAAGCCCACGATGTTTCAACTGAGGTCAGAACACAGAGGATGTGTGTTTGCAAGAAACACTGCAGTTGAACCAACGTGCTTCCTTGTTTTGCTGATTCTCTTGACGCATTTGGGTTGGAAGGTGACCAAGAGGTGATACTCGTCCATTGTCCTCGACTCTCACACCTCGGATGACGACACAAGCACGGACCAGTCCAAGACCCGATCTTTGATCCAGACAAGTTTCAAATACTTCCACCAATTGTGTGTTCTGCACACACGTACACTTCTGTGCTCGCCTTGGTGCTCTGTGCCTTCAAAATATCTGTTGCTGAATGCCACGCACACAGCTGCAAAGATTTTACACGTCAACGGGCCGACAGAAGTCATAATTCGTAAAACCAGGCACGCCACAAAAATTCCATTGATTTTGTGCAAAAGTATGTACCATGACGATTTGATCGCACATCAGCGGAACCTTCTGTGCATGGCACGCACTGGGCTGAAAGAGACCACAGCTGCGTGGAATGGATGCAGCCGCAGATTTTTCAGGCGACGCTCTGAGTGCGGTGGGAGAGTGTTGGGGAAGACTTGGAGTTGTTCACTTCCCCGGCTGACTGCTCAATTTCCATTCTCGCCTCTGTATGCAGACAGCAGCCAGTGAGAGGACAATAACTCACTCTGTGCCCACCTTCTGAATGGAAGTCTGCTCGCTCCGTCTCTGTGGCTCACAGCTTGACAGGCAGAGCTTTAGCAAGACACCATCTTGCTAGATCTGTGGAACGGTTCATCAGGGCTCCGTTCAGACACGCACCGGACAGTCTGCCTGCAACCAACCAGCATTTCGATTTGTCTCATTGTTTCAAAGCTCACAGCCCACGTGGAAGTTGTCCATAATAATTGGCTGGATATATATATGCAGAAGTCATTTTTCACCGGACTCGGGCAATTTGGCTGGGTTTTACCTGTTCAGACATTGATTTCTCTTGTGCTTTCGTGACGTTTTTGAAAACACTGTCACTCGTTGCAAGAAAAAAGAGCTCACGATCAATGAAATACACCTAAAATTTGGACTCAAAGCAAACAGTTTATTGGCTGCGGAGGCACGGAGTTGGTTGATTAGTTGGAAAATCAGACAAAAGGTCGGTTGCTGGTTGCAACGATGATCGGGTCTTGGGTCCAATCCGGAAGCGTTCAAACGATTGTTCTGTGTGAGAGCTCGATTTTCTGAGCACCTGCAGATTGGGCTCCTTGTGTCCGAGAAGGCAGTCTAGTTTGCATCCTGCACCAAATGAGAGAAGCTTCACTGGACAACCAGCCTACATTCTTCAAAATTTTTATTTTTCAAATATTTGCCCATTGAAAAGAAATACGAGAGTTGCGAATACTTTCCTATTGATCGTGAAACACAGGTCTTGCCAGGGCATTCTGCAGTTTGACAGGTTCGGGGTCTTTTTTGATGTATTCTGCCACTGTTGTCAAAAAAGGTGGAAATTATTTTGATGAAAAGTTGTGGCGTTGATGTTCTGCAAAACTCATCGACAAGAACCGTGCACCCAATCTTTTTCGAATAGGAACGAACGCTTCAGCTCCCTTCATGGTGCGGGGCTCAGAACGTGGCTTGGGTGATTCGCCGAGAAAAGGCAGGAAAACTGAACATCTGAAAATAGGCCAACGACATTCCGTCACAAGGAATCACTTTGTCAGCTGAATCTGCCATCTTTTCAAGATTTATATCCCTGTGAAAACTTGACGAACCACTGTGGGAGCCTTGCTGACCAGAGCCAAGCCCATGAAACAAATCCCGACGAGCTCTTTGTGCCCTGTAATGAAGCTGGTGTGTCGCGCCTCCAGGGAGCCACTGATGGGCTAATGACAAGAACTATGGGAGGCACTAAACATCGATGAACAATGATGTGAACCGTGCACTATGGACCTGTTTGATATATTTTGCATTGACTTGGCACAGCTTGGCTGCTGCTGCGGAAACGTACCACTGTTTCCACCCAAGTGCATGAAAAATGCATGGAAACACAACGAGGAAATGCATTGCAGGCATGAGGCGCGAAGGCGACAAGAATTTAAAGCAGACAACTCAGCCCGCGGAGGAAACGATTGTGTCATCTCCTTCTTTCAGCAAGAACGTGTTTGCTCACTTCTGAGACCAACAAACACGGTCTTCACGGTCTTTTTGTGAACGTTTGTGCCGGCGTGAACCAAAATGTTGAAAAGGACAACGGCAGATGCAGTGGCGGATTGAAGGACTCCTTCAGGTTGTCATGAGCACGTCCTTAAATTAATTCACTCCTGTTTCCTTGTCCCGACTGAGCCGAGATTCCAGCATCCCAAGATCTCTTCTGGTTTGTTGTTGCAAACAATTGGATCGTTTGCAACCAGGCTGATGGAGGCCCCAGTGTTGTGGTTATGACCAGAACCACTCAGTGTGATTGATCTTCGTCTCCAACCAATTGGTTCTTGTTGTCATGCGAGCTTTCCGGCCACAACTGGCCTTCAGTCGTGGTCACTTTGTTGAATGGTTTGCGCTCGTAAACGGCAAATGGACTCCACGAGTCTTGAGACAGAAAACAAGCACTTGGTCAGGAACGGGCCCAGCTTTGGTCAAGGAGACCTGGTGGCCCGAAAATTGCCTTCGGTCTTTGTGCGCAAAGTTTCAGCAAAGGAAGCAGAAAGGAAGCACCTCCATTGCCAAAGGGTCTTGGCCCATGTTATGATTTGACGCTGAAAGAAGAGCACCTGGTGGCTGTGTTGGTTCGTTTCGTGTTGAAATAACTTCAATTGATCAACCAAGAGCATCAAATCTTGACTGGCAGCATTTTGCTTTCATGCAAGACAGGTCTGAGTCAGACAAAGCTTTGTGCCATCACCAGCGCCTGAACACATTCTCTATTTGCCAGCACTGTACGAGTACTCGTGTGAGTACACTGCATATTTGTAGATCTGAATTGAGCAACAACTGCTGTGTGTAAAGAATGGAGGAAGGCTGCAACCAAAAGAAAACCAACATTGACATGCCTTAAATAAGATATGTTCCTTTCAGGATCCTGTCTCATTTCCACGATTAATGTCTCATTCATAACCAGCGATATCAAACTTAATGCCATTTTATCGATTATTAGCTCTGGGAAATTGGCCAAACATGTAGTTGTTTCGTTCAGAGTCCGACAACAGAGCGTCGCAGCTGTTACAATTCCAGTCGCTTCATTCTCTCATTCTCGCATTGGTACAATGCGCACAATGCAGCCCAGAATCTCGGAGAAAGGGCCAACCCCCTGCACCAAGGACTCAGATTACAGCACGTGAAGTGCTGCGGAGATCATTTTGTTGAAACTACAGCGGTTTCGAAGTTGCCCTTCGCCCATTCGAAACAAGAAGATTGAACATACCTGTTATACCAATGGTAGAATTAACAACAGGAATTTAATCAAGCAGATGTGGCGTGGCGCACACGTACAGTTTCGTGGCTGGATGTTCCGAACACGACGTGTCACATACAAGCCAACATGGACGTGGAGGTGGATTGTTTTGTGTTCGACATTCCGCGATGTATCAGCTCTGTGTAAACCATGGCCTGGCACTTCCACCATTTTTGACAAAAAAAGAACACCTGTGTTGAATTGCTTTCCTGTGACTGTGCTCAGAAGGCAAAGACCTCAAACTTGCTCTTTAGCAGTGCGAACACGTTCAATGGACAGAAAGAACCAAAAGAGGCGATGGTTTGCTTTTCCACTACTTCTTTGACGACTTCTCTCTCCCGGCCGCTCTCCCGGCCAGGGCCCACAAGGGAAGATCACCTGCTGACTCGCGGTCAGTTCAGCCCCCGTTTTTACGCTTTGGTGTCATTCGATTTGCCAACCTGGGGTGCGGCGATCGATCCAGAGCATAATGTTATCCAAACAACCCCGCTTCTTTTTTCAGCAGGCTGCTTGGGATCGATCCTGGATGGCCAACATGCGTTTGGTGCAAGCCAACCTTCGCCGATCCGGGTTGCCGTATTCCACAAATCGGACGCCACCTTTTTCTCAAAGGCGCTTGATTTTTCTCTCAAACTTTTCACCTGAGAATTGGAAGTGGTTTGCCCCTGTTTTGAGGTGAATAAAGATCAAGAAACCCCGTGTCCATAAAAAATATTTGGAGGCCCAGAAGCGAAATGTTCATTCTCAAAAGAAGAAAGCAATGCCATCAAAAACAGCTTGTTTTGACTTGATATTCCAACACAATGTTCCTCATAGGTGCACAAACGACCCCTGAGGGTCAACCTCACTGTGGTTTGTCTGGAGTCAACTTAACTGCAGTCACAGCTAGTCTGAAATCGGGAACCGCCAAGCTGACCAGTCCCCAAATTACCTGGTTAGGCCCTCCCACCCTGACGGACCAGTCAATGATTCAGTGGATTATGAATGCACGAGGGTAATTTTCTTGAAAAATTATCGTGAATACAAGCGAAATTCCTCACTTCCTTCTGGGCTTCCCTCTCCAAGAGGACAGTGAGCGCCTTGCTGCAGACCATTGGGTGCGGTACGAGGCATACAATCTAAGTAACCGATTGGGCAACGTCTTTCAGGGATGACACATTCAAGTTGCCTGAAACTTTCTATAGTGAAAGAGAAGCAACAGGGCAACATGCCTA
>JAAUXT010053384.1_pt1 | contig 23526 bp, 24 predicted proteins | sample 7278171 | NCBI WGS metagenome assembly JAAUXT01 (sample SAMN14350112, study PRJNA611818) | marine sediment metagenome | isolation source: surface marine sediment (1.8m) | place: French Polynesia: Moorea | collected 2018-08
CTAAATGAGTTCCCAAATTGTGAATGTTGAGTGAAAAAGTAAGAATTTTTGACAAAACAAAGTGAGCGAAATCAGAGTGAGTGAAATCAGAGTGAGTGAAATCAGAGGGAGCGAAATCAGAGGGAGTGAAATCAGAGGGAGCAAAATCAGAGTGACTGAAATCAGAATTTCCTCAAATCACCTCGAGCTCCATGGAGCTATTTTTTCAACAAGCAAGAGATCAACAAGAACACATGGCAGGGTAGACACATGCCATCTTCCTTGAGTCCTGTTTTTACCTCAGTCCTATGAGATAGATATCGCCTCCTTGACTGCCAGTATCAAAATGATACTTGTGTCAACTCCAGGGCCTTGAAATGATACTCATGCCTGTCCATGGGCCCAACTGATTTTTATACCAATTCCAGGGCCCAAAGGGCCTCAATGCTGCCAGTATCCAAATGGTTCCAGGCTCCAGGGCCAAAGTTCTATTCAAGGGCAATGAGGGGGGGGGGTTAGTTCATACATTTTTGGTACCTATCATGATTGCATAACACATGTCGATACCATGGTGCACTTCGTGCTTCGGCATGTGTAAAACTCAATTGGCATGTGCTTCATTGCATTAGACATTGTGCTCGAAACATGAACTATTCCAGCCAACAAGCTGCTTGCTGCTTGGTTTCGCGGGTGGGGGTGGGGGTGGTGAAGCAATCATTTGGCTTCACCGCCTCAGCAGAAAATGAATGGTTGCTTCAACCCCACCCCCTGTGGCACACATTTAAATTTGCCCAGCAATTGAACATTTGACACCCCCCAGTCACTCAACATTTGAAATTTGTTGGGGATCATACTGACCACAGATATGATGTCAGGTGATATCAGGTGTGCTGGGGTCACTCAACACTGACAGCACCAAAGCAATACACTGCGGCTCCGCCGAGTGTAAAAACAGATTCCTGGCCATTCCGACGGCTGGCACGACCGGTGTGCATGCTCGTAAAGGGGGCGTTCGTGTTCACAGGCATGTATTTGCGACAGGCGTCCAACAGTTTGCGAAATCCAAATGCCGAGAAAAAATAAATGTTCCTGCGTGTAGATCTAGGGATCTCACGCCGCAGCCGGTTTGAGAAGCGTGTTTTTCACACTGCAAGCATGATCTTCAACATGTTGTATCAATCCAGCACAAGTTGTACGAGGCATGTTTTTTATCTTCCCGTTGTTTCGCCGATTTCACCACAGAATTCGCTGAGGAAATATGTTAAACTTTCAATGCAACAAGGAAACATGCCAACAATGTGAACAGGAGTGAAAAAGCATGCCAACAACTTGTGAACACATCAAAAAATGCCTCTGAAAATGGGCTACTTCTTGTGACATGGTGACAGTGCAGCAGAGTCATTTGTGCATCTTCAATTGCTCCTGTTTCACCACACTTGCATGATGTGTGCATTTTCAGAGTTTTTTTTACACATTTTTGTTGCATGTTGGCATGTTGAATCCATTGCTGTTGGCATCATTGGCATGTTCTTTGTTGGCATAATAAATATGCTCAAAATCCTCGGCTTCTTTCTTGAGAAATCGGCGAAACAACGGGAAGATAAAAAACATGCCTCGTAGAAATGGCAGCTCACACCACAGTCACAATTTTCGTGAATGGGCCGGACATGTCTGTTTTACCTTCAACACAAAATCTCCATCAGTCCACATGCAGGCTTTGCAGAAGTTTGTGGGAAGTCCGGTGGAGATGTCCGCCATCACAACTGTCAGGATCATTGTCGCTTTTGTCTTCAGAAATATTTTTTGTGGTTTTCTGAAGCGAGCGCAACGTCCACAGACAACGCGTGCATTAAATGTTGGCACAGAAACACAACACAGCAAACTGACAACAAATTCAAAGCAGCAAAAGGAAAGAGGAATCAAAACGTTTTGTCTCAGCCGTTTATCGAGGTGACAATGAATGCATCGTCTGAGCCTTTGACAACAAATCGCAAAATTGTTGCTGATTCTTGGCAATGAGCTGTCGCAACAGCCTTGTTTCTTTTTATTGTCGCATGAAATTAATCTTACAATGCGACATTTTCCCCAACTGGTGGAAACAGTTTGCCTTCCTTGCAGCTTTCACAGATCACCTCGAAGCCCAAATTGAATCCGTTGCTTCCGAGACAACTTCTCTTGACAAACAAGCTGGTTTCATCTGCGCAAGTGACGGATGCTTTTCTGCTCACAACGAAATTTGACCTGTTCCAGAAGCTTCATGCTCTTGCTCGTCATTGAACGTGGTGTGTGGTTCGTGCTCAAACATACAGGTTTCACAGTCACAATGCACTAGCACAAAACCAGGGGGAACAAAAGCATCTGAAGTTCTGAGCAAGGAGCCCAGCAGCGTCCGTGTGACCAAGGTCAGGAAATCAGGAAATGACTTTTTCAACGTCAATCAAACTTTTCCTTCTCCAGACATTGATGCTGACAAGTGTGAGTCTTACCCAGATTACAACACCGGAGTTTACCCAGCCGGAAAGTGATGGTACTTTGCCAAACGCCAACCAAAGGTCGAACATTCAGCTGAGGGGAACAGCGCCGACGTCTCGTGAGCTCTCGTCCACCCGCAACAGCACAACGGCAGCAGTTTCTGACCTCGAGCAGCCAACACACTCGAGGATAGAATTTGAAGGAAGTGTCACCGCATCAATGTGCGGCAGCACATGTGGAAACGTCTCCGCCACTCCTGAATCGTCAACGAACGCCAACAGTCATCGCGTGAACATCTGTGAGAAATGTTTCACTGAGTCGACCAAAGCACCGACTGCGAATCCCAAACTTAGAAGGATCAGGTCGTACCTGAAGGCAGCTGCGGAACTGTGGAAGATCGGTCCACCACTGCTGCTGGTTGTGGGGACCGTGGGCAACACGCTGTCGGGAATGGTGATGCTGCGCAAGTCACTGCGATCAACGGTCACTGGATTCTTTTTGCTCATTCTGGCAGTTGAGGACACTGCTACCCTGTGGGTAGGTTTGCTTCGACACTATCTGCTGAGGGTTCATGGAATAAACCTGAGAGGTTTTACAGATTTCGGGTGCAAGCTCCACAATTTCTTGGTTTATTGGTTGCGACATTACGGGTCATGGATTCTCGTTTGTATGACGGCAGAGAGATTTTTGTCAGTGTTCTTTCCTCACAAGGCAAAAGTACTCGTAACAAGAAGCAGATGTGCCGCTGCCATCGGTGTCACTGGTCTCCTGCTCTTTGCTCTCAATGCTCATTATTTCCGCACTTTCCGCCTCGCGAAAGGCTGCTCTGCAGATCCCGACTACCTGTCCTTTCACGTGAATATTTGGTCTTGGATTCACTACACAGTCGTTTCGTTTGTTCCTTTCGTAATTCTTCTTTTTTCTAACGTTGGCATAATTGCAAAGATAACTTTCACCAACAGAATCAAGAGGAACCAAATGCAACAAAGCTCGGCCGGAATTAAAATGACGTCAATGACAGCAATTCTGCTGTTGGTTTCTTTTATGTTCCTGTTGACTTCGACACCAATTTCCATCTACATTGTCGTGACATACAAAGTATGGGACTCTTTGTCAGACGAAGGTAAGGCATTGGCTGACCTGTGGTTCCCCATCGTTGTTCTCTTAGCCTACGTGAATCATTCTTGTAACTTTTTCTTGTACTGCATCAGCGGGCCCAAATTCCGTCGTGAGCTCGTTCAAATGTTCGCAAAACTTCGCAAGCAAATACACCCGATGAACGAAACCCTCAACTCATCCACCAAGAACGGTATTCGTACATCATCCAGCATACCGCAGTCCTGAACTTTTGATGTTCGCAATTTTGTCAGTGCGTCCCATTGTGCAATAAAGCTGTGCAACATCACAAGGCCAAATCGCTTTCGCTCTGCCGCACAAGTGCAGCCAAAACACTTCCGAGATTTTCTCCATCAACTGAAGACACAAATCTGCAGGTTCAAAAGGAAACACTCCTTCGTCAAAGCAAACCCAGATCACTGAAATCTGGCGAGAGCTCCCTCGCAAATGAAAAGAACAATGTGTTCACATCGCGACGCATCTTTCAGAACAAGCAGCGCTCCTGCAAGAGCACAGGTTTGTCTGCCCTGAACTTCGTGAACAAAGCAGCAAAGACGAAAGGAATAAACTTTTCGCCAAGCAGGAAACTTTCCAAAGCCCTTCAGCTGTGTTGAAATTTGACGACACAGCAGTCGGCGATAGATCTATATTCAGTTGGAGTCCCTTCACTGTATTTGTGCCCAGGAAACCTGCGCTGCTCACAAAGGCAACTGAGCAGGAAAAATGGTCCTCACTGATTGATTTCCAACTGTGAAATATTCAAACGCCTCTCACAGCAACCCAGAAACAAGAAGGAAGGAAAAACTTGGCCAACCTTGTTTTGCCAGCTCCACCCAGCCCGACGAGCATCAGCTTGGTTCTCTTGCACACCACAGAGCCCGACAGAAGTCTGTTGAGGTAGGCGTACACGGCGCTGAAGCCCTTCGCCCGAATCTCCTTCGGCGGCGTCCTCAGCGACGGGAGGCCCAACAGGTCCAACTCTGGAAGGACCAACTGATGTTGAATGTCCCGGCTTGTGGAACAAATATTTTGGCACAACTTCAAGGTTCATTGTTGCGACGCAACAACACAACTTCAGGTGCAGGAATAGCACAAAACTCCCAGTTTCAAACGTGCTGTTTGTGCTTGCAGATCTGTTTCCAGAATCACAAAATTCTGTTTTTTTTCACTGCCTCCTGACGACCACCAAGGTTCATACAGGTCAGCTGGTACCAAGGTACTTTGGCTGAAGCAAGAGGAGGCTTGAGTTTGACGTACTGTTGAGAGGCAGGGTCCCCAACTCGGCGGGCAGAGTGGTGAGGAACGGGTTGTGGCTGATGCAAAGGCGCTTCAAGTTCTTGAGGCGACGGATCTCGGGAGGCACCCACTCGATGCCGTGGTAGTTGAGACTGAGGTATTCGAGGCTCGTCAGCGAGAAGATTTCCCGCGGAATTCCGCCGAATCTACCTGCAGGGGAAGCAAAGGGGACACGGTGAGATGAAAAAATAACTTAGGATGCTCATCAATCACCACAAGACAATAAATGTCAGCAGAAGATGGCTCACACAGGAAATGACAACGAGACGCAAGGAAAGTACAGCGCCGGACTCAGGTTGTGACCTGTCAACAGTGTTTTGTGACCAGAGACTCGAAAGTCGGTCTGCTCAAGAGCTGAAAACAGTCAGTGTTCCCTGGACAAAGCCAGCACTACTTGGGAGTTTGTCCCTGTTTGGAACAGACGAACAGCTTGGTTGCGTGCCTGGGCCGTGGAAGCGAGGGAAGGCGGTGAAGAAGAGGGCCCGCAGCTTGTAGCGATCCTCGACGGTGAACTGCTGCGTCGGGGCGAAGTCAGCAAGAAACTCGTCCAGCACAGCCTTTTTCTGTGAAAATCATTTCAATGATGACAGCATATTCCGTATTGACCCAAGAAGCCACAGCTATGCTACGATGTGCCCCAACATGTGCGTCGATTGTCAGGTGTTTAGTTCCTGCCGAGAACTACGATTGGCTCATTTTTTCACGAACCCCTTCGATTAGTGTTCCCTTTTGGGGCAAAAATGGGCTTCCTTGAGGGTGGAATAATGACAGAGCTGCCACAGAGACGAAGTCAACCAAACCACGAAAGCGCCAAGGGCTCCGAAGAGAAGACGTTCGAAAACAAACATCACGCGCTGCAGACACACCTCGGGGTGTCTCTGGAACCACCTGATGGTTCGGGAACCTCCGATGCCGTTCTCAAACTTTTCTCGCGTCAGCAAGAAGTCAGACCTTCCAGAGTACCACTCGACGCCGTTCAGTCCCAAGGACTGGAGCTTCTTCAGCTTCCTGAAGCTCCGAGGCAGTTTCTGAAACACACAAACCCACGTCCTATATTTTCATACAGTTATGTGGAAGTTTGTTAAACGACCAAACAATGACAGTGACAAACGACCGGGATCAGACAAACAACGCACGTACAAAAAATGCCCATGTTTCGTCCAATTTCACCGTTTTCCGGCCCAATCACGAGGTAAATATTGGGAAAGTACCACAGCAAAAAATATAAACAAAGAGAAACGTTCTCACTGTCAGGCAATTTTCGTTCATCATGAGAACTTCCAGGTTCTTAAGATCGCCGAAGTCTTCAGGCAACTCGGTCAGGTGCAAACTCTGGATGTACAGTCGCTTCAATCTGAAAAAAGTTTTGGTTTTTGAATGCGCGCGTCTGGGACCGTTTGCTCAAAAATAGATGCCAAGTGAAGCGCAAGTGTGTGAACTGTCAACCAAGAGACAATTGGCGCACCCTATGAGTTTGGTGACGATCGGCGGAAGGGCGCTCAGGTCATTTCCGCGCAGGTCGAGTCGAACCAGATGATCTTTGATGTCAAGGATATCGTCGGGGATGCCAGTCAGCTGGTTGTCACAAAATCTGAAAGTGAACAAAGCTTCACTTTTTAAACTTGTACAGAACAGGAAACACTCCCTGAATTTTCATTGTGCGAGAGTTGACGAGATTCAAACCTGGTGAACTGCAGCCTCTTGCAACATCCAATTCCACTCGGAATAGTGGTGAGCTTGTTCAAAGCGAGGTCGATGTCAACCAGGTTGGGAAAGTGCGACCAGAAGTCCTGCGGTAAGCTTGTGATCCCACAGCCAGCAATCTGCATGCAGACAGGGAACAACGAGTTCACAGACAGTTGGTGTTACCATCACGGGGTTCACACAACCACAATAAATTTCAAATTGCCTGGCAACACTTCAACCAAAAAGGGTGGTGTGATAAAGTCACTTCACTCATTTTGTTGGGAATTTGGAACAAGAAACTGACCTGAAGAGACGCAACAAACTTGGTGCAAACACCGAACTTTTCCAGACAGAATGGACCTTTTTCTTCACCCCACAAAGGCTCCATGAGATCAGCCTCCAACCAGCTGACGCTGTGAGATTTGCACAACCGTATTGGGTGATCCCCAAACTTGGGCACGACCAACACCATATCCGAATTTGTCTCCGACAGTTCTTTGATGCGCTGAAGAAACGAAGACGAAAATTGGACAGTTGATATTTTTTCTGCAGCTCCTGACCCATTTTTGCGAGTAGAGCACCACATGACATTCTTGAAAAGAAAAAGAAAGTTACTGGCAATCCATCTGACCTCTGCAGCAAATCCAGATTCCACGGTGTAAATCTTGCTGTGAAAATTCTCCAGGTTTTCCTCGTTCAGCATCATCACATCGGCGCAGGACTGCAGCGCTCTGTGGATCCAGCTGCACAACCGACTGTACGTCGCGTCTGATTTGCTCCTCTCAGATTTCTCGTCCTTCACAACCTTGATCACCTTTTCCAAGTTGGGAACATCAATCTGCAAAAATTCATGGACTGTTTCGCTGCGTTTCTTTGCTCGTTTTACGAGAAACTCTTTTAAAAGAATTGCACTGGTCGCACTTTGGATTTGAGCGACATGACGTGTTGCCAGGCGAGGATGAAGGTCGTCAGGTCCTCAAGGTCGTCGGGAGGGTCCAGCCCCTCACTGTCCACGAAGTGTACGCTCCAGTACGGGCCGCTCGTCTTGGCCATGCTGTGCGACGGGGGGACGAGCAGCATCTCGCCCGCGTCTCCTGTGGCAGAAAAAGACGAAAGGCCCTGAGCCTGACCACTGCTGAGCTCCAAAGGTGAAGTCTGCTTGTCGGTCGTCTGCCATGTGCAACAAAACCCCGCATGTCTAGACAGCAAGTTTGAGCCAGAAAACAAATTCACTCAAATTCTGCAACGAATCAACAGATCAATGGCTTCAAACGCAGACAAGTCCTGAAGTCTACCTCTGATGTAGCACAACGTGTGCAGAGCCTGTTGGGCTAAATCCACGATGCTTCGTCTGCTCCACCAGTCCAACATGATTTCTCTCACCGCGCGAGGCAGCAGCACAGCAGCAGCACCTGAGGACGAAACCAATTAGACCTTGTGAGGGAACTAACCCACCACAAATTACCGTTGTTCTGTGTTCTACACGGCACACAAGAGTCCAATGTGTGAGCACCTATTTCTGCAGCTCACAAGTCAAATAAGACCACTTCAGCGAATAGATCATGAAAACACGATGTGACGGGACACAGACCTGCAAATGTGGTCATGGTGTCGCAAAAGAGCCTGTGTTGGAGGTGGTGGTGCTGTTGCGCGAGGCTACACCGGAGTGTCGCGGGGCCCCGTGGCACCGGCAGCTGCGAGAAATAGAGCGGGTGAGGTCGCTTTCCCTCCTCTACGAGCTTCTCCTGCAAAAAGAAACACTTCCCTCAGTCTAATTTCAGTCAGTGTGGTTTTGCTGTGGAATCCTTAGTCCAAAGGAAACTTCAGGTAATCTCTGGAGTGAGGTACTGACCCACTGAAGGTCGCAGGCCTCCAGATTCCAAAGCGTCTCACCTTCCAACATCTGCAGAAATCGTTCGTCTGCAATAGAAACATCGCAAATTGGGACTGCGGATCATGCTTGCCTTCGACACAAAGGCAAAGGTGCAAAGCTTGAATGAAGACGAGACGCTACCGAGAGAATTGATAGTGCTGAAGGAGTCAGTTTCGCGGCCGTCGTGGCTGTACGAAGGAACGCGATAATTCTGCACGAAGAGAGGCTGGTAGGGAGGCTGAATCAAGTCAGAAAATGTCTTCAGTTTCTCTTCGCTCAAGTCTGTTTCGGCTCTCTTTGTGATTGTGCCGTCAACTTGCCGGTCGAAAACTGAAATATTTTGTTGACAATATCTGAGCGAATTGTTAGCAGTTCCAATGTGCACAGATGCACACTTCAAGTTTGTGGAACAATCTATGCAGCTCACACGGAAATTTCACACATTCTCCGGTGGGCAACTTGTGCTCAGAAATTTTGTAGACGGAATCTTCCTTCACGACCAAGCCGTGTTCAAACTCTGATTCTGTCATAGCAGTGGAGCACTTCACAACTTTGTTTGATCGTTTCTGAAAAAACGAACATTGAACATTTTTATTCTCAGCAAGAACGAAATCCCATCCAACAGATCATAACGATAACAGATGAACAGAAAGTTCTCCATCAAAAAATGTGCAAGGAAGGCACGTTTGAGAGTTTCACTTGCCCTGTGAAATGGTAGATTCACTGTCACAGACTTGAGAACGCCTTCACCACTCAGCGAAGCAAACAATGCAGTCCTGTGGAGGAGTTTCCGTCTGTGCACTTGAACACCATCCAGAAAGAAGGTGACATCCACTGCCGTTTGCTGAGAAAAACACCCACACGTCAGTGTCCATATTTTTTCAGGTCAAACTTTCGTGGTTTTGACGTAATTTGATTCAAGCACCAGAAAGGCAAATTGAACTGGTTCAGGTTTGCAACGATGTTTTCGCGCGTGAACATGTCACCAAACCCTTCGTGCAATTCACACTTGAGCACGCGCGTTCAAAACTTGCACAAACTGACAGATGCCTGGACTCACAATATGGCATAATACCACAGGAACAACTTTGAAGACTCACGTCGGTCTCGCCGTGCTTGCCCCTGTGATACGCGACGGTCGCGCTGACCCAGTGTCCGCTGCGCGCGACGAGATGCGCGCCTCCCGCGCAGCGCGACTCTCGGGACGAAACGTCACCAGAGCCAGAGAATGTCGCCACAGGCTTCATCTCCGTCCTGCGCAAACACCACAAGAACAAGGTGCATGGGTGAGACTTGTCCAACAACCAACAACGTTCCCTAACACAAAGTTGTGTTCCTTCTACACGCACTCAAGACCCTGTTTTTCTGGCGGAGAAGAAGCTTGCGCGCTCAGAGTTTTTCACTTTTGCAGCAGATTTTGTTCTCTCTTAGTTTCTGGTGAAAGATTTTTCGCGCAACTCACTTTTCGTCCATCCTGACGAGCTCACAGATGTTGATGTCAAAACCGGTGCCATCCAGAACGCACACCTCCACCGATGGGTTGTTTTCGGGCAGCAGCTCATTCCCGATATTCAGATGTGACTCGAACAGGACCTGAGTGACACACATCATCCGTCGGTTTGGCTGCGTGTGACAACAACGGACTGAACAAATGCCAACACAATTTGAGTAGAATTTCAAAACACTACAACGCATGCCCTGGGACTTCGCTTCCTCAATGCTAAATTCAGCCTCGAACCTTGCAGCCCTGCACGCTCGGAAGATCCTGGGTCAGGTTCAGTTTATCGCTGAGGGAGGGGCGCAACCGCGTCTCAACTGTCTGCAACACGAAACACGTCACATCCCGTCATTCTCCGCAAACGAACTTGAAAAATTACTTTCATTGACGGGAAAGCCGAAGAAGAGAAAATAACCACAAACTTAAGAATGTTTTATGGAGCAGAACAGAACAGAAGAAGTGACAACAGACAAGACCAAACCACACCCACTCACCGACAAGTACTGATAACAACGCCAGCACATCCCGCTCACTGGACACAGGAAAAGGTCGTCACTAACTTCGCCACAACCACAGTCTCTGAATCAAAAACTGGCATTGCTAGTCTGCTTTGTTTTGTTGCCGCGGCTCATGTGGCCAACTTGCGGCCCGACTGCTTGGAACACTCGGCCGAGTGTGACATCACCATCACGTCTTCAAAGTGGGTAACAGCCCCACAGACCCAGTTGCAAACTTTTCAAATCTCAACCCAAGATTGAGTGACATTTGGTTGGTAGGTTTTGGGTTGGAGATTGGTGTTGGGGCCACTCAACATTGTTTTTCTGAGAAAAAATATTAGCACCAGAACAAAACACTGCGGCTCCGCCGAGTGCAGAGAGACGAAGTGACTTCGGACGGTGGGTTGTTGATACCTGGAAGTGGACCCGTTCAAGCCGTTGTGCGGACACTTGATTCCACGCTTCAGGCACCTTTGGCAGAGGAAACACTTGCTGTACTGGATGAACATTCTCCTCAACCTTTTCAGTTGAAGTTGGTTTGTCATGGACGTCAGAGACTCGCAATCTGAGAACAAAAGCGAACACAATTACTTGTCTGGCACTTCGTACACAAAATGTAAATCGCTGCAAGCCCAAGGCGAGCCAAAAAGCAGACGGCCATTCCGCAACACTGCAACAAAGAGCTGAAGTCACCTTTTCCAACGACTTCGTACTTGGTGAAGATCTTCTCCGGGTGCAGTTTGCTCCTGCAGACCAGGTTCCGGTCGTGTCCTGTGAGGAGCTTGTACAGCGGGAGATGATACGTTCCGCGCACGTTATCCAGAGGCAGCGTGGTCTCCAAGACTTTGGCTGCATTCTGCGATGGTACGCACGTTGTGCATGGCACTGTAATCTGCAGAACAAACAGACATTCCCAATGCAAAACGACTAAATCATCGACACGCGCTCGAACCATCTGCCAAAAAGTTCATACGAACGAAATCCGGCAAACAATAATTTGTGAAACCGACCTGCGCGTGAACGTTGAACTCGTGAAGCAGACTCTGTGCGACGCAGGTGAACATGTTCATCACGGCGTGAGCGGCGTCCATCGCCGCGGACGCCCCGCCGGATGCGACCGTCGTCGGCTTCGGGGCCCGAGCACTGAGAACCAGGACAGTGGCTTCCACCCTCACAGGCTCCTGACCTTCTGAATGAGCCACACGATCGATGAAAACACCATAATGGCCTGGATTTTGCCAGGACGGACATTGCCAGGTTGCTATTTCCCTACGGAGAAAAGGAAGAGTGCACTTCCAGGCACTCCGTCCTGAAAGATTTCGTACATCAACGTACCTGCTTGGACCTCAGGTTTGTAAGTCATGGTTCTGGCAACAAAATCCACCGCTCCTTGCTGAATGAGAAACCCTGTTTTCCACAGCAACGTAAAATTGCTGACTTTGGCGCATTCTCTGGAAATACAAAATGTTTGCGGATGTCAATTTCGACAAAACCTTCACAGCATAAGCACGAAGTTCTCCAGTCTAAGCGCTGGTGTCAGAGTACATCTCACCCAACAAATGCAGAGAAGAACGAAGGCGGGCAGCCTGCCACAAATCTGAAGTGTCGGTCCAACTGCACGTCAACATCTGGTTTGTCCTCTTCCCAAAAGTTCTCCTGAATTCATGAAGGACCAGACGCTTCAAACACCTCGAGAACCAGAACACCGGCCGGTGTGGACTCAAGCCGACTCAACGGCCGTGCCAATGAAATCATTCCTGGGCACCAACACCATTGCTGTTGACCTGGTAATTCTGGCCTGGAATTTTTTTGTGGCACATTGTGAAGTTTTCATCAAATTTTGAGATCTTTCTTGGGGTGGGGGTGGGTGGTGGGGTCTGATGGCACATTTTGTCCAGTGCCAGAGTCAACAGTAACCTGTAGGCAACTTTTTTTCCAGGAGGGAGGCCCCAATGCACCTGCCTTTGGATACCTCCAGAACAGACCAAGATTTCAAACGTTTCCAACGAGATAGGTTCCCGATAAACCTTCCTTCAGAGCCCGTCAGACGCCAGCGATTGGGACAATCCTGGACGAGAGGGAGGGAGTTCACAAAAGGTTGTGGGTACCCCATACAGCTGACACCCACCGACGCTGTCGTAAGCGAGCGTGTACAAAGTTGGTGTTGCTGACAAAACTAGTTTTCGCAATCACACACCAAAGGAATGACCGGCTGCTCTGGCAGATTGCTGGGGTGCAGGTAGACGTAACCGTTCCCTCCTGGCTGTGTTCGATCGCACGGCAACAGCAGCAAGTTGTTCGTTGATTGCAGCGCGTCAAGAAGCATCTTCATCTGAGTCACCAAGACACAGAAAGTGAACTTTTGACGTTTTGGTCACTTTGCTGGAGAACGGAGAATTGTCCCACGGTAACACCGAGCCAGTCTCCTCAAGTTTCAAGTTTTCACCTTTTTCCAGTCCAAGTCTTCCCCCTGGAATGCGGATTCCATTTGCTGACGAACGGCCATCTCTGGCCACACTCTGACTCCTGGTCCGATGCTCTGCACCCTGCAGGACTTCTCATCGGTCTCACACCCAGCGTTCACCAACGCGTTCACCAGTCTCGCCATGTGCACGGGATTGCTGACGATCACATCGCTGCTCCCGTCATGGAACAACAGCCCCTGAACCAGAAAGCCAACTACAATTACTACAACATCAAACAGACTTTTCAAAACATTTCGACATGCATTTGCTTGGCGAAAAACTGAAACACCCAAATCAAAGCAAGAATATTCCGCCACACCTTCCTGTGTAGAATATCTAGCACTTTGGAGAGCACAGCAGGGGAGTTGGGCGGTTCTATCAAGGTCGCTGCGTCCGGGTCGGCCTTGATCAGCCTCTGCCTGAATTCCTTCTTCCGTGATACGGTTCGTTCTGTCAGAAAACGAAACACAAGAGCACAGTGCCAATTTACAATCTGCCTGCTTGCAAGTTTCGGTGCTTTGAACCAAAGAAATTACAAAACCAGCTTAGTTTTCCACCTGTTGTGCTGAACTTCACGAAGTTTCTGAACTTCTCGTCGTACAGCCACTTGATTTGGTCGGGTTTGGATGCCGTGGTGTTTCGGCGGGAAAGCCATCGTTGCAAAAATGTGTCGCTGGCCTGAATGAGGAAAGCGATTTCGACTGTTTCCAATTTCAGGAGATTCCAGTGAATAAATCACATTCTCACATTTTATGATGCAATCTGACCTTTCCTGCCACATCCATTGTGTCTGTGCGATAAAGGTGATCCTTGTTTCGCTGCACGTACTGCATCTTTGAACAAAGCCTCGCCAGGTGCCTCTGGCCCTCAAAACCAAGCCCAACGCTCAGCTTCCACTTTCGCCTGAAGTGACGTGAACCAAGTTGGTCTCTCAGAATCTCAACAGTGGCAGACAAGACTAGCAACATCAACTGTGCTTCCGTCGAAGCCACGAAGGAAAGGGAACTCACCACGTCGCGTACTGATTTTCACCAGTCAGGAAGTCACAGATGTACTGCAGCTGGGTGTTGATGTGACGTTGCAGCGACTTCTCAACACGTTCTGCTTCATCACTTGTGACGCCTGCACTGCCATCGTACAGGATCAAGATCATCACATCACTGTGAGGAGCCTGAAAAAATCATTGTGTGTGAGCTCCAGAGAAAGCGTCTCACAGTCAGAAAAGTGACACACAGTGAAGTTGCCAACACGATTCTTTTACGTTGCACGACGAGGATGAACATGCGATGCACTTACAACGCACAGGACGTCCATCATCGCTCTGGCCTGCTGTACAGCCAACTCCTGCACTGTGGTCTCTTTGACGGAATCGATGGTGACGGGCATGATCACCAAACACTCATCACTAACCACCAGCTCAACTGAGCTCTGAAAACGATGAGCCGAATGACTTCAGTGAGGCGCCAAAAGCAAAGACTGACATTTCGCTTCCAGTATTTCAGAAATGACAAAAAATTTACAATTGTTTTGACAATTTGTATCAAAGCGCTCACTCACTGGTTGCTCCAAGCAGTTGATCTCAAACCAGTTCAAAATCAAGCCACGACCATGATCATCCCCTTTCTTCAGCTTCACTCTGTAGAACATCTGTAATGCCCAGAAAATTGAACACTTTGGTGTCTCGTCACCTGTTGTGCTGCGTCAGATCTTTTCTCGGCCTGTTTGCTTCGCGCTTTGTGAAAGGAAACAAACGTTCAAACAAATTTTCGTTTTCACTGTTCTTGGCCAAAAGAAATCATTTCACCTTCAAGGGACTGTCATCAGAGATTTTGTCGCAGTCTGTCTGGTTCATCGATTTGTCCATCTCCACGACAGACTTGTTTTCCAGCAAACGGAACAAGCTTGTGTTGTGGTGCAGAAGTCTGTTCCGACGCACAACAACCAACTTCAAGGTGTTGTCAGGTTTGAAAGCAGCTTCTGTTTTCAAAACCAAATCGGTTTGATTGAATGTTATAGATACACGACAATTGTCGAATGAAGGACGGCAAGTTGGCGAGCGGTAGTTTAGTCACTGCTGAGGTATTTCTTGTCGCCATGCACGCAGTGAGGCTTCCGAGAAGAATTCCAAACCAAAGTAAGAGACGCAAAACACTCACGCCTCTGCAAGAAGACTCTCGTGCCGGACTTCATGTGATCGTCTATTGTTGGTGAAACCAGCGGACAACCGTCCAACTTGATGCGCACACCTGTGGTCAAAGACAACTGACTACGTTGAAAAGATCCGAACAAAAAATGCGCTCTTCTAATGGGTTGCTTTCCGTTTGTTATGAATTGTCGATGAGACCTGGAGTAGGTCGGTTCCACGCTGGATGCATCGTAATTCTTTGTTTGGAAGACAGGTGCACCACTTGAGGAGCGCAACAAAGTTTCGAATGGCTCGCGCTCACTCGGAACAAACATACCCTCCCGTGTAGACGACGTGTTTGGGTGCTGCTTCACTTCCCAGGAGGGTGATCCAGATGGAACTCTTGCCACTTGCGTCCCCATCATGTGGATGTTCCACAGACGGTCCCCGCCCAGTGTCAACAGGTACCACAGCGCCCGTTCCGTCAGCTGCTTGCAGCCATTCAGTCTCACCTGAACAGCATTGCGAACATGTCTGATTCGACCAAAGTTGGTCGAAAAAGTAACCGTTGATGAACACTTCGTTTTTGGATTCTTTGCTGCTGCAGCAGGTTGTGTACCTCTTCGGTGCGTGGGAAAAGCGTGATCATCCATCGAACACCCTCATCAGTCAGGTAGAAACATCCTGCAGAAAGAAAGGAGTCCTTTGCACACAAAAAAAATGCCCCGCGGGTTTAACTTTGACTCAAAAATATTGTTGAAAGGCAGACATATTGTCTGTTTTCGGTTCACAACAATGTACTTATTTTTCAGCAAAACACCCAACCCAACCAAAATTGCTCACCGTCAAATCTCAGCGTTCCCACATGTTTAAAACTTTGTTTCAAGCTGTCGCTACGAAAAGACTCAGCTGTCAGCAAGCAACAGAAAAACGCGTCAGTGAGTTGATCCACCCCGGACATATCAATGGATGATATATTTCCTTGAGCAGCGAACGTTGTGAGAGCATACTACAACAAACGCAAAACCCTGATCATCAAAACCGAGTGGTTCCAAGAGTTCCAAAACAATATGAACATCACGGGGCATCCTCAGATTGCAAAGAAGATCCGCAATTGTGGTCCAAGGATCCTAGATGCTGAACGTGTGGCCAGGGAAGTTTAAACGAATGGCTGGGGTGGCGTCATTCTTCCCCCTTGACATCCAGACACGCGCAGGTTCCAGGTGATGTTGGTTGTTGTGTTGCACAACTTGTGGTGCTTCCAAAACAACCGTGCTTCCAAAACGACTTCACAGTGATTACCTGAGCATGAACCAGAGGATACTGGTCTGTGATTGGTTGGTCGTCTTCTTTGAACGAGTCAAACAACTGTGCCAGCGTCAGCTTCACTAAAATAGACACCAAATAGTTATCATGTCAAAAGGCACGACAACTGTAATTCGTGTAATTTTGGTGGATCGTTGTGTCCTTACGTTCTTTCTTTCCATCAGAAATCTTCTTGAGTTTTCCCGCTTGAGCGATCAGTTCCTCTTGAGTGATCCTCCCTCGTTTGCTGATTGACTGCTTCAAGGCAGGGAAACGTTCTTTCATCGCCCTGTGAATGCATGTTTTGCATGTCTGTCAACAGAACTGATTCACGCTTCTGGACAAAAGACATTGTCAAGAACAATAGTCTGTGGTTTTTCCTCGGTACCCCAACTTCAGAAGAGCCAGTAGACTCCAGGCACACTGTGGGAGACAAGTCCACACGAACAATATCGGAGCCTTCTAAATCAATTCAAGTTCAAAATGTTCTTTCCGAGCCAATTTTGTCAGTCTGCCATCTCCTGCGGTTTGCAAATTTCGCGTGCTGGTGCTGTGTGGCTCTTCCTGTTGACACGTTGATGATGGGGGTGGAGTTCGGAAACAAGCGTGCATTTACTCACTCAAGATTCTCCTGGAATCCCCTCGACAACTTCTCGTCAGTGGGAAGTGGCGCAAGTTCATCTAAAAATTCAAAACGAATGACATCAGGTGTTCGAAAGGTCCTCTCGCAGATGCAGGATCGGGGTAGATTGGGGGTCACGGGGCCCTCGACTTAAAAAATCAGACCAGACACGCGCGTTGTGGCCCCCAGTCAAACATTGAACTGTCACGGTTACAGAAATCCAATGCAAACACCAAATTTTCCTCCACCTGTTCCCCAGGGAAAAGCATCCAGTTGACACGTCATGCTTGTGTTTGAGTTGCAAACACCGTTCACATGAGCCTTTGAGGTTCACCCAAGAGCTCAGCAGTTGTGAAGTCAAACCTTGTTCTTGCTGATTCAGCGATGTTGAAGCCTCCAACTCATCGCTCTCGTGTTCCATCTCCTGCTCAGGAAATGTCGCTTCTTTGCTTCTGCCGTGACTGTCAGTCCCACGGAAAGGGAAAATATCACCCCGTTATCCAGATTAATGTGCCTCAAAACGTACGGTTGTCATTCATTGGTGGATTTGACTGGAGTGTTCACACGGAAACTTGGCACACCTGGGAGTCCACAGTTCATGTGCAACGCGTGTCCAGAATTACGCGTCACATCCAGAAGAAACAACTGGTCAGATAGTTCTGACCTGCTGCAACTTTCATGGTTTTCTATTGCAAAAGGTTGGATCCATCCATTGTACAAGTCCTCGAGCACAGTGTTTGCGTGTCTCCAGATTAAGAATCCATAAATTGACCTGCTACATCTTCCCGCGGCTGTGGCAACCAAAAGATGTTTGCCTCAAACCGTCTCGGGCACCTGCGGATTCGATGTCGTAAAAGTGACTTCCGTCTTCCAAAGCCTGTGTTTTATGCGCAAAAGCTGCCTGCAGCAGTCTTTGTGAACTTGGAGCGCCACAGAAAGAAATATATAAATACTTTGTTGTTGTATTTTGGTTTTCCTTTTCACAGAAAGTGCTTTTCAGTCCCGAAAGGGAACAGACGTCTTTGAGAGTTCCGCTCCCAGCCTCGTTCTCACAGTGATTTGCCGGGAAGTTGAAAACTTCTTGGTTTGACAGATCTCGAGTCTATTTGATCAACAGGTGAGTTCAACACGAGGAGATAAGTTCACAGCTGATCTCAGCCAGTAGAGTCCAGATCTACAGCTCCAACTGAGCCTAGAGTCGATTTGTTAGCTTTGCTGACCCAGCGTCGAACGAAGACACTGCATGGCATGGTTCAGTTTTGTTGATAGACCAGATCTAGAGTCCAGATCTAGATCTAGATAGAGTCTGTCTACATTCAGCTGCAGACAGATCAAACTCCAGAAAATGGCATCGGCAGAAGTGGACCTGGACATGGACGATTTGTTCGGTGACGGACAGGATGTGGACGAGAACATGGAGCAGCAGCAGACGGTGGAGCCGGACATGAACGAAGAGGCCGTGGGAGGTGAGGGTCAGACACAAGGTGACAAAAACACAAGCGGAATTTGAATCTTCGGCCTGCTGCGTGTTGCTTCAGTCCCACAGGACAATTTCCTTGTTGCAGAGGGAGATGAGGCGGCTGACATAGCTGTGCTGGAGAGACTGAAGGCTCTGGGAGGAGCAGCCAAAAAGAGAGTCCTGAAGCCCCAGCCGAAACTCGATGGACACAGGTACGTCGATCCAGATTCAAAGCCGTCAGATCAATCAGTGAACAAATGTCTCACAGTGCAAAATTGGTCAAAGGGGAAGAGAAGTGATACGAGTGCCACTTGGGTCACCCCGAACCTTTTCCAAAAGTGTGAACATCCCTCCCTCCCCTTACATTACTTGTGGATGTCGTGTGACCGTCACAGTCGATCGGTGCACCTGTGTTCAGCATGGTAGCACTCTTTGTTTTTGTCGCAGGTTGAAGACTGCAAGGGGATTGCCGGCACTGAAGAAAACCTTCGAAGACGTCAAGTTCAAAGGAAAGGGTCACGAAGTAAGTTTTGTGGTGCTTGAACTTGGTACCGAACTTGAACTTGGTTCAAGGTCATCTCAGCAAAGCAAATGTGCAAGAAGTCTTTCCAGGGGTTTTTGGCTCCCCCCAAGCCCCGAAATATTTGCCATCCGAAGTCTGTGCTGGAGGTGCAGAAAAAAAGGTGTCACTCTAGTCCGAACAATGTTTCTCCCGTCCCTGGGTCCAGAGATCAGAAAAACATGGCTCAAATGAGTTGTGATCGTTTGGCTCTGAGACTGTTTTTTCAATCCTGCAGAAAGATGACTTGCTGAAGATGATGGGGATGTTGGAGCACTGGGCCCACAGACTCTTTCCGAAAATGCCTTTTGATGAGTTCATCGAGCGTCTGGAGAGATTAGGCAACACGAAAACAGTGCAGGTTTGTGAAATTAGTTTTCATTTTCATCATCCTGCCAACAGCTTGCTTTGCCAGATTTTCACCCACTCAGCACTGCCATTTTCAGGCGACGGTGAAGCGAATACGACTCGACTTGCCGGTACTGGATGAAGATTTTGTGGACCAGGAACTGGAGGAAGACGAAGCGAACAAGCAAAACGACGAGCCGGGTGACCTGCCTCCACAGGAGGTAACGCGCCTTTTGGCGCCTGCTCTTGTCGTATTTTGTCCTGATCTGTGACAGCTGTCGGCTTGTGACAACCTGACACGAGACATTGTCAAATGCCGCGGGTGAAACCATTTTAGTACGCGTGGCTGCGGAGTGGAGTGCGGTTTTTGGTGGTCACTGAAGACGAAAACTAATGTCAGGGTGGGGGGCTCAGGTACTGCGCTGTTCGGGAGTGTGGGACCCTCTGCGCCCCCCCCCCCCCAATTTTCAGCCAGGGTCCGCCCACGATTTGTCTGCAAGGGGGTCGAAAGGGTGTTTACCTTCAGACCCGTTGCGAAAACATGACCTCAGTCATACATGTCGGCTTTCCGCCAATCGTCTTGCTCCGACGGTGACACATCTCTCCCTCGCGCTCAGATGGATGCGGAGGAGGCGTACGAGGAGATGCTTCGTCAGGAGCGAGAAGAGGAGACGCTCAGGGACCATGACCTGTCTGATTTGTCGCCGTCATCGCCGCGCAGACAGAGTCAGCCTGCCGCAACGTCGGTTCCCAACGTGAGCGCGAAGTATTCCGGAGTGTGATTCAACATCAGACCGCTAACTCCAATGGACAATGCTCCCTGGCTATTTTGAGTCAAAAGCTAGTGGCCTCCCCATCTCGAATCACAGTCTGGTATTCCTGCAGAAGATGTAGGTTTTGGTTGAGAGCTGTTTGCCTGTGGGGAGAATTTATGTTTTACAACGTTCCAATTGCAGTGGGTCCGTGTTAGTTTTCAGACGTGACAAGATGCAACGACTCTGCCTTTCAGACTCTTACGGCTGAGCAACAGGAACGCATGGAGAGGAACAGGCGACTTGCCATGGAACGTAGAATGAAGAAGATGGGAGTCACACCAGGTGAGCACTTCAAGCCGTGACGACGAACATTGGCGTCTTCAGAGACCCGACATGAAGTCGGGATTACTTTGTGCAAAAACAATCATGTTCTCGCAATTCGAAGTCTTCACGGCAGGAATGGCACCTCTGGCAGTTTCAAGACGCAAATTCGAGACAGATTGTGTCACGGGTGGAAACAAGTGGCATAGAAGACCAGCACACCTGTTTTGTTTGGTTGTGATTTGTTGCAGATAAATCGGCGAGTGTTGCGGCGGCGTCTCCGGTGTCTTCGCCGTCCACCAGCGCACAGACACCGGGCACCAGTGTCGGCACTCCTGCGTTGGGTACGGCTCAGTTTGAAAGAATCAAGACACTTACGCTGCCCTCAGGCAGCGCTCGGAACCTTCAGCAAAGTCGATTTCTGTTGATCAGGTGCACCGAGGCCCGACAACGCGGATCTGGTGCAGGAGCTGCTCAACGAGCTGGACCGCCCGGTGCGGGAGAAAGCAGAAAGCAGCGAAGCGTTGGATCTGCATCTGACGGACACAGCTGCGCAAAACACTGAGCAGCTGGGTCTTCACCTGACTGAAAGCGAAGAATCGCGCCGACACGCGCAACAGAACAGCAACAACAATTCTCGGAGTGCGGAAGATCTGCAGCTGGCCCTGTCAGAAACTTGCAACACTGCCACCGGTGCAGATGTTGAATCGCGACTCACTTCAAGCCAACCAGCAGCCAAGCAAGAAAGCGCCCCATGCAAATGTGATGGCGAACTGGACAAGAAAGATGAAGACGGGAACCAGGCCTCGGAACCAGAGTCGTCTGAGCAGAATCTGGAGTTGCTTCTGAGCGATGCCGACGCCACGGAAGTAAGTGATTCCATTTCTCTTGTTGAATGGTTCGCAGGAAGCACGAGCATTGCTATGCTGGCACAGCGGACACTCGGCAGTCTTGAACGTCAGAAAATACCACAATCACCCAGGAAAATAGCGCACACCCTGTCTTCCGAACGGAAAAATCAGCGCTGGTCCTGTTCACACAAGCACTAATGACAAACCGTGGCCGTAGTTTTCAGCACACGCCTTTATACGTACACAGGCACGTCCTTCAGAACGAGCCTGTGTTATGCACTGCAATGGCGAGAGGTAGGACGTCCTTGGGGACGTAGGTCCACCAAGTGTGGGGTTGGCGCGACCTCCCCTCTTCCCTGGGACGTCACGCCTCGCGACGCGCCCGTGTTCCAAACTTTTTTTGTGATGCTGGAACAGAGACTGCACGTTGTACATGAGTACGTGCGCTAGTGGTCTTGGTGCAGAGGTGGTGCGTTTCAACATGTGTGCTGTGGAACGCGGAAAAAGTGGGGGCGTTTTCATTGGGTGTGTGTGGTGGTCGATGGATATCTCGGGGTGGACGCGAGTCTGTGTGTTTGGTTTTGGATTTGATTCATCTTCAGCGCGTCCATTCTGGTCACACTTTGCTGTCCGAAATCTATAAGGACCACCTGTTCACGTGTTGGAAAATCGATCACCCTCCCCCACCCGCACCCCTTCACTTGGACCCGAGGACAAAGGGGCAAAGTTGGAATCCAAGATAGTTGCTCAAAAGAAGTTGCCCCCCCCCCCTCTCCCCCCTCCCCTTGAATGGTTCTGTTCCAAAGAACTCAGGCAACCAGGTTCTACTGGCAATAAAGATACGTTTTGGTGAGATGCAGCAGGCTGCGGCACAAAAAGTGGACATGAGGAAAACGACTGCCTTGAAGAAACCCCTCACAAGGAAAACTGCCTTTTCAGAGAACACTTGCAGTGTTTAATCCGTCTGCAGTGCTGCTTGGGGGGTGGGGGGTTGTTCAGCGGTTGCGTACTTCCTTCTCGCAGCCGGCAGGTTTGGACTTTTTCACTGATGTTGTCCTTTGAACGACTGTCCGAGACAAAACAAGCTTGTGCTGTGTGCAGACGGAGAACGAAAGATCCGATGCTCCTCATTCGTTTCCGACATTTATCTGCGGAGTCGCGACTGATGTAGTGCGACGCCGCGTCGGAAGCGGGGAAGGAAATCTCGCTTCCCAATTAGCTAAACGCCTTTGCTAATTTACGGTGAGACTTTATGATGTTGTCAGGTGCCGTTGGCGTCTTTGCCATCCAATATATTACTGCACTGTCATTAGGCGGATCCAATTATGGTCTTGACGTCAGTCGCAATTGTCGAGTTGTCTCACGGTCCTGGATTCAGACAGAAGCATTACGTGGCGACTTGGTGCCGAAAGAGTCCCATGTTCGTACACCTGACTTCACCACTGCAGGGATGCTTTGAGCCGGCGTGCTGCACTGAAAATAGTTCTAAAGGGGTGCAAGATCCGAATTCGTTGCTCCTTGTTCTCTTCCCGAACGGTTGGTTCGGGACGCGGAAATATTTGGTCTGTAGTGGAGTCCACTGTGCACAGAGTCCACTGCAGTGCTTATGTCAGTCAGGCGAATGATGTTTCTGTCCTTTCAAGGGAGTACTTCGTGCACTCTTCATTCAGTGACCATCGAGGTCTGGACGTGACATCAAGATGAGGTCTGGACACAGCAAAGTGATATTTGTTGTTCTCTCTCTGTCGTGGTTCCAGTGCACATCTCGTGAATTCTCCTCTGTCGACCCTTTCCTGCGCTGATGGAATTTCGCCTCAGGTGGAGCGAATTGTTTCAGTTGTGCTGCCAGTACGTTTCTTGTGCCCAAGAAAAGCTACGGTTTTGTGATGATATTGCTTTGGGTCGTTCGTGTTCACTTGTCCTCGTACTTACACAGGCGCGTCGTTCGTTGGAGTGAGCCTGTGTTGCAAAATTCCCTGACAATAGAATGCACATCCATGGTGTTGTATCCTGGGTGCAGTGCTCGTACAGAGTGCTTTTAAAAAGCACATGTGCTTTTTTGTGCTTTTTTTTGACAAGCTGCTTTTTTATGTGCTTTTTCATGCTTCTTTTTGGCCTTGAAGTGCTTTTTTTTTCCTGATTTTGGGGAAATAATGATAAAAATGGTAATTTTGGTACATTCAAAGTTTTTTAAGAGAAATATTTCAGAGCTTTCCTTGAGATAATAATTCATAAAATATAAGTTGCACACTTCTCAAGTATTTTGTACAACCTGAAAAGAGTAAAGGTAAAATACTGC
>JAAUXT010098027.1_pt1 | contig 23520 bp, 21 predicted proteins | sample 7278171 | NCBI WGS metagenome assembly JAAUXT01 (sample SAMN14350112, study PRJNA611818) | marine sediment metagenome | isolation source: surface marine sediment (1.8m) | place: French Polynesia: Moorea | collected 2018-08
ACTTTCAAACTCGCATTCACAGATTTTGCCTCTTGATGCCTATAGGTGATTTTCACCATCACCATACATTATACATAATGTATGCTTCAAGGTTCAAATCACCTAAAAAGTCAATGGGCACATCAAAACTTTGTTCCAAACTTGCCTGGTTGATGTGTGAACCTCACTGCTGTTTCTCTGTTGCATCTCCAGCTGAGGTGGTGGATCCAGACTCAGGTCAGCAATGGAAGGGAGGGTTCAGGGTCTGGTCAGGATCACTGTACTCCATGAGAGAAGCAAACACAGGACAGAGTTCATGGCATGAGCCTCAGGGTGGAAGGGGCAGAACCCTGACTGGTCAGGTACTGAGCCCTGAGTCATGCATCAAAAAGGAGGAACAATCAAATCAGAAGGTCTCTATTTTTGAAAAGTCCATTTTCAGGTTTGGAAATTTACCATGCCAAAATCTTTGAATCTTCTGTCCATTCAAAAACGTTTGAGATGCTTTGGTACCTCTCGTTGAACACCAAAAGATGAATCCAATGAAATGGCACTGAGGGATGAAAAACACACCCAGCAAGACTGGACCATCTGGTCATGAGCCACAAACCAGCAAGTGCATTGCTACCAACAAGACATAAAAATACTTCAGACAGACTTCTTCCTTGAGCCTTACAAGATGCTGTCTTTCTCTGAGTGAAGGGCATGTCCCGGGTGCGATGTGCATTTTAAGGCCATGCATAACATCTCAAATGACACAAAAGGGAATGATATAAATCTGACAATAAGAAACAAGAATACTTCAAGCAAAAACAGATGTTGTCTTTGTTTTCAGTGAATGAAAAGTCACAAGTGTGGACTGAACTCTGGCTGAACTTCAGTGTCATTCTGGATCTGCTGGTGAAAACAGATTCCAACTTCAACAAACAAGAGAACTCACCCTTTGACAAGAGAGAACAGTGAACAAAGATTTGTCTGGATGCAGGTGTTGAAAATTTCTTTTCAGAGATGCACATCTGAGGCTTTTCCTGTGCAAGTGACACCTCAGTTTCTTTCTTTGGGGAAAGACTGAGTTGGGGAGGCAGAACCTTTGAAGGAAGCTGAACATCCCAGAGAACTGTGTGCAGGGGCCCTAATCTTGTGAGAGGACCAAGTTCTCAATGACACAAACTTACCAGGGGAATTCAACCTCTACAATATTCTTATATTTGCAACATCTCAAGAGCACCATACTTCTTGTGGTGCTCAACTGTTAACCAATCCATGGACCAGGCTCACCAATGCCAGACCTCCCTCCAAGACCTGTGGCCTTGTGAGACAGGGTTTTGGGTTGTGAGTTGTGGTGGGGCTTCTGTGTCTGGTGGAGTAGATCACCAGGCAGGCAGTGGTGGAGCATCTTCCTCCTGGGAATAAGTGTCTCATTGGGATGCACCTGATCACAAGCACTCATGACTTGGACACAGTGAGTTGACTAAGTTGTTTTTTCCCAAGGCTGTTGATACACAGAGAGCATCACAAGATGTGCAAAGGCCCTGATGATGCATTTGAGCATTGCCATTGACACCCCATTTTGATCTACTCATTGAGAATACTGATGGTTGAAATAGATTGGAACAATGGATCAATTCTTTACTTGGTCCAATAAGTTTGAATGACCCTGTGGGTGACTGTTGAAGACCAATGATTGAGGGTCATTCTTTGTGACATGATGTTGTGTGTGTCTGAAACCCAGATGGACAATGACTGGTCCAAACGGATGTCCGGAATCTCTTCTCCTGTAATTTCTGACAGAGGACACCTCAGATCACTGCATTCTGGGGCCAATCCAACATGCACAAAAGAAATGTCTCTCAGAGCCAGAGCCCCTCGGTAGAGTCTACTTGATGGTGGAGGCACATTTGTAGACGACAGCTTGTCTGAAGAAAACCAGGTTCCATCAACTCTCCATCACCGTCTCACAAGTGGAGGCAAAGTTTCTGTAGAGTGTGGAATATGCTTAGGATGTCTACAGAACTCTGCAGGGCCACAATGTAAAAAGTTTGTTTTTCTAGGGTTGAAACAACTATACAAACCATTGACAATGCTTAAGATTTATTTACAGAAGAAGCAAACACACATCATGGCTCACCAAAAAGCATCTTTTCACAAACCATCTCAAGCAGAATGAAATTTCTCATCCTGACTGAGATTCATTTCAACCAATCTTCACTTTCATAAATTTCAGCTGCTACATGTGGCTTGATGCCTGAGCATTAGAGTCATTCTCTGCATCAGGATTTTCAGGACGATTCTGGGCTGATACATCTTGACTAGAATGTGTGATTTGAGAACTCAACCTTGTTTCAGGTTGTGTGATTTCAGTCCCACATGAAAACCAAGAAATAAAAACCTTCCTGAAATTGTCAAAGAAACTGAAATAAACAACAAAATTTATAGAGTGACTCACTGTTATGAAAAAGTTAGCAAGAGAGTTCAGGATTACTGGTGATTGTACATAGTTTGTGTAAGTTCTGACGTACCAAACAATCACTTGGAACATTCTGGGAATCAGAAACACACATGAAGTGATGAAAAGCATGATAGTTATTTTGAACTCTTTTGTGGATTGATTGTCCAGTTCAGTTACCATATTTTTCCTCATCACATATTGTATGTGCAAGTTCTTTGCAATTAAACATGTGAATATGAGCACAAGGATTGGGCAGGCACCATAACCTAAGATTGTGTATGTGACAGTTATGGACACAAAATGCAATTCAGGATATTTTGGATCTTCCTTGCACTTGTAGGGAATTCTTCTTTTGTCCACAGTCCTGCCAATACCACCAATAATTCCCAGTCCTAGGCTGATCATGGTCAGAATAAATATAATTATTTGTGTCCATTTCTCCAAATTCCATGATTTTACTTTCAAGGGAAAAGTTACAGCAATGAATCTTTGTATTGTTGCAGATACTAGAAGCAGGCTACTCCAAACTATCTGAGATGATAAAATGAATTGTAGAATGTTACAATAGGCAGAGTGGTATCTGGCTATAATAGGAATATCAATTAATTGAGACCAACTTCTTGGGCGTGACATAAATACCCCAACTATCATCAGAGTTTCTGATACTGTGAACAACAATAAATGCAGGCCTGTTGGGGACTTTTGAAATTTAAGTTTGACAAAAATAATCAATGATACAATGTTGAACAACATTCCCAAAGGGCCAATAACCAGGCTTCCATACATAGTAATTTGCTGTGTTAGATCTTTTTCCTTCAGCGAAGGGGTAAGTTGTCTTGCTGGAAACTGCTTCTGCACAGGAAGGTTGGGCGTGGTATCCCCTTGCATAATTTCAGCACCTTGATAGGTGCTGTTTTCTGTCATGTTATTCATCTGAAACATCCACCCAATGAAAAACGCAATCAGCCAATTGTGGTTTTTTTTGCAAAAGCAACCAACATGAAGTGAAAAATTGTCCCTCAAACCAGAACCAGATTTTCAACTTTAGAATGATTTTTCAGATCTGACATCTTGGAGAAAGAACCAGGCCATGCAGGCAAAAAATTACGTCAGATTATTCCATGCTCATCCCAAAAGAACAGCGGTGTGAGTTGGCCTAGTTGAAACAAACGCACCATTTGATGATACTGAAAACAAGTGTCCTCGTGAATAAAAGTGTTATGCTTCCCACAGTCTTACCTAAATCTTTGTGAGTGTTCTTTCACAGTTGACATCAGATTTACCATGGCACATATAAAAAACTGTCATCAATTTGTACCAAGAGAAAAGGAAAATTCAAGTACAACTACATGCCCTTCATTGATCTGACACAGTTATTCAATTTGATGTGCTCACCTGAGATCAGATGCCTGGGTGATTGGGCCTCTCTACATCTCCCCTGGGTGAACAGCTTTGATCTGCCTGATGTGATCTGGAAGAAATGATTATTTTAATGAGACACTTTCTCAGTAGATCACAGAAAAGTGAAAACTCTGAGGCTGCATTGAAATTCTGCACCAAACTCACCTCAGGCCAGATGTGTGAACAACACCCCTGCCTTTCTCTTGCATCACCAGCAAAGAGGGTGTGGATCCCAAGTCTGATCAGGGAGGTGACCTCTGATGGAAACATGCACTGAAGCAAGGCATCACGGGGCATGGGAGTCATAAACGAGAACAAACAATGATGCTTGGGTTGATAGGGGAACAAAAATGATTGCTCTGTTGTTGAGACCTCTTTGTGAAGAATCATGCGCGAAGTGAGTAACACACAAGAGGGTCAGGCCTGCAGCCAGAAAGATTCAGAATCTCTCCTCAAAATTCTCACAATATACATCAAAGAAGAACAGATACTAACAGGCTGGAGAGGACAATGTGAGGCATCAATGGACAAAGCAAGTGAGAAACAGGTGGATCAGACCTGGAGCCAGAAGACTCAGGTTTCCTTCTCCTGGAGATAGTGACAAGGCACATCAAAGTACAGCAAAAACTCAATGGGCATATCAAAACTTTGTTCCGAACTTTTCTAAGTTCACCACTGCGTTTCTCTGTTGCACCACAAAGGAAGTGCATCCAGGGCCTGGTCAGCAGTGGAGAAGTACATGCAGGGCCTGGTCAAGATGACCACACCACAAAAAGGGGAGCAGATCCATAGCAAATCAGGTGCCAAGCTTCAGGGCAGGCAGGAGTGAATTCAGGTCTGTCAGGGTACAGAAGCTTGGGTAACACACTACCAGAGCCATCAAATTATAGGGTCCTAGTTTTTCAGGAAGTCTTGTTTAGATTTGGTAATTTGGTGATTTGGCATGCCACAATGTCTGTGGCAGCAGTGCATTGAAGGCTGTTGGAGATCTTTGGGAAATGAAGTACAAAATTACCTGGCTTGAGTGAGTTCAAGGGTGGACAACCTGGTCAGGAACAAAAGCTGAAACAAACAAGGGTGTTTTTTCCAAGAAACACAAACAACCTCAAGCTAAAGTTCTGCTCTCTTTGAGTCCTGATGACAAATTCACAAGTGCAGCCTCAACTCGAGTCAAACTCTGGTGTCACCCTGGATTTTCTGGTGAGAACCAATGCACAAAGGGAATATGTGAATTCAGCCTTCAGCAAGAGAGTCAGATTCTCTCCAAACACGAACACTGGCCAGGTACATCAAAGAAAACTGAACAATGAATAGTCTGGGTGCAGGTGTACAACTTTCTTTGCCTGAAACTTACTGGAGGCCACTGTGAAAGCAACAGCTCCGTTTCCTTCTCAAGCGAAAATTTGTCCGAAGACAGCAAGCTGAACCTTCCAACGGGGCCAAAAATCTCAACAAACCACCCACCAGAGACCTCATCCTCTGAGGGGGTTGTCTTTATGGCAGGACTAATCTGCTTCCAATGTTGCTATTTGCCGTGCTATCAGAGAGTCTGATGTCTCAAGGGAACCACGTTTCCCCTCCCAATGTGGCCTGGTCTCAAAGGGTGACAGGCAATGGGTGGAGGATGGGTGGGGCTCTCCAGTGCAGTAGGGTAGATATCCTGGTGGCAGTGGTGGGCATCTTGGGGGTGGGGTGGGAATATAGACTCCAGAGCCCAAGTGGACTTCTCCCCCAATGTGGCCTCATCATGTCGTGTGAAAGGCAGTGTGTGGAGGTTGGGTGAAGCTCTGTAGTGCAGTCGAGTAGTGCAGTAGTGTAGTGCAGTGGGTAGCCTGGAAGGCACGAGTGAAGCATCCGGCAGGGTGAAAATTATGTCTCAGTGAGACATGTACACCTGGCAACCTGAACGGAAGTTTCCAAAGGGTCCTGTAGCATGGAATCTGTTCTCAGACAAATACTTGTTTCTCTGTGGAAAAAGATTGCCTGCATGGCGATCTGCTGGGCAAAAACTTAATTTCCCGTCGCCTTACTCTCAGGAATATGGGAAATTGCTCGTTAAGCCTGCGGAAACATTGGCCAATTTCGCAGTCAGTGAACAGCACTGGGCTGGGAACCTGAGCACATGTGGCATAGTGCCCACCTGAGCATGCTGCCGAGATTCTTTGGGGAAGGAGGAGATAAATGTGTTGAATGTCGAGGTGGAGCAGATGTTTCCTCAGTCTGTTTGGAGGTGGCTTGAGTCATTTGAATAATTGTTACATTCACTGGCAACATCAACAATTCCAAACACAAGGGTGAGGACAGACAGCAGAACAAGGCACTTTGGTGAGAGACAGCAGTCACTGCTACCTCAGACCTCAGACCAAGCATTGCCACGAGCTGTGGCATCTGCCACTCCATCAAACCCTCTATTGCTCAGTTTGCTTGCTTTGACGCAAGTGTAATTTTGTGCTTCTGCTGTATTTCTATTTGTTTTCATTTTTTGTCAAGATCGAAAGACCGGTTGCAATGTATATATTTATAATATTTCTTGCAGTCCATGTATGTTGGATCCTTTACATGGCATATCAGTGACAACTTTGGTGCTGTATGTCACCTTTTCTCTAATCAAACTGGAGAAATCAATATTTGAGTGGAATATCAGATTTCCTGAGAAGATCCTCCATGTTCGATGCCAGTTTGAGACGTTGCACCAGATTTTGAGGATGACAAAAAAAGTTAGCACAGACAAAAAAGTCCAAAGTCTTTCCAAGAAAAGGATTTGCTTTCTCGAGACAAAGAAAAATACCTTTTCTTCTGGCGAGGATCCCAAAGTGTAACCCACCCAACTCAACTGAAACCTACAAACTCACACCAACTCAAACTCAAAATTGCTTTTGTGCACAAAGTCATACAAAGTTACAAAGCACCTGGTCTCAAACTGAACCAGTGCAGACAGGTCTAGGACCCGCAGTAACACTCCAGCAGCCTCACAAGGCCATCAAATGCCAACTCAAACTCAAATTTGTGTGGGGTTTGTACAAGCAAATTTGATTGAACAAAGTCACAAAACACAGTTACAAATTGAATCAGTTCAAGTGTGCAAGCATGTTCTTGTTTGTCACAAAAAGTTTGAAACCAAATACATGTCTGTACAAACTGCACTTGAATATTTCAGCACTGGCCTGAGTACGTGTTGGGTCCCGCAACTGGCACCCTGGTATCGGTGACGGTGTCAACCTTTTTTGACGTCAACGTCAAGAATGGTCTGCACCGTTTTTTCACACCCACCATTGGGCATCAGGTTAAATGTTGTTCTGCTGAACTTTGACGTCGACGGCACCAATGTGAAAACGGCTTTTGTCAAGATGATAGAAAGATATACATCCATGCCGAGTTTCTTTCAGACTGATGTTGATGGTTCTGCCCATTTGTCTGTGTTCTGTTTGACTGAATTGCTCGCAGAAAGAATTCAAAATCAAGGCAGGAGTAACCTCTTGGAACGCAAAGAGAAGGAAAGGTAATTTCTGTTTTAATTCTCACCATGATTCAAGCAAAAGACAACAAAGTCTACAAGACAACAAGAATAATTGAAGTGAGACGTTTCACTGCAGTGAGTGATGAATCAAACAAAAAGGCATTGAGTAAAACTCTGTGTCGTATCCTCAGTTGTGCAACATGCAAAATGCACACATCATCAGATGCGTGAAACTGATTGCTCTTCCAGACTGTTTGTAATCCGTCAAATGAAATATGACAAGCAAATACGCAGATCACTCTTGTCAAACCAAACAAACTACATCACCTTCCGTCACACATGGGAATCTGAATACAATGACACAAACATGGTCAGACCCTCGCGTATCAACACATGTCCACATCTTGTTCTTGTTCCTGAGATCCATTCAAGATCTGGACTGGACAGTGGACCAATCAATGTCCAGGGTTTGATCCCACAGCAGATAGCTGACAAGCCTTTGAGGCAGGCCTGATGTATCAGCAGTGGTTTCCAGTTGACGGAACCTTACAAAGAGATTCTTTGGACTGTTCAGCCTCAGCAAATGCTCCCTGATTTCCTTCCTGCATTGATTCTTCAGAGTGAAATCATGCCAATCTGCAGGAAGGAATTCTCCTGCCATCTGACCCCGAAATTTCACGATCAATTGCCAACAGCCAGCAGCAAACAGCAACAGAAGCAACTCTTGCCCTTTGGTGTCATCACTCATTTCCTGGAAAACAAGGTCCCTTGGGTTGACAATGGACGGTACAAATGCACCAAAACGCAGCAACAACTTGATCACATTTGTGTTCTTTCTTCTGATTGCTTCTACCAACAGTGAGTATCCTCCTCCATATTGTTGATTTGCATCAGCTCCTGCATCCAACAGCAACAAAACCCAACTCAAATCATCGTTCTGTACTGCCCGCCTCAATGCTGATGTTGCCTCTTGTGAAACCAGGTTGATGTCAGCTCCTGCTTGAAGCAGAAGTTTTACAGAGTCCATGTTGTACTGGAAGATGGCACGCGGTAAAGGTCTGTTTCTGTCCAAGTTCATCTGATTGACATCAGCCCCAGCTTCTAGCAGTAACTTCATGCAGGAGGTATCTTCTCTGGCTGTTGCATGAAACAATGGTGTCACACCCATCCTGTTCTTTTGATTGACATCAGCTCCAGCTTCCAACAGTGCTTTCATGGAATCATTGTTTCTGTGAAAGCATGCCTCTGCAAGAGCACCATGATTCTGTTCTAGATTCACATCAGCTCCAGCTGCCAGCAACAGCTTCACATCATGAACATTCTTTACTGCTGCACACAAGGGACTGGACATGGAATTTACATCAGCGTCTGCTGCAACCAGCAATTCAACACATTTCGTTTGTTTGTTGCCGAGAGCCTTCATAAGGGCCTCGCTTTTTGTTTTTTGTGTGATATTGACATCAGCTGCTTTCATCTGCAACAGAAACTGCACCACCTCAAGCTCCCCAAAATATGATGCACAGCAGAACATGGCGTCAACCACATCTTGCACTGTTTGTTTGTTTGCAGCAGATGCCCTCCAGTTCTCTTGTTTTGTTTTTTGCCTGAAGGCTTCAAGGAATTCAGTTATTGCTGCTGTGTCTCCTGTGCGAAACAGACGAAGAAACACAGCGTGTCCACTCCGGTAACCAGAACACATCAGCTGTGCCAGCCGATTTGTCATGCTGTCCAACTCCAGTCGAGAAAACACAGGCATATTTCTGCAAGTTTTGGATAAAGCAACACATGTTAGTTTCTCCTTTGGTTATGAACGTAATGGAGATTTTTCCCACATATCTCCAGGGATCAGGATGACTTTGTTGTGGTATCACCACGTTGATCAACATTATCATGTGTCAGTGATCAGTGTTGCATTTCTCTCTTTCATGGTTTCTTGTTACTAATTGCGCAGGTAGAAAGAGTTCTGTGTTTTCTCAGTTCCATAGGATCCATTAAAAGATCCAAATTCTTGTCATAGTGTTTCATGTCGCTCAGGTTTGAGATTTGGTTTCGTGTTTCTCCAAACCACAACACACCAAACGAAATACGAAGGCAGATTTTGTTATTACCCAAGAACAAGAAATCAAGTTTGTTGTGATCTTGGTGCCCTTGTATTTCTGGGATTTTTCATGTTGACAAATTCTCGAAATTCACACCCCTTCCCCCAAATTCAGGACCATATGCTTCTTTGTGTGTGGTCTGCCATTTGCAACACCACCTTGTTGCTGTCTCTGATCCTTTCATATTTCTGGGCACTTGCACCAGATGCTTTAGTTTCAGATTTCTCTGCCAATGAAACTGGGAACGACAAAAAATAGTTCCATGCAGCTCGAGTGATTTGCACCTGGGGTCCTCAAAGGTCAATAGTACCAGACAAATGTAGAACACAAATTAGAACACTCTTGGAAGAATGCCAACTTTTTCAGCTGTGATCTTATCAAATTCCTCACTGTCACCTTATCCTCGACCAAGAACAAATCTACAGACCAAATATGAACACAATGGAACACCATTTTCATGAAGAAACTGCTGTACACATACTTTGAAAGAGGATTCCTGTAGTGTTCGCGCTCGACCGGTACCCGGCGGCGCAAATCACTAAAAACCAAAACATTCTCAGTTTGTCGTGTTTGTCCTTTGATCTTCTTCGCTTGTTGTCAATGTGCTCATCCGTTTTGGAACTCTCTTGTGCTAACGAGCCAGTTTCTGGTCTCACATGATCCAATGATTGTTGACAGGCAGGAGTGGTACATCTGGTCTGGTAGCGATATGGGTTCCAGTGGGACACAGAAGACCACAACCTATAGTCTGTGGGAAATACATCAAGATGACTCGGAGGTATATTTCTGGTGAATATCTTGGCAACATGCCAGTTGCCACAAAAGGGGTTTCCCATTGGTGCCGCTGCGGAAGTTTGTTGACGCCTGCGTCAAGAAATCTTGACGCAGGCGTCAAATGCTTTTCACACTGGGGTTGCATCAAGGACTTTGCCACCTGAGTCAATAATTTTTTATGCCAGCGTCAAAAATACCCTTGTATTTTCAATGTAGGTTTTGCCACAGTGTCAAACATTGGCCTGCAAATTTTGTGAGCTGCTTGAGGCACAGAAAACTTGCCGCAGCGTCACCAATGAGAAAACCCTGAATAGCATTTACGTGGAACATACGGGACACCATAGATTTCTGCTGGTAAACTCAGGGAAAACACACATGCCTTGTGAACCCCTTGAGCAATTTCTTGGTTGTGTGATGGGGGGAACCTCCGATGAAAACACACAGAAAATAACATGGCAGTTTTGCTGCTCCCTCTTGTGCAGCTGCAACAAAACAAGCAGCTACGTGCAACTGGCTTCATCAGTGACCACAATGTATCCCATTTCTGTCCCATTTCCAGAATAACTGCAACACAATCTCCTGCGAATCTGAGCGAGTCATTTTTTTTGGCCACAAAATCTCTGCAAAGAAACACAAGCATCTCCAGGCGTGGAGGCACAAGTTACAGATCCATAACTTGCTAGAGATGCGAGAAGTCGACTGTTGCGTGATTGTGGACATTTGACTGTCACACTGTTCGGGCATGAAACTGTAAAGGATAGGGGCAGGCAGGTACACAACAAAAACAATTGCCCGTTCACCCTCTGGCTTATCTTGCAGTGGAAAGATTGTTGCACAGCTCATGGCTCCCACCGGCATTATCTTGAACTTTCTGAATATTTTATCCCAGAAGTGAAACAAGAAACTTGAGCAGTTTGGTACTGTTTCATTGTTTTTGGCGGCATGTCTGCCAACAGAACAACTCACTGGGACCATGATCACTGTAACAACAATACCACCAAGAAAGTTGAACAATTTGTCCTGTGTCATTGCCCCAGGATAACCATGCTAGTTTCTGTCAAACTGTTCTGTTTGCCTTTTGCTCTTCTAGAGAAACAGAAAAAAAGAACAGAAAACATGGTACAAACACACATGACAGGATAGTCTGGCTGCTTCACACGCCCTGGCCTCAGATAGTGATGACATTTAGTCGGGTACAAGTTCCCTCTCTGTGATGTGCCTGTGCTCAGTGCGTGACATTCTTGCAAACTTTTGTGGTTGTTCATATCAAAAAAGTTTCTCTGTGTTCAAATGTCAGGATGTATCTGTTTCAAGCCTTCCAAACCAAGCCAATCATATCCCTGGCCCCTGAGGGCCCTGAGCTGGGAGAGCCAATCACCAAGTATCATTTCAGGAAGAATATGGGCACAAGTGGAGAGATAATATTTCATGTCAGAACCCATTGCACATGTTGACACCTGGATGGGGCGCATGGCTTTTTGAGCATCTGAGAGTGCTCAACTGTACAACACAACAAGACCAACCATTCGACAATTTTGTAATTGTGAACAAAAAAAAACAAGCGAATCATCCGGTGAAGAGCACGATTTGAGGACGACATCACAGAGTTCTGCGTGAGAGGTTTGTTGAAACTGTGACGTCAGCTTTCCTGAAGCGTGCAACTTTCTTTTTCAGGTTGAGGAGTGTGAGATTGACAGCGCTGTAAATTGCCTGCTGAAGCACATAGAAAACATTTCCCAAAACACTTAAAATTTGCCACTTGGGGTTTTGACTTGTGCATATTATTTCCTCAGGTTTTTTTGCACCTGAAACCACCTCTTGCTGTCATGGAAAACTCAACTGAAGCATTCCAGTCCACAGCTGGAGAGGTTTTTGACAAGGACAAGTTTATCATGGAGGGAGAGAGAAGATCGTCTGGTTTTCAAAAAATATGGAACATCTCAAATAATATTCAAGGGTATACTTTGATGATAACAATTCCAATTGGGATTGTCCTCAATGTGCTGACAATATTCACTTTTCTAAAAATTAAATTCAATAAAACTACAGCAGGGATCCATCTGTTATGCCTGGCAATCTCAGAGGTTTTACTCTTGGTGGGTTTTGGAATTTCTTGGCATTGGCCTTACAAATTTAACTTCACCCATACTGTTTTCTGTATGATTGAAAATTTTCTTGTGCTGTCACAACAAACATGGAGTAGTTTACTGATGGTGACACTCACTGTGGAGAGGTTCTTTGCCATTACTTTTCCACTCAAGTTCAAAAAATGGAATGCCAAAAGGATCAGTAAAGTGTCAATTGTTTGTTTTGCAATTGTCAGTTGTATCTTTGGATGCTTGTCAGCAGCCAGAACAACTTTGTTTGAGGCCAAAGATCATAATCGTTGCAAGCACAATCCTGACTTTGAAGAATTGAACAACTTCTTTGACAGTGTAGCAACCAGAATCCTGCTGTATGGCTCCTGTCCAGTTTTGACTTTCATCTTTACTGTTCTGATTGCAAACCAACTGTACAAACAGAGGAAGGTCAGAAACACCATGGTACAAGAAGGTCCTTCTGTGGCCAAACACAAAGAGTTCATGATCACCCTGATGCTCTTCTTAGTTGCTTGTATGTTCCTAATTTCTAAAATATTTCAAACAACAATATGGTATTTGTTGGTCCATGTCAGCAAAAGCTCTGTTCACTTTAAGCATGCAGCAATTGCCAGTCATTATGCCAGAATTGTGCTGGTTCTCAACCATTCTCTGAATTCCCTGGTTTGTCTCATTTTCTTGAAATCATTCAGAAAAGCCTTTGTCTCCCTCATCTGCTGCAAGTGGAGAGGTGTAAAAATAGAACCAACAGGAAACACCTCTCTCTCATGAGAGTGGTAGACAGGCTGGGACCTGGACTGACCAACTGTGGCCAAAAGTCAAGGCCCACAGTTCACTTCTGTAAATATTTTGTACAAAACAATGTAAAGTAGTGGAGTTGAAGAATAAAGATGTACTCAGTGTTGCATCCAATTCATTCTTCTGTTTGACACAATTTCATTTCAAATCCAGATTTGCTTCAGAACAGAAGTGTTCAGTTACACTTGCAAAACAGTCGCAGCAGGTGGCTGGTGAAAAAGAAGCTCCATGGAGCTCCCGGTGATTTGAGAAACACAGTGACCCAAACACAGCGACCGCAACGCAGCGGCTGAAACACAAAGAAGCAGATACACAAATGATCATTTCAAAAAATATCATCACTTAGAATACAGCCAAATCTATCCAAATTCTCTGTACATTGAAACTTGTCACCTAATTGTACATAAAACTTGTCAAAATCTTTGAAATCCTAAAGGTGTACCCAAACTTTGAACCCACCTAAAAGTTTTGAAAATCAAAACAAAATGCTACCACTCAAACACCCATAAAATTACTACATTTCATCAATATGTTGTTTTTCACCAAAAATTGTACTTTCTGACACACAGACCAATTTGTCCAAGCAGTCGAAATTTTCTACCCCTCACAAACCCACTCAAAAATGCACTGAATAACCTAGGAAGGGTTTGGCCACAGGCAAAGTCATGATTGTGAGCTTCTTTGACTGCCATTGCCTCATCCAGTGTCTGCTCACAGGGACACAGGTTGTTTTCAAGCAGATTTTCCAGAGTTTCCATAGCACCTTCCTGAGGCATCGACCAAGGGCCACAGTGCACAGGACAAGATTCAGTCACATGGACAATGCCCCTGCACATGCTGCTGTTCTGTCTCTGGACTGGTGCGAAACAAGGGTTGGACCAGACAACCCCACCCACCAACTCGCCGGATTCAGCTCCGAATCATTTTTGGCTGATTTGGGCCGCTACCGTTCGAGCGCGAAACATTCAAGACATCATCCACCAAAGTATGTGTTCAGCACTTTCACCATGAAGAAAATGAACAATTTTATTCATATTTGGTCTGTAAATTTGTTCTTTCTGTGAGACAGCGCACCAGGAAGGAATTTGATCAGACTGTGGTACTTTGAAAACTGGCAATGTTCCAAGTGCTCTTGTCCGGACCATTGAGTGCAAATCAGGTCAGCCTGTTGTTCTTGTACCCAAGACTCAAGAAGAATCTGATGGGCCACCAGTACACAACACTTCAGTCGCTGACGGATCACATTAAGCAGGAGATTGGTCTCATTGGTGCCCTGGAGTACTGGACATGCATCCTCGTGACCTGGCCCCAGAAGTGGATGAAGTGCCTGGAACACCAAGATTCCTATTTTGAATGGATGTGACTGTGTACATTTGACATCAGAAGAGTCGCGTCCACCTTCAGGTGTTTCTCCGTGTTTACAACATGTGTTCCAACAAACATGGGTTGTATTATTTATCCATTGGTGCAGGTTAAATACCATCAACATGACCGTCAACATTTCCTGGCAGAAAGATGATCCCCCCTCATACAAGTGACGTCACACAGCGTTCTTGCTTGTCTGCGTTCACAGGTTGCATTAATGGTGCAAGAAAATTTGCACAAGGTTGGTCTCAAGATATGGTTGAAACACACACACGCACACTAGGTCTCTGACACAAAACAGAACTGAGGCATATCAGATGTTCCAATATTCTGACAACATAGTAAAGTCTGTCTGTGGTAACTTCTCTACTTATTTCTGACGTCTGTTATACACAAATCTTTGTCTTGAATGTTTGATGTGATTTTACAGTCAGGTGAATATATATTGCCCATAACAACAGATGTTGTGATATGTGTTTTGATGAATTTGTCTTTTATTGTTGAGGACAAGATTGTATCGCCTGGTTTGTATGTATGTTCCTTGACGATTGACAGACAGGCGTCGCCCTGATTGATTCACGTGTTTGTAAATATTCTCAGTTGCTTGGAATCCACAATTGATTCCTCTTTCAGAACACACAGTCAGAAGAAACACAGAACGCCACGGTGAGGTCTTCATATCAACAGTCTGCTGTGGAGATGACACAGTAAAGATAAATGCCAGAGCTATGTTTGCTGCAACAGTGTCCACTGATGTTTTGCAATTTATTGTTTTCCTGTGAGAAAATTTCTCAAAGCATAAACTGAAAATATAATGGGATTTAAATAAGAGTTTACAGGCATGCTGGCCACCAATATCCATATTACCATTTCTGTTGGATATTTGTCAAGAAACATGGCTGACAAGTACACACTTGTGGTAGGTATCCAACAGAAGATACAACTGAAACTCAACAAAATGAGCTGAACAACCAGAGGGACAGAGGAGTGATTTCCAGATTTCATCCCTTCAAGGGTTTTTTGAGACTGAAGATATTTGTGGATCAACTGGACATGCAGGATAACAATTGATGTTGATGCTGAGAACTGCAAGAGAGAACACAGGTAGATTATCACCTTTACCACAGCCACTGAATTGGTAGGGTCAACAAAAGGGAGGCACAAGTTGATTGGTACACTGCCAGAAGTAAACTTCAAAATCAATGTCAGTGACACTGCAAGAAACATAGAAGATATTGCAAGCCCTGAAATCCACTTGGTTACAAAACTGATCTTTTTGAACTCTGTATCAACTGGTGTCTTTACAATCTCAAGCCTGGACTTGGCAAGGAAAACAAGGATCATACTGCTAAATATGGTAAATGAGAGCACAATACAAACTTCAGAAAAACACAACACACCAGATTTCCAATTTTTTTCTTGGAAGAGAAAATTGTTTCCAATAGACAAATCTGCTGCAGCTATTCCTCCAAGATACACACCACACAGAAAATCATTGCAGTTTATTGTGATGATAGTTAAAACAGAAGTCTTGGAACTTTCTTGCAGTTGAGTTTGCCAAACAATGGATATTACATTTACTACAAAAATCATAACAGCAAAGGACAGGTATGTGACTTTCAAGGCCACTTGTGGCAAAATGTTTTCACAAGAGAGATACCAAGGTAATTTGGCAGTACATTTGACATTTGGAATGAGACAGCAAAAAGAATAGTCTGTGGTGATAATGGCTCTGAAAGGAATGTTCCCGAATGAGTCTGAACTGGCAGATTCTATTCTTATTTTGGCTAATATCATAGTTATATCCTTCAAATGGGTCCTTGTGCAAATAACTTCTTTTTCAATGTGTTTCAGGGGATTATTTGAGAGATCAAGGAAATGTAGCTCTGCCAGATTGCTAAATGATTTATGCTGAAGGGCACTGATCAAATTATTATCCAGTCTGATTAATCCAAGACCTTCGTGAGAGTGAAAGCAGAAAGAGTAAAGGAAAGGAACAGAATTGAAAGACAGGCTGAGAATTTGCAATTGTGATGGGAATTTAAAATCACAACATGTACTTAAGTTGGCTTTGTGGATGAAGAGTATCACTGTTTCTGGAATTTGTTGGAGAAAGAACTGCTTGTGTCCTTTCTCTAACTGTGTCCAGTTTATCATTTCAAGGTGAATGAATCTGTGTATAATTTGTTCTTGTGGAAAAGTTATTGTCACATTGGAACAGTACATTGCAAATGCAAGACACTGACAAACTGAAGGACACATTTGATATCTTATTTCACAAAGCAGTTCATCATCACCCAATGGGCAGTCTCTGTTTCCATCACAGACACAGCCAGGGTGAATGCACTTGAAATGTGTCTGCACACAAATGAACATTTGTTTGCATAAGTGCATAAATGTTCCACACATGTAAGGTTTTAATTCATCTCCACCGTCCGGACAATCCCATTTACCATCACAAACAGATCTCCAATGTAAACAGTAGGATCCTGGACATTTAAATTTGGTACTGCATTCAAATTGCTTGCAGTTTTCGAGATGTGTACCATCTTGGCAGGGAGACAGTTGCTGGCATTTGTTCAAAATGAACAAGCAAATTTCAAACACATTAAAACAATGTGTGGTCTCAGATGCACAATGAAGTTGTCCACTTTCCTCACAATCTGACAAAGTTTCTTCTGTGCCTGGTTGTAACTTTTGTCGAAAACAGCTTTGTAAAGCAAAAGCAAAAGTTGTGCTGTTTTCACACTTCAAAACTGTCGAAACTTCTTGATTTTTGGGAGGGTAAAAATGTTTTGCACAGTCTCCTTTTAATGTCATAAAATACAGAGGGCCACATTTGTGGCCTGCTACGTATTTGCATTTCCTTCTTTCCCAAAACACAGATGTCACATCAGTACAATTACATAAGTTGTTTTCATCTGAATGATCAAATGGGCAATCTTTGTTCTGGTTGCAAGTAACGATTTCAGAGATATATCCCCCTTTCTTGCATGAGACAACATTATTCATCTTTGGAGCCTTTAGTTTGCTGTGCAAAACTACAAACCCACTGTGGAAAGATGAATAGGTAACATTTTCTTGAAAATAAAACAAGTTTAAAAATTTGGTAAAAGTGAAGTGATGCCAGTTGCCTTTCTCAAAGAACAAAAAGGAAGAGAAATGGGTTGAAACTGCATCTATGATACTGTGTAACAAATCAAAATGTCTTGTTCCTGACCATATAACTCTGTTAGCTTTTTGAATTTTGTTGAAGGTTTTTGATACTTTCCCTGACAATAAGTCACCTTTGAACCAATGAAACAACATGCACACATTTTGTCTCTGAATGAAGATTAATTGTTCACACACTTGCTTTTGAATGTGATAACTCTCTCCTGGATTGTGCATTCTTGTTTTGACTTGACACATTGTGTCATTTAATAGTTTATATTTACACTTTATTGGAAGCCATTCAGGATATGCCAGATTGAAAAAAATCATAACAACACATATGTGAGCCCAACTTCTTGATTTTTGACACATTTCTGCTTTCAGTCCTTGAATATCGGGGTTTCCTCTTGTGCATTGAATTCTTTTGGGATGGTATTTTGGTTTCCATAGCACTCCTCTGCCTGTTCTGTTAAACTGGCTGAACTGTTGAAATCCCACAGGTACCTGGGATGAAGAGCCATTCCAGACCCATGCTGCCTGCAAAGACAAACAGGCAGATGATCAAATAAAGAATGAAAAGTGCAAAACATGGAAAAAAACATTTGTTTTGTACTGAATACCTGCTTGTTCACAGATCTGGTTTGAAGGCCAATGAAGATGGAAGCCAAATAGGGATCACCATACTTCATGAGGGCGAGGAACTCATTGTGTTCTGCTCTGCTGCTGAACATGGGAAGATTTCCACTGTTTCTAAAACATGTATTTTGAGCACTTCTCCATGACAGTGTGGTGTTCATTCTGAACAAAAGATATTTCCCTGCTTTCAGATAAAATGTTCTGTCTTTCTTCACATTACCTGCATTACATGAGTTGTTGATTTTGTCCAGGTGTTTGTATTTTTGGTAATTGTTGTCTATCCAGACAACAGTGACCTCTGTGGCTTCAGTTTGCTCACTCTTGTAATGAATTCTCAGCCCTGTTCTCCTGCCTCCGATGAATTCACCAGGCAAACTGATGAAAAACCAGGAGGAGGAAATTGGCACTGAGGATTGCCATTTGGGATAGCACATACATACTTCTAAGAAAATAGTAACCTTTGGCTGCAAAGAGAAAGGCTTTGTTGCAACATACTTGTTCGTTTTGTTTTCTTCTTTGCTTATTTTTAAAGCAACCACACAGTCATGAGTGTGTCCACAACCTTCTTGGACAGCAGTCTGAAAATGGCAAATGAAAATAATGTAGCTTTCACATGAAAACAAACAATTTGAGTTTCTTGCATGGTATATTGGTTCCTACCTTTTGCTTGAACATAAAGTTTTGATTGAGGTGATAAATATCTTGTAGCTGGAGGGAAGGTTTAGTTTCTTTTGGCCTGTCTGTCTTGTTGATCAGAACTTCAAGCCAGTCTTGGGCAACTTTGTGAAAATTATGTCTGAGTACAAAGGATGATCTTGTGTGAGGAATATTTCTTTCAAAATAGATATAAAGATCAACTCCACTTGACCTGTTAAACAGAAACAAATGAAATTCTCTGTCCCTTCCAGTGCTGTTTTTGTGTACTGATGTTAGCTTCTGCCTGATGATTAATATATTGGGATATCCTTTGATTGAAAGATGACGAAAGAAGTGAAAATAATGTTTGTACAAGACATTGCATTCACATTGTTGGTGCAGACTTGTTTGCAGAGGCCCTGACAGTGAAGCTAAAACTAGTCCCTCCTGCAGATGGATGTTTGAACTTCACCCCAAAGTTGCAGAACCACAGGACTTCTCTTGGATCCACTGCCAGGTTTCTAAAGTGGGCTCTGAGTTGCACAACAACACAAGACAGAGGAATTTCATCTGCAAATAGGGTGGAATGTTCAGTGTGATTTCCCAACAAACCCTGTATAGGGTTGGTGCAGATGTTAGGAATCCCAGAATTCATTGTCACACATGGACAGATGTAAAATGATTTGCATTTCATTGTTGACAATGATAAAAGTGCTTCTGTGATGGTACTAATTGGTGGATACCAGTACATAAGAATGAGCATCCAGGAGTTTTCAGAGTAGTGCCTTGGGCTCTGGCTGGTTGTATCACTGTGGTTTCTGCACAGTGTCAAGCTTTCCTCATTTTTGCCATTTATCTTTGTTGCTGATAAAAGCCCCCCATATGTGCACAATGTTGATAATTTGCCCTTGTATATCATTTTAGTTATTGACACATTGACTTCCAATCCTTGGACAGACTGCAACACAACTGTGCAAGGGCTCCCGCATCACAAGGGCCTTTGAGGTGTTTTCCAACAATGTAATAACTTTTTCAATCACTAAACTTTGGGATGAATAATTCAATGTCAAACCAAATAAACTGTTAGTGAATGTCACAAAGGTGGTAATTACACACTGAAATGTGTTCAGTGTGAATTTGTTGTGGACAAGTGGAACCTTTTTCAACCCAGCTTCTGGGCCATCAGAAACAGTAATTCTGTGAGTATTTTGACTTTTCTGCACTGTCAGCTTTTGAAATTTTTTTGTTTGAACCCATAAAACATCACAAATGCTCTGCTTTTGGATCAAGAATGAAAGACGGTGGACTACAAATTGTGAGAATTCGCCAGTTCTGATATTCTCTATGCTATTTTTGTCCACCACTGAAAAATGTACATTGACAGAAAATTCTGAGCACAGGCCAATGGAAAGCTTCATTTGACATGCAGCAAAAGGAGGGAAAAAAGAAAAAGCTGAGTGCTCCCCCAGAAAACAAAACTGTTTCTGGAGACTTGTTATTGTAAGATTCTTTAAGTGATCTTGCCATGCATTCTTTTGACTAATTGGCAGAATGAATTGTGTGAATGTGAAATTTGTCCTGAAACACTCAGCAACTACAAAGAACCAAGAGTAAGACCCAACCAATGTAGCATAAAGCACCAGGCTTGGATTTACATAAAACATATATGGATTTTGACAGTTTAGACAAAGAGCAGTCACTGTACCTGAAGCTCTTTTCACAGTGAGATTACCAACAAAATAATATGAGCCAAGCAGAAATTGTTCTTTGCATCTTGGCACAAATCTCCCAATGTGCATAAATGCATGTGCCTGAAGCAAAAGAGCTTGTTTGAGTTGTAGAGAATAAACTGATTTTGCATTGTCCATTGCAGTTTTAAAGTTGCAGAGTTTCACAGAAAGAAACTTGGTAAGATATGTTGACCATGTACTGCTATTTGAGTGTGTCACATTTGAAGCTTGAGTTTGATACAAGCCAGAAGTGTACAACACAAAGAAACACAATGTGACAAGATGTACCATGGTGTATTTGTTCTGGAGGCAGAATTTAGCGATTCTGGTCATTTGTTCTGCTTCACAAAGTTCAACTGGTGTTGTCATTGAATGGAAATGTATTGTTCAGCAAAGTAATTTATGGCAATTTCAGTCTATGAACACTCCTTTGTTGCCCACATTTTTCTCCTCACAGTTCTTTTGTTGAAGCCAAAAAGGCAGGATAAAAACCTGAAATGAAAGTGCAGAAAAGGAAGATTTTTTTCACAGAGAAAAGAAGAAAGAGAATCAAATTGATTCCAGTTCAAAGCAACCAGAACCTGGGTTATTTTCCATGACCACAAAGGGACATCTATTTCTAAAGAAAGGTTGTGGAGACAATGGCCCAATGCAGTAGAATGTTTCAAACAAATTTAAACAGGAGTGTCAACACAATGTGTGATTTTCAAGTACATTTGTCACAGTTCTGTTGACAAATGTGGCACCAGAACACCAACTCAGAATTTTTGGTGATATTTCAAAATTTGCAACTGAGTGTCACTTTTGAAGTGCTTGCCCATTTGGTAGTGTGTGACAGATGTGGTCTGTGCTCCAAGTCCACCTGGTCTGGATATTGGGAACTCTCTGAATTCCCATAAAGTGCTGGGTGAGGACCCACCTGCAGTTTACCATTCAAAAGCATCATGTTTTGTCAATACAGGTCATTTGAAACCTGAAACTGTTCCTGAAAGGGTGCAAAATTAACCAAGTGCCCAATACCACTTCCAGCATGGACAGGTGTGAACACCGTTCAAGTTCTGCATAGTGTGCAGTCTGTTTGAATGGAACAGCCAATGCTTGTATAACCACCATTCTGCCCTGGGTCCCAATGGCTGTGTTTGATTTACACACGCAGTTGGCTGGTGGCAAAGTGGCATCACTTTGCTCCTGGGTTGGAGCTGATAAGCATCAGCATTAGACTTCTTTCAACAGCACAAAATAGCCCCAGGGAGCTCTCGGTGATTTGAGAACCCAAACACAGTGACTTGAACACAGCAACCGATATGCAGCAACTTAAACACAGTGACCTGAACAGTGACCAAAACAGACGAAAACGCAAAAAAGAACACTAATTATCAATTTCAACAATAATTATGCTATTTTTATCTGTCCAAACTATCTGTACATTCAAACCTCTCACATGATTGCACATAATGTTTGCCAAAATCTTTGCTGAATATATCCATTTTGAACACAAATATACTTTCCTAAAATCCCAAATTTGTACCCAAACTTTGACCCCACCTAGAAACCATGTAATTTGTTTTGAAAATCAAAAATCAAATGCCATGATTCAAACACCCATACAAAAGAATACATTTCATCAACATACTTCTTTCTCCAAATACTGGTACTTTCTGAGCTATGGACCAATTTGTCCAAGCACGTCCAAAATTTTTTGCCCCTCCAAATTTGAACTTTTTGACCCAAAGAACCCAAAAATTTGAGCTGCATATTTCCCTTCTTGCGCATTATCCTCCATCCAAATTGAAGCAAACAACCCAAAAGTTCCTGAATTGATCCTCATCTTGATAATGAAACAGGTCTACAAATACTTTTTGTTACAGCTGCCTGTGGGTGATTTGCTTTAGTCGCCCTGTTTGGGTCGCTCAAAATTGAGCTCCCTTAAATAGGGCAACCTCCTCAAATCACCAAAATTGCTTTTGCTCTTGCATGTTCACATGACGACAGAGGCATGCTGAAGATTCCGGATATTCCTGGACCAGATCAACTTGATCAAATGTGATTGCGCTTTGGACCCTCAAACACAGGCACAACTGGCTTTGATTGACGGCAGCCAGTATCAATGTGCATGCCTTTCATCAGTGGAGGGCTGCGGCTGTGTCAACCCTTATTGTGTGAAGACATGAGGAGGGAATTCTTTTCTGAAAATGGAGTGGACAGTACGAGCACTTGGTAAACAACCCTGGTTTAGGTGTCAAAAGTGCGCATGCTATGGATGGGGAGGGGATGCAATTACCCAATGTGAAAACCCCTCGATACATCAAGTTCAGCCCTGTCGAAATTTAGTTTTACAAACGTGAAAAAAGTTTTCAAGTATTGTTTTGTTCTAGCACGACCATCCCTGAGGAACTGAGTCCTGGGAAGGTGTCCAGGCCAATGAAAGTGCTCAGAGACGCCTGTCGCCATGTCCCTGAGGACATCAGCTCTAGAGTTGTGTTGAAGCCTGCAAGCGTCCATCCAGCAGTGAAGCCACAGCCTGCAAGCGTCCATCCAGCAGTGAAGCCACAGCCTGCAAGCATCCATCCAGCAGTGAAGCCACAGCCTGCGAGCATTCATCCAGCAGTGAAGCCACAGCCTGATAGCATTCATCCAGCAGTGAAGCCACAGCCTGTAAGCGTCCATCCAGCAGTGAAGCCACAGCCTGTGAGCATTCATCCAGCAGTGAAGCCACAGCCTGAGAGCATTCATCCAGCAGTGAAGCCACAGCCTGCAAGCGTCCATCCAGCAGTGAAGCCACAGCCTGAGAGCATTCATCCAGCAGTGGAGCCACAGCCTGCAAGCATCCATCCAGCAGTGAAGCCACAGCCTGCAAACATCCATCCAGCAGTGAAGCTACAGCCTGCGAGCATTCATCCAGCAGTGAAGCCACAGCCTGCAAGCATGCATCCAGCAGGGAAGC
>JAAUXT010150430.1_pt1 | contig 23514 bp, 9 predicted proteins | sample 7278171 | NCBI WGS metagenome assembly JAAUXT01 (sample SAMN14350112, study PRJNA611818) | marine sediment metagenome | isolation source: surface marine sediment (1.8m) | place: French Polynesia: Moorea | collected 2018-08
CAGAGAAAATAAAAGTTTACATTTTCATACTTGCAATTGTTTTTTGAGAAACATAACACTATGCACACATTTGTCGACACACACAAGTGCTGTGCTGCCGATGTACGCTGCGCGCGGCTGATTCTCCACTTGAAAGTCTAGTTCTTGATTACGTTGACGTGAACGAAAGTGAGTTTTCTAGCCCTTAATCTTGAATGCGCTGCCATTCTCTTTTTGTGCGCCAGTCGCCAAGTTGAATTCGTGATGTGAATCGTTCCATCAGCTGCAGCGACCGTTTTCTCTCTGCAAACTTGCACAACTAAAGGTCGCTACGAAGGAAATGGTAATCAGAATTGTGGCCTGAAGTTCAAGACAACTCAGAATTTCAGTCCTTGTCAGTGCAACTCTACGTGGGTTTGTTGGTTTTCTTTGGTGCCCCTCTTGTTGTGTGTGTTGTCCCCTCAAATGTCACCTCAAATGGATGACAGGGGACAACGCGCGTCCCGTTCCTACAGCTTTCTCGTCGTCAATATGAATTATTCCTCGGAACAGAATGAGCGGCAACCCAGAATCTCCCTGTCGTGAAAAATGAATGATATGCGAGGACAGGAACCTCAACGGGCATCAACATTTCTTATGCCACCTCCTTCCAGCTCGTATGAAACACCCCATTTCGGCGGCTCCTGTATTACCGGTCTGTGTTGGGAGCGCCTGTAACGAGTTCGAAACGGCTGCTTTCTTCCTGTCGTTCGTTTTCGCGCGTTGCCCGACACGGGCGCCATTGGTGACAATTTTCACGACAAACCGCGCACGGCGTCTGTACTGAAGTTGCCATTCTGCCTCACAAGAGCTGCATTTCAAAAGGAACAGACACATTAGGAACACGGTGAACATGTCTGACGCCGCAGACTGGAGGCAGGGATTGTTAAATTGCTGGTGCAGGATCCTGGATCTTGTGGAATGGGATCATAGGATCCGGTCCCCAGTGTAAAGCGCGTCTGGGTCGCCTGCAAGACTCGTGAAGGAAATGAAGCGAACACCACAATCAACACACACACGAATGATCGTCGCCACTTTTCCACCGCAGCAAAAATAGAGCTCCATGAAAAGTTTGTTTTCGCTTCTCCTTTTGTGTGAACAACTGATGAACTTGTGTTGGCTTTGGCTGCACTCTGTTGTTCCTGCTCGTATTGGCAAATAATTTGGCGATTGGGGTTGCGATGTGTGCATCAGAGCGGTGCACTTCGTCTGTCAAGCTCGTAACATGGATAATGCAGGTTCTGATATGACAAATTAAGAAGCTTGTGCGCAGAGTCCAATTGAGGGACCTTGTCATGGAGAGGCTTATGCGACATGAATCCATCGAGTGGATCCATTGACGGGTTGATCACAGGGTCCGGTGGGCAGCTTGACATCGATCAGGGGATCTTATTGGTGCCGCCTTATGGGATATGTCCCGGGTAATGCCACTGAGGCCGGGTCAACGTGATGAAAAGTTACGAGTGGCGGGATAATACCCGGATTGGCCTCGTGCGCGTACGCGTGATGCGGATTTGTGACACGAGAACCCAGCGCGCAAACGAACTTGACTCTGTGATTTGCCTGTGTGGATAGAGCTGGTCCCCCACATTACTTGCATTTGCTCGCCTGATAGGATTCTCGACTTCCCCCTTCGTTTTCTTTGTGCGCAGAATTTAAGGTGGTGCCCTTTCGTTGACGATGGATTCTGTTTTCAGGAAGCCACGATGCGTTTCAGAGCGCACGACAAGAATCCCGCTTTCTGCACTTGCAGCCAACTCTGCAGCAGCAGTAGAATCTAATTTGCAGCAAATCCGCGTCCCAGACTGGAGCCGGGGCGATTCGTAATGAGATTGTTGTGCAATTAGTGCGTGATTGTTGAGATTTCGTCCCAGGTAATGCCGCGTCGCTTCGAGACTCCCGAGTGATGCATCAAATTGTCGCCGGGGTTCTCTCCCGGGGGGTGGGGAGGAGGGGCGTCCCGGAGCACAGGTGCCCGAGGTCCCCGGAGAGGTGGGGGGGATCTCCCGGGTGGGGGAACCCAGCGCATCTCCGACAGAGGTGAAAAACTTTCTCCTGAGAGTCTCGTCACGCTGAAAGTGACGCCATTTCTGGGGTGACTGCAGGAACAGCAGCTTTTGAGTTTTGTTCTTTTTCTATCCAACATGATTCTGAATCTGCAGTCGCAAAACTTGTCGTAACAACACTCCTCATTGTAGAAATTGGGCCTCACCAGAGTGCGATTGTTCCTGTTCAGTTGTTGAACCGTTTCCTTGAGCGAAGGTCTCATCGTGTGCAGGTGCCGTGTGAATTTTCGTGCGCAGATGCAGAGCTCTGAAGTCGCTGGACACACTTGGTCCAACCACACGCGACTTGATGCTGACAAAGGAATTGAGAAGAAAAGACTCTCTTTGTTGAGAAAAAGTGACAGAAAGGAGGCACTTGGAATTTCCCAACGAGGTGGATATTTCTAATGAGCTGTTGAAATTCAGTGGAGGAGGGGCCATCTTTTCTGGTGAATTACTCAATGGAGATGCTCAGAAGACGAGCAGTGATTCACAGACGAGATTCAGACCACAACCGCGACAATTAGTGTCAGCCAAGTGATCATTAAGGGTCCTTCGAACCTGTTCTCTACGTTACCGCGTTTTATGCCTGATTTTAGCCGAACAATAGGTTTTTGCATTTTTGCTGGACTCATCTTCAAAGTTACACCCCTCATTAGGACCTGTAATTGGTGAATCACCTTCTGGAGTGAACAACGGACAAGGATAATCTCTATTCACAGCTCTATTTTTTCTATGAAAGTGAGATTTCTCCTCCAGGTTTTTGTTGGTGATGGAGTTGACAGTGATTGCCTGAGCACTTCCGTGATGTTCGATTGAAACGTCTCGGAGGCAGACGGAGGAGATGACCTGATAATTTTTTTCTGCCTGCAATTTTTTTTCGCAAATGGAATCATTTTTGGTGATTGTGCCATCGTCTGTCAGCATCATCAGATGTTTCCCCAGGCGGCCGCGTGCTCACTGGAGTCGAATCCCGCCAGTTTTCAAGTTGGTAATTGCTACATTGACCGCAACGAACAATCAATTGTTTCATCCAGGACTCCGGTAAGTGGTCAGATGCGCCATTTTCTGGGTGGGTGGCTCCAGAATCTGAACATCAAAAAAGTGGATAATTAGCCATCAGAATGACCTGAAACAGAACATTAACCGGCCAATCTGCGACCACAATTGGATCAGTGACATCCCCCGCGGAAAGTTTCAATTGCTTTTGTTTGAAGCAGAAGTCACCCTGCTGGAAGGGAAGAAGGGGATTTCTGTTGTGGGTGACAGTGATTTCCACCCGGATCTACATGCGGGACAGACTGACTTTCACTGCCGATGTCTCCTGTTTTCGATGGTGGGGGGATGGTGTTGACTTTGAAAAGCGATTGGAGACGGAATTCTTCTCCATGGTACTTGAGTGACAACCGTGCACAGCGTTTCTGGACCTGCAGAACTATGTGGGGAATGCTCTTTAATCAGGAGGCGTTGAAGAGCTTCTTTAAGGACGCGTCCGTGAGAGCTGTGCTCGAATTGGCCAAACTGCAATTGAGATGTTCACTGAGGGAATCCCGCCTCAATGCCAGATCCTCTGTTGCCTTCCATTTACTTGACAAAGGAGGCTGCCGAGCCCGTTTTAACGGATCTGTGCCGAGTGGTCCAAATGCAGGTACTGAGCACAGCCCGTGTCTCGTTAATTGCCAAGAAATAGTTCTGCTTGTCAGGCGCTTGATGCAGGGAAAAAGAAGTCCCTGTTGCTTGAAAGCAAACTTTTGTCTCGGAGCTTTGTACACGGAGCGGTTTAAATATTTAAAAGGGTTGATTTAGGGGCGGCAGTAGCGAAAGAAACTTTGCCCATAACGGGAGATGTATGCGTGAAGTTGACGTCGTTGAAACGGTAAATCATGACTTCTGTTAGCTACCGCAGGAAGTCGTCCTCGAAATGCTAAGACTCTTGTTTGTTCTCTCAAGCCATAAATATCTAAGTATGTAAGTAAGTCAAAGTCTCTGCGCCCTCCATTACAAGGTTAAAGGATGAGAATGCGGAGTAATAGGAAAACTTAATTGAAAGCGGAGCTGGAGAAGGCGGAGCCATCATTACGTCCTGCTCTGCGCCGCATAGCAATGGCGTCCCGAGGTCGTGTGCGTCAATTAGTCCGGGGACGGCGTCGGGGATTTGTGAGTGACCATAGATCAGCCGAGCTCTGTCAGGCGAGCGAGCGGGCGGGCGGGGCGGGCGATGTATTAATCCACAGGTCTCCACGACAACCTGTTGCAGGTTTGACGGATTGGGTTGCCTTGGTGATGGGCGCGCGTCACTCATCCATTTTGGCTTGTGGTCACTGGGTGTCCGCGCGCACGCTAGAAACTCTGACTGATGGGCCCAGGTTCCGTTAATCGCACCCGGTCGGACAGTAATCCGGTGACAAATCCCTTACATTACCAAAGAGCCTGATGCCTTTTTCGGAGAAACACCCCCGTTCCCTTTTCGAGTGAAACTTGTGTGGAATGATTTTGTTGGCTGACGTATCAGCAAGTCAATGTCCGTGTGGAAAGGAATGCCTTGTCTCGAATTTTGATGAATGTGGCGTGAAGCATTCCAAAAATAGGTTTGATGATAACTGTTCAAACTTTGACCGTATATCGATCGTGGAAAAAAAGGCTTGATTTTTAAGTGGACTTCTGTGCTCCAAGCACATCACGTCTTCGGTGGGAAGAGCCGGTGGACCTGCGGACATCTTGATGTGTTGAATTGCATGTGTGTTGTGCCCTAGAACGAGAAACGTGCGCTGCATAAAAAGTTGACCACGTTTTGCACTATATTTGTGCAGGGATGCCTGCCGTGGGCTGCAGAGGTGAGTGGGAGGACAGAGGTGGACGCGTTGCGGCGCTGCGTCGAGTCCTGCTGGGTTGAGTGAGAGACGCCGACGCCGCCATGTCGGTCGGGCCGCTCAGGCTAAAGATTTCCAAGGTGGAGGGGAACTTCCGCAGCGCCGCCGTCGAGCTGAGTTCTGAAGACGACGATGACGATATTGACGTCGGCGAGGAGACGAAGGAACTGCAGCAGCATCTGATCAACAACAGGACAAGTCTGTTCGCAACCAACACGGCCACCGCCACCGCGTCAACGAGCGTCGAGGAGGGCACTTCCGGTGTTAACGATGCCACTTCCGGTTTCGATGATTCGTCCGTCAGCAACGACTTCGCGAAGTCGGGTCGGGTTTCCTCGACGTCGGGTGAAGGGGCGGGCGATAATGGGGTCGCCCCAGAGAACGCGCCGCTGGTGGGCGATAATGGGGTTGCCCCGGAGGACGCGCTGAGAGTGACGCTGATGCATGGCGCTGTCAGCGGCGTCAAGCTGGAGCCGCCAGATCCCGATCAGGACGACACGAGTCGGTCCCCGCGGGTCAAACAGGAGCTCGGCGTACTCCAGCTCAACGCCTGTTACCTAGGAGACAGCGACTCGTTTCCGTCTCAGTCCGGGGACACGAGTCTCCATGGCAGCACGTCGTCGCCCATGACCATCAAGAGTGAGGTCAGTTTCGACGCAGAACTCGGGAAGAAACCATTCAAGTGCCACATTTGTCCCAGTCGCTTCACAAAGGAAGCTGGACTGGACAAGCACCTCAAGTCTATTCACACGGACAAAAAGAAGTTTAAGTGCCGCTTCTGTGTCGCTAGTTTCCCCACTCAAATGCCTCTGTCAGCTCACGAGCGGTTGCACACAGGTCACGTGTCGCATGACTGTGACCAATGCGGTTCGACCTTCCCGCATCCTTCGGGCCTCAAGAAACACGTGGCCAAGCGTCACACCGAGAAACAAGTTTTCAAGTGTGCCCACTGCCAATACGAAACCAAACTGGAGCATTACTACAAGAAACACGTGGAGAAACACGACGCAGGCAAGGATCTCAACTGCGAAGACTGTGATGAAAGCTTCATAAACAAGTCAGACTACAGGAAGCACAGGAGGTCCGTGCACGAGGAGGAGAAACCGTTGCTGTGTACTGTGTGCAACGCTGCCTTTGACTCCAGATCCAAGTATTACACCCACATGAACAAGGAGCACAAAACTGATGAAAAACTCTTCAAATGCCCAACGTGCGAAAAGACCTTCAATTCCAATTGCTCACTCCAGGATCATATCCTCATTCACACTGGTCAAAAACCCCACAAGTGTCCCGTGTGCCAACAGGCCTTCAGGTTGAAGGGGAGTCTCAGCGTACACATGAGAACACACACTGGGGAAAAACCCTTCGTGTGCGAACTATGCGACAGCGCCTTCGCGCAACGCGCGCACCTCCTCAGGCACAACAGAGTGCACCACTCCGCCGCTTCCCAGGATAGAACCAGTCGCAAGGTGCACCAGTGCGACAAATGCGATGCCAAATTCGAGTATCCGTCAGAACTGAAGAGACACGTGGTGAGACACGAGCAGCAGGGTAAAAGTTTTCAGTGCGACGTGTGCGCGATGACCTTCACTCGACCACAGCGTCTCAAGTGGCACATGGCGAAACATACGGGTGAAACAGCCGAGCATCGGTGTGACCAGTGTGATAAAACCTTCCCTTACGCTTCAGTATTGAAAAAGCACCAGGCGACCCACTCTAGTCACAAAGAGTATCAGTGTTTGCAGTGTTCAGCCACTTTTAGGCTCAGTTCTAGTCTGGAGGCACACATGTGGAAGCATTCTGGGAACAAGGGCTTCAGGTGCGACCGCTGCCCTGCCACGTTCGCCTGGAAATCCAACCTGTGGAGACACAAGTTCATTCACACCAAAGCCCAATCAGCCAAGTGCGATGTCTGCTTCAAGCAATTCGGAGACAAGTACATTTTGAAGAAACACAAGCTGACCCACGAGAAGGCCAAGCAGCCCAACCAGTGTCCTTTCTGTGGCGCCACCTTCTCCCTCATGGGGAACCTGCGCGCGCATCTCAGGACGCACCGCAGTGAGACGCTGGATCTGAGCGACGCGGGTGCCGGGGGGTCCGGGGACCAGGCGGGGGCCGCCTACCTCCCGCACACGTGCAGCATCTGTGGCGCTGTGCTCGCCAATAGGTGGAGCCTCCGTAAACACATGATGATCCACACCGACGACAGACCCTACAAATGCGACGTCGAGGGCTGCCTCGCCGCTTTCAGGTCAGTTGACAAATTTCCTGATCCCTCAATTTGCATTTTGGTCTCAGCTTGACTGGTGACATGAGTTGCTCATTGTGTGTTGGGTGTTTCCAGACACCGGTCCGTGCTCAAGGCGCACCTGCGGCGTCACACCGGCGAGAAGCCCTGGACGTGTCGGATCTGCGCGCGCAACTTCACCACCAAGGCGACGCTCAAGAAACACGTGGACACGCACTCGGTCAACAGGGAGAGGAAGTTCCCGTGCGACCTGTGTCCTGCCAAGTTCTTCACGGCGTCCTATCTCAGGAACCACGTGTCCAGTGTGCACACGGAGAACAGACCCTTCCTGTGTGACGTGTTCGGGTGCGGCGCCAGCTTCAAGTTGAACTCGCAGCTGAAAGCGCATCGCGTGAGGCATTTCGCGGAAAAGGCACATGCATGTGCACAGTGTCCCTCCAGATTCAAGAGCAGGTACGAGCTGAAGATCCACGTGAGACGCTCGCACGAGACAACGCGAGACCATAAGTGCGACATCTGCGAAGCGACCTTTTCCTGCGCTCAGTATCTGAAGAATCACAAGGAGCGACACCGGAACAAGGACGCCAAGCCCTTCCAGTGCCAGCTGTGCTTCCAGAGGTTCGCCCTCAAGAGTTACCTCAGTAACCACATGGTGCGCCACACGGAGGGGAAGCCGCACAGATGCCCTCAGTGCGAGGCGTGTTTCAAAACCAAAGGGGAGATGAAGACGCATGCGGAGCGACACACCAACGTCCGCCCCTTCATGTGCGTCGTGTGCGCCGCGGCATTCAAATCCAAATCTGAACTAAAGGGGCACATGGCGGTTCACTCTGACGAAAAAACGCACAAGTGTAACCTGTGCACGTCATCGTTCAAGTACAAGGAGAGTCTCAGGCGGCACCTCATCCTTCACGCCAACGAGTTTGACAAGGACACGATGATCACCGCTGACGATGGCGCTGGACGCATCAAGAAAGAGCCAGTCGATCTCTGGCAGGAAAATTGGGGCCTGGGTGGAGGAGATGGAGGAGACCAATGGACCTGTTTGCTGTGTCAGTTGATGTTCCAGTCAGAGCAGGAATTGCGGCTGCACATGCCCGTCCACGCTGACCACACCGAGTTCAAGTGTGACGTGTGCGCGGCCGTGCTCTCCAGCAAGTGGACACTGGAGAAGCACAAGAAGGTTCACACAGGGGAGACGCCGTACCACTGCACAGTGTGCAAAGCGGCCTTCCGGTACAAGGCCGTACTCAAAGGTCACATGATCCTCCACACAGGGGACACGCCCTATAGGTGTCGACTCTGTCCCGCGCGGTTCGCGAACCGCGGCGACCTCCCTCGGCACATGCTGAAACACAAGGGGGAAAAGCCGCACGAGTGCGAGGGGTGTGGCGCCACCTTCCGCGTCAAGGCCAACCTGCGCAAACACGTCATGACGGAGCACGCCGCGCAGGGCGAGAAGATGTATTCATGCGACATCTGTGGGTCAAAGTTCTCCTGCGAACAGTACCTCAAGAACCACGTGCGGAGACACACGGAAGAGAAGCCGTACGCCTGCCCCATCTGCTCAGCGACCTTCAAGTTTCAGTACTATTTGAAATCGCATATGAACAGACACGTTGCGTCCAAAGACTTCAAGTGCAGAATCTGTGATAGAGGCTTCAAGACGAGTCACGAGGTGGAGATTCACCTGAGGACGCACTCCGATGAGAAGCCCTACAAGTGCAACATGTGCCCCACCGCATTCAAGACGAAAAACAACCTCAAGAGACACGTTATGATCAAACACACCAAGACAGAGGTGGAGAAGCCTTACAAATGCAATTTGTGTCCAGCCGAGTTTGCCTTCAAAGAGTATCTGAAAAACCACGTGGCCCGACACAGTAACGAGAGGCCGCACAGCTGCGCAGAGTGTCCCGCCACCTTCAAAGATAAACAGTCGCTCAAAGACCACGTGACGAGGCATTCGGACGAGAAACCTCACGTCTGCGACGCTTGCAACGCGTCCTTCAAGCTGAAGCAAGAACTGAAGAATCACCTGGTGGTCCACTCTGAAGACAGACCGTTTGAGTGTAATCTCTGCAACGCGACGTTCAAGAGGAAGGATGGGCTTAAGATGCATCTGAAACGCCACACGGGGGACAGGCCTTGGCCTTGTTCGTTGTGTCAACTCGCGTACAAAAGCAAAGCGGAGCTCAAAGCGCATTTCTCGCGCCACGCAGCGGAGACGCCAGGGGGCGTGGAGATCAAACAGGAACCGGAAGTAGCTGAATCTGCCGATGAGCTGCCGCCACCGGAAAACAACGCGACGAGTGAAAGCGAGGCTCTGACGTCGGTTTGCCTCCTGTGCGACGGGCGATTCTCGACGGAAGCGGAACTGCGGAACCACATGCCCGTGCACGCCGACACGCGCGAGTGGAAGTGCGACGTCTGCGGGCAGGTCCTCGCCAACAAGTGGACCCTCAAGAAACACCAGATGATCCACACTGGGGAGAGGTCCTTCAGCTGCCCAGTCTGCTCCAAAACCTTCCGCTTCAAGTCGGTCCTGCAGTGCCATATCCGGACCCACACTGGGGAGCGTCCCTACAAATGCAAGACGTGTTCTGCGACGTTTTCGCAGCCGGCGAACCTGAGACGTCACATCCGGGTTCACTCGGACGACAGGCCCTACAAATGCCCCATCTGCGAAGCTGCGTTCAAGGTGCGAGGGGTTCTGAACGTGCACAAGAAGAGACATTCGGGAGCCAAGCCGTTCCCGTGTAAGCAGCTATCGTGCACGTCTGCTTTCAAAAGTAAGAAAGAACTGCAGGTTCACATGTCCAGGCACTCTGGGGAAAGACCCTTCCCCTGCCCCACCTGTCCCGCTGCCTTCAAAACCAAAAGCGAGCTCCGCAACCACCAGTCGGTGCATTCCAGTGCCAAGCCCTTCCGGTGTGAGCTTTGTCCCGCCAATTTTAAGGCCAACAGCAACCTGAAGCGTCACGTGTTGTTACGTCACTCTGACACTGCGCAACAGCGCTCACACGTGTGTCCCATCTGCGGTGCAGGCTTCACGTGTCGTGAGTACCTCCGAAACCACGTGGCCAGGCACACGGACGAAAGACCCTTCCCCTGCGACATCTGCGGGGCAGCGTTCAAGGAGAAACAGACGCTTAAGGACCACATGCACCGCCACTCGGGGCAGAGACCGTTCTCCTGTACCGTGTGCGACAAGGCGTTTAAATCCAAGGCTGAGCTGAAGGCCCATCTCATCGTGCACACCGGGGAACGCCCCTTTAAATGCGAACTCTGCGAATCCAGGTTCCAGACACGTGCCAACCTCAAGAGACACACGCTCGTGCACTCGGACGAACGACCCCACGTCTGTGCCTTGTGTGGTGCGGCATTCAAAAGTCAACCGGAGCTGAAGAACCACACGTTGACGCACACCACTGCTATATCCGTCTCCATCCTCGAAGCTAACTCTACTTTCACCTGGGCAGAAGGTCTCAAAGATCATTTGACGACGCAATCGGCAAACATGGAAAGCGAGAACAAGTTGGACCCTCAGATGTTTATGGATGCGACGCAAGACAAATTCTTGAATTTTCCCAACGGCAACACAAACTTCGAAGCAACCCAGGTCAAGCTGGGGGAATACGTCCTCGAAGAAATGAACAATTTGAACGAAGACGTTGACATTTCAGTTTTGGAACTGAACAACACGGGAGAGACTGGCCTCACTGAGAGTAAACCTCTGGTTTGCCCGATCTGTAACGACGTGTGTTTTAGCAAGGCGGATCTGCAGGGTCATGTGATGAGTCACGCGGACCAACGCAAGTATGAGTGTCCGGTGTGTCAGGCCGTGCTCTCCTCCAACTCCATTCTCAAGTCCCACATGCGGACCCACACCGGAGAGAGACCCTTCCCCTGCCCTCACTGCAGCAAGTCCTTCAGATGGAAGGGGGTCCTGCAGAACCACATCAAGATTCACACTGGTGAGAAGCCGTACAGCTGCTCTCAGTGTGAGTCCAGGTTCAAAACGAGGACTGAGCTGGTTGGTCACATGACTGTACATTCGTCGGAGAAACCTCATCAGTGTGACCTGTGTTCCTCTAAATTCAAGCAGAAAGTGAACTTGCGGAGGCACGTCGAAGTCGTGCACTCTCAGGCAGCCGTGGAGAAACATTTCCGATGCGACCGGTGTGATGGGAGGTTTTCCTGCGAACAGTACCTCAAGAACCACATGGCGCGGCACAGCGAGGACAGACCCTTCGCGTGCACGGTGGAAGACTGCGCAGCCAGCTTCAAAACGGGCGGGGAACTGAAATTTCACCTGAAACGCCACACTGGCGTCCGACCACACAAGTGCACAGTGTGCGGTGCAGCGTTCAAGTCCCGGGCGGAGCTCCGCGGTCACAAGTCAGTGCACTCGTCAAAGAAACCCTTCCAGTGCCCGCACTGCCCGGCTGCGTTTAAAGCCAAGGCCAACATGAAGCGTCACGTCGAGGTGACTCACAGCTCTGACGCGGTCCAGAAGTCGTGGACCTGCGCACTGTGTTCCAAGGCCTTCAGCTGCGAGCAGTACCTCAAGAACCACCTGGTGAGGCACAAGGCGGAGAAGCCCCACGCGTGCGACTACCCGTCATGCACCGCGACGTTCAAGACGCGAGGGGAGTTGCACGGCCACAAGAAGCGGCACTCGGACCACAGGCCGCACGGCTGTGATCTCTGCGGGAAGCGCTTCAAGCTGCGGACGGAGCTCAAGGAGCACAGATTCGTGCACAGCGAGGAGAAACCGCATCAGTGCAAACTGTGCTCCGCGTGCTTCAAGCGTCCGTGGGCGCTGAAGACGCATCTCAAACGCCACTCCGGGGTGCGCCCCTGGATCTGCCACAAATGCACATCCTCGTTCAAGTCCAAAGCCGAGCTGAAGGCGCACGTTTCCAGGCACTCGGACGACCGTCCATTTTGCTGCACACAGTGCTTCACGGGCTTCAAATCGAACGCGGAACTCAAGTGTCACATGACATCACACACGGACGAAAAACCGCACAAGTGCCATCTGTGCGGCGCCAGGTTCAAACAGGGCGGAAATTTGAAACGTCACATTGTCGTGACGCACTCAACGGAAGCCAGATCGAAAAGCCACCAATGTACGATCTGCGATGCGCGGTTTGCGTGCAAAGAATATCTGCGGAACCACCTGCAGAGACACAGCGGGGGGCGTCCACACGCGTGCCTTGAGTGCGACGCTACGTTCAAATCCAACTCGGAACTGAAAGGTCACATGGTGGTGCACTCGTCAGAAACCCCGCACAAGTGCCATCTGTGTTCCGCCCGCTTCAAGCGACAAGCCACGCTGCTCATGCATATCAGAGCCCACAGGGGCGACAAACTCTTCAAATGCTCCGCCTGCCAAAAAACTTTCCTTCACAGAACCAGTTTCAAGAGACATTTGGAGACCCACACTCAGAACGGACCGACTGTTGATAAAACAAAGGTTGTGGCGGATTCAGAGTGCAAAGTCACTGAAGGAAACGAGAAATTTTTCTCCGAAGGCCCCGACGTCATTGGCGACGGAATTGCGAGCAAAGAATTCAGCTGCAACACGTGTAAAGCGTCATTCGACACGATGCTGGACCTGCACGCTCACATCGCCACGGCGCACAGCATCAAGAAAACGCACCAGTGCCCGCACTGCTCGAGGAGCTTCAGGGAGAAGAACAGTCTGAAGAACCACCTGCTGACGCACACGGGGGAGAAGCCGCACGCGTGTCGCACGTGCGGGGCGAGGTTCTCACTCGCGTCCAACATGAAGAGACACATGCTCATCCACACGGGGCAGAAGCCATTCCAATGCCCAGAGTGCCCCCGGAAGTTCCGACAGAGGGGAGACGTGAATGCTCACGTCAAGTCCAAACACCCCTGGGTGGATCTGAAGGATCTGGACTTCGCAAACGTCACGCCTCCTGCGTCTGCTTCAGTTGATGCGAGCTTCAGATGCCGGATCTGTGGGGAAGGGTTCAGCGACAGGGAGTTGTACAGGAGTCACCTGATCGTGAGCCACGTGTCGCGGGGTCAAGGTCACGTGTCCCAGGGCAGCTCCAGCGATGCGCACGCTTCTCCTACAGGACCGGACAACCTGATAGAGGACGCCACATTGAGACCAGAGAATCGTGCAAACGACGAGGACTGCTTCATCAACGACGGAGCTGAAGCGATTGAGATCCCAGCGGAGGAGGATGATGATGACGTGATCGAGGTGAAGGAGGGAGGAATCGATGACGTCAAAGAGGAGAGCAATAATGAAGGCATGTTCACGTGTCTGAAGTGTCACGTGCGCTTCAGTGACGAGGCAGCGATCGAGCAGCATCTGCTGACGCACCAGGACGATGACGAGGACGAGTACGAGACTGAGATGGAGTTCCAGTTGAGCGTGTAGATTCAGTTGACCTTCTGCTCACAAAGAGAACTGTCTCACTCGGAAGACTGGAGAGGCTCGAGTTACAAGTTCGTTGAATCTGACCTCAGAAAGACCAAGGTCCCAAGCAAAGCAGAGTGGGGGGGGGGAAGGGTGGTTGTGATGTGCGATTTTGCGGGGAGTGGTTGGTCGTTTGTAGAATGTTCCTTTGTGTGTCAAAACCATCATGCCAAGTTATTGTCAACTTCCCTGCCATTCGTGGTGTTTTTGTTTTTCCCGTCGAATCGTGAGTTTGAAAAAATGACCAAAGGAGTTTGACATTGATGAAATGCAGGACAACAGGACTGCTTTTCTTTTCTTCATGATGAAACAAGGCATTGTTGTTGAGTTGTGATTTACAGCTGTTCTGTTTTGAGAAAGTGTTATCTCGGAGAAAAATTTTCTTCCTGGCTGTTGACAGCAGGAGAGTTCTGTTGCTGTCTTGTTGCACAGGTGGGTGTGTTCGTGACAAATCTCGTGTGAAAGCGTTGTTAAAAATGTAGCGAGTGTGCTGTGTTTGTTTTTGCGCGTCAGAAAAAGAGAGATGTTTTCGCAGAGATATGTTTCGTGTCAACCAAACTGCTGTTTTGGTGTCATCACTTGTTTTGCGGAATAAACAGACATTTCAATCCCGACTCAGGCTGTGTGGTTTGTGCGACCTGCGAATGTCTGAGGTAGTGGCAGTTGCCACAAAGTTGGATTTCTCAGCATCCGTGGCTCACCTCAACGCCGCCCTGTCGGGGTGGTGGTAACCCGGTTTTGGTTTCCGATTGTGAAGGTTAAAAAGAAAACCTCCCCAGCGGACGTGCTCGTTTCGTGACACGCGTCCCAGCCGGTTGATATGAAGATGGTTTGAACGGGAGTTTCAGTGTTCAAATTTTGGACTCCATCGCTGAAAACGCACTGACGATTTTGAAAGGATCTGTGGCGTTTCGTTGACAGGATTTCTGCCGCTGCGACGATGGACGACGAGGAGCTGGTGACGGTGGAACTGGACGAAAACTTCGATGTTGTCAAGGTCAAGGCCTCGCGACCCAAGGTCAAGAACACGCAGCTCAAGGTCACAGCTTCGCAGCGCAAGGTCACGGCATCACAGGTCAAGGCCACAGCCTCACAGCCCAAGGTCACGCAGCTGAAGGCTCCGACGGTGCGACAAACACTTGCAAGTGTCGCTGTCTCTGGAGCCGCGAACAACAACGTGAAGATTGAAGACGTCCACGACGCAGCGATATTGGGAGAAGTGTCGTGGGACAGGGATGTGAAACATGAGCCGGACTGTCCGCTAAACGAATTCCTCCAGCCTTACATCAACATCGTCCCTGTAGATGACCCGGAGCTGAACCCTGTGACGTCCCCGGAGATCAAGCAGGAAGACGCGACAGAAACACGGGAGGTTGAAGCTGAAGTGAAGAGGGAAGAACCAGAGGAAGACCCTGGTGGGTTTGCAGCGACCAGTGACGATCGTACTTCAGAATCTGCTGCTTCCCAGTCACGGCCGGATTTGGAGGCCATTCCGGTTCCTTCACACGTGACCGCTGTTCCCGTAAGTGAAGAGCCGTTTGCAGCGCCACCTGATGAGACGCCCAGGTTTTACCAGTGCGCCCGATGCGGGGCGGAGTTTGACGAAATTGAGGCGATGGACAGCCACACCCGCCTCAAGACGTGCGGGGCGGCGGACGGCACCTTCTACTGCTACATCTGCAACAAGACGTTCGGCGCCCTCTCTACCCTGCGGCGACACATGAAGGAATCGCACCGCCCCAAGGACCAACCGCTCTTCACCTGTGACGTGTGTGGGTGGGGATGCAACAACAAGTACTCGTTCAAGAGACACGCGCTATCTCACACGGATCTCAAGCCCGTTCAGTGTACTCTGTGCGAAAAGGCGTTTCGGTTTGCGCACCAACTCAAGCATCACATGAAGTCGCATTCGGACGAAAGGCCCTTTGTGTGCGGTGTGTGTGGTAAGGGCTTCAAGGTGAAGGAGCATCTGAAGAAACACTCGTACTCCCACTCCACCGTCAACTCCTTCATCTGTGGCATTTGCGGAAAATCCCTGAAATCCAAGTACTCCATGTACAAACACAGGGTGACGCACGCCACTGCCAGACCTTACGAGTGTGACTTGTGCAGGGCGACATTCAAGGATAAGAACCACTTGAATCAGCACATGCACGTGCATGAGTCCACCGAAAAACGCTTCAAGTGTGAACAGTGTGGCAAAGCTTTCACGAGGAAACCACATCTGGATCAGCATCTGAAGACGCATGCGCGAAGACGAGAGTATGACAGGACGGGCGAGAAACCGTTTCCATGCGAACTGTGCCCCGCTTCCTACATGTCCTGGCAGGCTTTAGACGTGCATTTCAAGCAAGAGCACACGGAAGAGATCGAGACGTACGAGTGCCCAATCTGTGGCAACTCGTACACATCGCAACGCGAGTTTGTTATACACACCAAAGAGCACGAATGGAGCATCGACGAAGACAGCAAATAAAGTTTGCGACAAATGACAATCCCGAAAGAGTTGCCTGCGAGACGAATTCATGAGTGTGGAGTGTGGAAAGAAATTTGGGAACGTACGCAGGCGCATTGGGCCGCCACAGACGCTTCCACCAGACACACCCAACACGTGTGAGTGTTGCGATTTTGAGGTTTGAGAGTCTGGAAGGCTGAAGGAACACAAGTGGAACTGTTCCACTGAGATACCAAGTCAAAGCGAATTGAATGTTTGTAAAATTTGAAGCAAAGCCATTTTGTCTCCTTTGGGGCTGTTTTTGTTCTGAGAAGAAAGTTCTGACGATGTTTGTGCCGTTTGTAAAATTGAAGCAATTTAACCACATCGAGCACAAGGAGAGTGTGTGAAATTTCCGGCTGTTCGTTGAGTTGTGTGTGTGTGTGTGTGCGTGCGTGTGTGTGTTTGTATGTGAGTGTGTGTGTGTGAGAGAGAGAGAGAGAGAGAGAGAAGAGAGAGAGCGTGAGCGTGTGTGTGAGAGAAAGCGTGTGAGTGAGTGTGTGTGTATATGTGTGTGTGTTTTCCACTGTGCCTTGCAGAACGTGAACTCAACAAACAAAACACTGTGGAGTTCAGCAACACGTCTTTTGACTCTGAAAACCGGAGCGAAGAATCTTCGTGCAAAAAGCTTCGCGCACAGCGCAACTTGCCAAGAAAGTGGATTTTCTTTCGACCGCTGGGACATGACTAAGCAACGCCAATCGATGGGGGATGGCACGAAAGGGAGACGGAGCATGAGAGAACCGCATGTGTTGATTTTAATGCGATTTGGAGGTCAGTTAACACAGGGCGTTTCGCATAACCAGCTTTGACACGCCAACGCCGCCGCTGACAGGATTCCATGAGGGACGCAGTAAATTAACGCTATGATTCACTGTTGCGGTGGAAACCGTCCTCCGGGGTTTGTTTTACAAAATTAATGCAGGGAAAGTTTCCATTTTGATTGCGCATCCGAGAAGCGATGAGAATAAAAATTGCTCGCAAATTTGTTGCATGTGTTGATGTCTGCAGGCATGCGGATGATCAGGGGCCCTGGAACAATGCGCAACTCTGATCCACATTGTCGTGTGCGCATGCGCGTGCAGGCTTCATTTGCCCGCTGTGGACTTGATCTCATATCATTTTTGATTGTTGTGCATTTACTCAAGAATATGATTCCGGCGTTACTTTGAGTGAGAGGGAAGGAGGGGGGAGGTGCGGGAGGGACCTGACGGGTGCGGCGGAGCTGCTCGACATTCCGTCATCCGATCCCGTCTCCAACTGATGTAATATAATTACCGGCTTGACACTTCCTTCCGTTTCGGCTTTTACGGAGAGGCCCGACCTGAGCCGATTTGTCCGCTCGGTAGCCGAATCCGAGCCGACCCCGAATCCTAATTGGACTTGCGCGTCGTGGTTTCGGGATTGGAGGGAATATCGCTTGAGCCTCGAGATGACGTGATCGATACAACTGTTGACAGCGACCGCGCAACGCGTTTCTTTGTGCTTAGCTTTGCGCGGGACTTGGAAAAATAAGATTTTTTGGTGGCCAGAAAGCAACTGCGAAGAACTGACTTGCCAGTCAAAACGGCGAAGACTATCCTTCACCGGCCTGTTTGTGCTGCACGGGTTTGCTTGCATTTGCCGTCAGAAACATTGCGAAGCAGTTCCTCAAATTTTGCGGAAGAAATGTTGTGCAGGTGGAAGTTGCGCCAAGAGCGCCCGGGCAAGGTGTGGCTCTCCCCGGCGCTCTGTGCGGTGTCGCCCGGGGAAGGGGCCTCACGCCCGGGGGATGGGGGGCCTCACATCGGGGGATGGGGCCCTCACGCCTGGGGGATGGGGCCCTCACGCCCGGGGGATGAGGCCCTCACGCCTAGGGGATGGGGGCCTCACACCCGGGGAGGGAGGCCCATCACCTCCCGGGGAGGGGAGCCTCGTGCCCGAGGAGGGAGGCCTGTCACCTCCAGGGGAGGGGAGCCTCAGGCCCGGGGGATGGGGCCTCACGCCCGGGCAGGGACGCCCGTCACCTCCCAGGTCAACCTCCTCACGCCTCTCCGCGACACGGCCGCTCTCTCCGTGACATCCCACTCTGAAATAATGATGCCAACACCCTGCTCCGCTTTCATTCAGTCAATCGTGCAGACTTGAGCTGCAAAGGTCAAAATTGATGTGAGAGTCCTTCTGCTGCGGCGCATGTTCAAGAAAATCTTTCCCAGAAATCCTTGGGAAGAAAAATGTTTTGTTTGTATTTGCAGAAGGAAAGGAGGATGGATGCCATGGCAACAGGTGACGAGTCTCTGAGCAGATCCGAAGAGAACAGGAATTTTGACAAAGGTACGGTACATTCCCCTCAGATCAAAAAGACACGACATATCATTTATCTGTTTGAACGTGTGTGTGTGCGTGCGTGTGTGTGCGTGCGTGTGTGTGTACAGATGTTTGTGTTGGTGCGTGTGTGATTGAATTGTGAAGCCTCTTGTCACAAACGCGAACACTCCAGCTTTGATCAGTGTACGTACGAGAACACGCACGGTGAATTTGTCGTTGCAGAGCCTTCGGATCAGACACCCACGGCGGAAAGCGCGGAAAATACTGGATCAAACAGACGCACGCCCGGTTTGCCCGTGAGTGTGACATCTCCACTGTTGCTCAGGCAAACCAAACAGATTTGTTTCCATTTTGAGAACACTGCAGCCGCGCCTGAAGGAAACAAATGTCAATTTCCACGCAGACGTGACACCAAGGATTCACTCGCTCCCGAAATTTCTCTCCATCACTGTCCTTCACGCAGTCCATGTCACCGATATTTCACCTGAATCAGAACGTCACTCCTGACTGATCAATGACGTCATCTGTCTTTGTAATCGAATTCTAGAGGAGCGAGAAGAAGAAAATTGCGCGAATGAAGAAGAAAGAGCGGATGAAGGAGCAGAGAAAACACAAGAAGGACATCAAGAGACAAATGCGATCGGGCCATGCCTCGCAGCGCCCCAAAGAAGGTTCCACCCACTCCAATGGAGGGATTTCAACATCGCTCAGCAAAACTCGCCACCGCATTCGAATGAAAAGAAAAACACGAGGATTTCCTCGACTCCTTGATGGACGACTGAATCACCGATTCCTTGTCCAGGAACAATAAATCAAAGAATCCGCTGACAATCGGGAGCCGTGTGATGCATCAGGGGGGACGGGGGAGCGTCTTGAGCGAAGCTTGTGACTTATGCTTGATTAGAGTGATTCTCTGATGTGACTTGCAGCAGCAGCAGCGGTAGCGGCGGTGGTGGAGGAGGAGGAGGAGGGGGATGAGTCAGAGACCGGACCGGAGACGCAGCGGCTCAGTAAACGACAGCGCGTACTGCAGATCAGGGATAAACTGGACGAGGCGCTGAGAACAGGACAGAGAATCGCCATCGACCTCAGTATGGAGCAGCTCATGAGCGAGAAGGTACCAGCGAGCAGAGTCACAACCAGAAACATTGTGTTGTCGAACGTCTTTCATCCAAACACAGCTTTGAAGTCTCTCTCTCTCTCTCTCTCTCTCTCTCTCTCTCTCTCTCTGTGTCTCTCACCAGTTGCTCCTTGCGTGTTGTGGGTCAAATTCCTGCACGCAAACCGGCGCCGATGAGACGATCACCGGAGGATTTGCTTCGCTCGCGCTAATTATCTCAGTGAATCAATTCTGAGTTGAGAGTTCAGCAAACCCTGGCTAAAGGAATAATCTTCTTTTGATCCCGCACAAGGCGCAGAGGACGAATTTCTTCCCTTGTTGCACCTTTCCACCCTTGTCACTTCAGCATTACGGCTCATCCTGTGGGAATCCGCGTAAAGTGCACTTCCCCACTGCAGCAAATCCCGTTTTAATTGCACATTGTATTTGGAATGGCAATTGGCTGATTTGGTCCGCGGAGAATCGGGGGACTTGTTGGGAAAGTTGCGGTGCGTTTACACGCCGCGGCTGCGCACGCGTCATTAGTCACGTGGTGTGGTCACATGGGAGATGAGGGAAACCGGAGAGGAGGTGGTGCGTTGTGCATCCAGATGCTTTCTCACATATGTCTTCATTTTGAAGCAAATGAAACATCCTGTTGTGCAGGGAGGGGGGGGTGAAGAGAAATTGGTTCGTGGCACGCGAAGTCTGTCAATGTTTCCTTCAAACAGTTCTTGTGTTCAGACCTATTTTACAGAATTTTGTGTCCCCAGACGGTCCTGTGAATGTCGAACACCATGGCACGCAGACATGATGATCTTTCGAAAATTCAAATTCAGAAGACGTGTACACGTTGACGTTCAGTTGATTGGAACTGGAACTCAGCTTTGACAGTAAACAAACAATAACCAGCACGGGCAAGGCCAAAACGACCACAATGATAAAGCAGTGGACAAACTCCTGTCCGTCATGCAGGACTGTCCACTTTCTGTGGTCAGTATCACGACACGCAAACCCAACGCAGAACCACGGTTTTGACTAATCAGTGCACCGAAGCGTCTGTTGCGTGTTAAGGACTCCAAACGTTCTAAACTTTCGGCACACTGCGTCTGCAGCCGGAAGTGAGTTTGAGGATCTGGTCCCGGTAATTGACGTGTAGATTGAGAACATCTCGTTCCGAGTCTGCGTGTGGCGCGCGTGCGCCATCACGTCACGTGTTCAGGAGTCCTTGTTGAGGGATTTGGCGCCAATCCCCGCGTCGAGTGATGTTGCGCCACGACAGATGTTCGCTTGAGCTGCTTCCCAGCGATGGATCAACAGGTCCTCAGTTCCGTTGAGGGCTGATCAAGTCATTTGCAGAAGGGTTCAGATTTGTTTGAGGAGATTTCGCAGCACTCAACAAAACACGAGCGAAGTAACTTTTTCGGCCCAAAACTTATTCCTGGTGTTTTGATTCCACACGTACGAATAAAGTGTCGTTCGATTTGAGCAGTCTGCCGATCCGGATCACCACGTGTTGGTGCGAACAGAACGCAGTTTCACTGATCCAGATCGATCCACAGCAATCTGTCAATGGGACAGATTGCCAGACGGATTGCTGCCTTTCGGGAACAGTCAGTCGAACAGCACCAAACAAGTGGACGACAATCGTGTATGTTCTCGTGTTCTGATGGTCCCCTGCCCACAACTTTTATCGTTTTGTATAACATCGTCCTTGTCGTTGTGTAGCAGAGTCCTCACTGTCCAGATGATGTTCTGTTTGTCACGTACAAACGTTGCGTTGAACGTTGCAGGAGTGCAGTAAGTTGGCGCAGCAGATAAACCGGCTGTACGGAGCGAACCGCCGGCTGGAGCGGCCGGCGCACCTGTTCCTCACGGGGCTGCGAACCGGCGGGGTCCTGCACAACCAGCTGCGCAACAAGTGCGCAGGCTTCGACTCGTACAAGGTACGCGTGAGCACGTGTGTTGCTTTTCTTGTTACAGCGCATGCGCGGACGGAACGTTGTTGCGCTGGGCCGCGAAATGATCGTGAGCATTGGTGCGACATCGCAGCGTCCCTTTCTGGGCGCACGGTGTTGTGGACAGCTGCGCGCTATCACTGTGTGTGTGTGTGTGTGTGTGTGTGTGTGTGTGTGTGTGTGTGTGTGTGTCTGTCTGTCTGTCTGTCTGTCTGTCTGTCTGTCTGTCTGTCTGTCTGCGCACTTGGTTGACATACCAGGGAGAGTGGAGGGTGTCAACCGAGACATTTTGACGAGATCTTACATTTGATGCAGCAAAAATAGGAGAGAAACGTTGACTCTGGTGCACGCAGATTCACAACCTGTTGCACGTGAGAAACTCTTTGCAAATTTCTGATCCTTCCCAGATGAGTGTACACAGCGAGAACCACCAGGAAATGTTCCAACAAGACGACGTCGTGTACTTGTCTCCCGACTCGGACAACGTTCTGCAGTCAGTGGACGCGGGCAAGGTCTACGTGTTGGGAGGTCTCGTGGACGAAACCGTGCAAAAAGTGAGGGCTGCAGCACAATCCAATATCTTTTTTTTTTCTTTTTGAGAAGCAAGTGTTATTCAGAAAAGTGTTTCGTTGTTTGAAGTTTTCCCAACAAATTGTGATGTGAGGAAATATTAATGCGTTTTTTACGCTCCATTAACTTCTATCTTATTGGATGATCGTGGAAATTTCGTGGTCTGTTCAACACTGCATGGATATCTTCTGAATCCAGAACGCTGGCATTGCGTCTGGCGCCTGATTTTGTTGTACGCTCCCACAGCTGTGCAATTTGCCGCGTGTTCTACGTCTGTTCAGGGAGTGACCAAGGCGCAGGCGGAGAGCGCGCGTGTCCACTCAGCCCGGCTTCCCATCGACGAGTTCCTCTCCAAGTCAGAGCGCGGAACGTTCAAGAAAGTGCTCGCGATCAACCAAGGTGAGCAGCACAGTCACGCACTACTTGTACGACGTCCCTTCAAGGTCAGAGCACAATGTGGTTGAAACAAAACAAAACTTCGTGTGATGTATCTTGGCCAGTGTTTTACGTCCCCCTCCTGTCACACCCCATCACGTCTTTGGGGGCGTACAAAGGGGGCGCACGAGAGGGGGCGGGTGCCTAAGACATCGCTCCCACAGTTGCCTTGTAAACTGCTGCTTGTTCCTGTTCTGCGTTGTGTGGGCACAAAAATATCCGTGCAACTGCAATACAAATCTGCTACGTGTGCTCACGTGTTTGGTTTCCTCTTTGTTCTTGGTTTGAGTTGTCTTTCTCATTTTGTATTCGTTACAGTGTTCGACATCTTGATGCGTTACACGGAGTGCGGGGACTGGACGGACGCGCTACAAGTCGGCGTCGCGCGGCGCGCGGGACTCGTGCCCAGGACAGCGGATCGCGACCGAGTCGGCTCATCTTCACCACACAACAGCTGATGCTTCCATCACACGCGCAGAGTGGAGTGAGGGTCACATCAAAAGGTTCAGAAAAGGGATGTTTTGGACCAAAACACCCTTTTATCACTGAAAAAGGCCAACTTTGTGATTGAACGCAAGTGATGTCGGAACGTTGAACTCTGGGATGTGACTGTCGCTTCTTGACTCGCTGGGTCGACGTGACCAGGAGCGTATTCGATTGCACCGCAAACAACCGCAAATTTGCGCTCAGTTTCAACTTGCGCTCCCCAATGCTATTCGATTGCTTCACCCCACTGCAAATTTGCGGCGCAGGAAGTGAAGGACCGATTTTGATGGTTCAGTCAGTTTGCGCTTTATCCAAAAATATCAATTTTTGTTGTTTCTTCAGCAAAATGCAGTTGTTTCTGTATGGTTCCTGTGTCTTTGGTACCTCCGTGAAGAGCTCCAATTTCTTTAAGCCAATGAAGCTGCAGGGCGGGATTTATCATCTGCAATTGACATCCGGTGAAAATGGCACAGGTTTGTTTCTGTGTGCTTTTGGAGAAATTTGTTTTTGTACTGTTCAAA
>JAAUXT010041476.1_pt1 | contig 23505 bp, 22 predicted proteins | sample 7278171 | NCBI WGS metagenome assembly JAAUXT01 (sample SAMN14350112, study PRJNA611818) | marine sediment metagenome | isolation source: surface marine sediment (1.8m) | place: French Polynesia: Moorea | collected 2018-08
ATGAACCGTACTACATGACACAAAAGAAGCAGTATGACTTATATGCAAAGAATTCCTATTGCTAACCGTACTACTCACACAACACTGATGTAGTACGGCTCTTTTAAACCATACTACTACCGGAAATGGAAATAGTACGGTTTAAAAGAAAACCATGGCTCATGACAGAGACAAATGACAGAGGTTATGGATACACATGAACAGGAGTCGAATGAGTCCTCTGTGATTTTTTGATGACTCTGCGAAAGGATGTTCCAACAACAAGAGAGCCAAAGAGTAGAAATTTGATTCGAAGTTTATTTGGTGATGAGGTGACGAACCAGCCTTTTTTTGGAGATCAGTTGTTGCATCGGAAGCAAAAAAGCCGCATGCTGCTGACACCTTCACACATTGCCAATCAAGCCGGTCATTGCAAGAAAATCACTGCACGCCACTTTCCGTTTTAAGATGTGACCTGTACTTCATTGTACTGACATCAGTGTGTGAATGGACTCTTAAAACTAAAATTGAAATTGTATCTGAATATCCAGTGTTGAAACACATTCGTCTGATTGCACTTGGCGAAGCCTGGAATCTGTTCTTCGGATCCTGCTACTGTTACGTGGGTCACACAGATCGGAAAAGGACTTGACGTCCGGCTCTCGATCCGCCCCACGGACATAGCACGATCTCTCGCACTCACAAATTCTCTCAAGCTGTGTGGCAAACTCTCGGTGAACTTCCAGTGATGGTTCAAGTTCTGATCGTCGCACTTGGTAACAACAGGCACTTCTTTACCAGCCCGAAGTGTCAGACAATGAGACGCGTTGAAGAACAGGAGCCCGTCGCCAGAGTAAGAAAAGTACTGGTCTCTGCTGTATCTCAGGCAATCACTGAATGTGACAAATCCTGAAACAACGTCTGTGGTCAGGCACTGGAGATAACTTACACTCTTTATCTGTCCCTGATAGTTGGATGCCGCTCTGGGAATGACAACTTCCCGGGCAACGTTATCCAGGTACCATTTGAATGAGTAGCAACTTAGTTTTCTCCTGATTGCTTTCCTGTGATATAAAGTGTAATTTTCCCTTGACGTTTTGAAAGGAATGACAACTTTGGTGGCTGCGTAGTAGTACTCTTTGTATTCGTCCATCCAAACCTCCGCTACTCGTTGATAGTTCTTCCACACAGTATCCATTCCATTGTATTTAGGAGGGAAGCTATAGGGCAAGAATATTCTGAAAACGTGAGCAACTGCTGAGCAAGGATACACGTACATGGAACCTCCGCACATCCAAGTCCTGAAGGACATTTCCACATTCTCTCCTCCCCACATATACATCCCGTCATCAAAGCTGCCCAACTCAAAAAAGTAGATTCTGTCAACCACGAAAGTGCATCCAATCATGGCTGGTGTTAAAATGGGATCTGCGAGTGACTTTCTCCCCTTTTGTATCCAGTCAGGAACCTGTTTCCAAATGAAGTCCAGGGTCCATTCGAAGGTTCCGATCAGTTCCGGTCTCCAGTGATCGTACGTGAGGTTTGACGGGAGGAGTCGGTCGACGTGGGGGACGGCGACGCGAGTTCGGTCGCGCACGACAGCGTCGAGCAGAGGCTCCAGCCAACCGCGGTTCACCTCCACGTGCGCGTCCAGGAATGCGAGCACCCGGCCTGCAAGAACATGCACCAAATGTTCGTAAAATGTCGACAGATTGAAAGTTTGTGGTCGTGGGCTTTTGATTTTGATTTTGTTGTCATCAGAGAAGAAAAAATAAATTCTTACCGGTGGCAAGTTTGGCTCCTTTCAACCGCGCGCGGATGAGCCCCTGGCGGATTTTGTTCCTGTGCAACTTTACTTTGTGAATTCCACGGAGGTACGCAGCCAATGGATCCTTCAGGTAGTCGTAGGTGCTGGCGTCATCGATCATGATGATTTCCGCTGAAGGAAAGGACATGTGCAGCAGTGGCAAACGGGGTCCGAAGAAAACCACTTTGGTGAATCAGAAAGGACTTCAAAGGAGGTGTTGCGGCTTTCTTCACCGAAATCAGATTCATACCAAGGAGGCTGGGCGGAGTTTTGAAGACAACACTGTGCAGGGTTCTCAGCAGCATTGACCAGGCCTCGTTGAAGAAAGGAATGATGATGCTCACTTTCGGCAACGCAGCTGTGTCGTACCTGTGAATGAACAGCACGCCGGCAAAGAAACATGCACACATGCAATGAAGCAGCATGCACGGTTGAATTTTTTGGAGCCAACAGAAGGATTCAGAGCCTTTGACAGGGTCCTTTGTTTTTCATCTTCTGAAAGCATTTGAGATTTATCTCGAACACACAGGGGAAAATCAGAGCAACCCTGCGAGGGGTTTCTGCAGGCTAAAAACCTGCAGATGTGCGTGGTGTTTTACCAGAGATATGAGAAATCACCCTTTTTGAAGAAGATTCTGGACGGTCAAATGTGTACGACCAACAAAGGCCCGAGGCAGGTCCAGATTGCAGGGCCCAAAGGACCGGAGTGATTCCAACTTGGAGGAAAAAAAGGGAAAGGGGGAAGCACATGTTCCTTCAACAAAAATGGAAGGAAAAGAACGGGAGGGGATGATGTTCAAATCAAATGTCTTGAAATTCCGCCCTTTGTTTTCTAGTTTGGGGCCATGGCAGCTGTAGGCACTGAAACGGATGAAACAAGATCTTGAGGTAAGCATGCAGTGAGGGTCAAATTGCAGAAGGAAAGTCCGACATGGCTTTTTGTGACAGTTTTAACACTGCTTTGACTTAACAAAGATGGCTTCCAGTGCATGAGCCTGGATATCAAAGTTTGGTGTTCGCATGGTGCTGGATTTGGGTGCTGTTTCAGTGAAAGAGAGTCCTCAACAATTCCCAAAGTTTGTTCGGGGTACAACAGGTTGCAGATTTTTTACTTGCACTCAATTATTTTTCCGTGGTTCTTACTCGTACACTGCGACCGGTTCCTGTGTACCTTTTGAGGAGACATTCGCGAGGCCTGGTGTCCGGAATGTCTCTGTCCAGCGAGATCGTGTTGCTGACGGTGACGTTCAACTGATATTGGTCAAACGTGGCATTCGTCTGGTTCGGGAACAAGTGCTTCATTTTCTGCAGTCTCTTCTAAAATTGTGAATGTTTTTGTAAACTTGCGAGATATTTGAGGAATGCATAACCATTGTGTGACCTTTCCTCTCAAAAAGAAAAACACGTTTGGAAAAGTGCTCCGTATGGATGATCACATCTGAAAGTGGGAAACCCACTTCACTTCAGTGTCCACTTCTTCCATTTCTGCTGCGTGCAACACCACGCAAAACACTTACATTTTGGCAGCACATTTTTTACAATCTCATACAATCTGTCCTCAAGAGGTAATTTCATGCACTTCACAAAAACGCAAACCGCTTACCTGTAGTTCATGTAGGTCCTGCACGTCTTCACCTTTCAATCGGAAGAGTAATCCAGGAAACCAGTACACAAATCCACAAAGAAATATCACCATTGGCCACCAAGTGCGTTTCTTCACGCAGCGCCAAACTCCCATTGTGTCAAAATCTTCAGTCATCAGCAAAACTGAGTCTTCTTTTTGCAATCAATTCAGGAATAATTCGTCTGTTTACACATGGATTTTGAAGCTGCATCCCGAACAAATGTCTCTCACAAAATTCCAAGCAATGTCAGCAAACATGCTGAATGACGGAGGCAGAAATTTATGGGTCCACACGAGCAGACTCAGTGCAAATTTGAACCAGGACCTGGAACTTCACTCGGCTGCTGAATCTTTGTTGTCCTCGACTTCTGGGTGACGTGCGAGCAATGCCTTCTTTTAGTGTCGACAATTTTCCCCCAAAAAACCAGACGCGTGACCAGCTTTGAAGTCAGGTGATGTGTCGGAGTTCCTTTGCAACTACCGTATCATTGGATCCAGCCAAAACTCATTCTTCCCGTGTGAAGGTTTCAGAGTTCAAAAACATGTCAAAAAGCACAAAATGCATCATAATTGTTTTGAACTCAATTAATATGGAAGCTTACACCGTCAAGTCGCTGCGAGGCATACACAGGTACCGTTCGTCGCTCAAAGCAAAATGGAGCCGAACAAATTTCTGGTCCTCCACACGGAAGCACGCACGCAATGCGTGCAATGCATTTTCTCGAATTTCTGCGAGAAAACAAAAGATAAAAAGGGCTTCACAAGATTTGCCAAATGCGACGTGTAAAATTTCGTTGAAACAGCACGAAGGCAAATAGATTCTGAACACGAAAGAGAACAGTGCCAGATTGGATTCCCTGTTGTGCGCAACACCAAGGGCGGAATTCTAAATTCGAGACGAAAGCAGTTGGAATTAAATTTCCACTTCGAAAACACTCAGGTGATGTGATGCTCCTCCAGCTGTCCACGTTGTTTAGTGTTTGATGATTTCAATGAAGCGAAATTCTGAATTTGTGTTGCACAAGTCCTTTCTTCGTGAACGCCTTTTCCCCGTGCCCATTCAAGCAAACAGTGCCCGTGATTGCTATTGTGTCACAGCCAAAATGGAGCCACTTCGCAAGGCACAACAGAGTTCTGAAGCACCCAGTGCAAATTCCAAAACTTCAGCTTGCAAAGAGAGGGATGATCCCTGTCCACGCCTGACACAACTGACGGGCAAACACACGTACCGACAGTGGACCGGGTTGAAAGCAACAACAAAGTTCACATTATCATGTCGTTTCGTTGTGTCAGATTTTATTCGCGATACCGTCTTTCTGTGTCCACAGCAAACTTCGAATTTTCAACGAAGTTTTGAGCAGCGTGCATTTTGTTCACTGCCGGGTAACATTTTGTGTTTGGTGGTTGGAATCATTCGAAACGTCAACAATAACACGAATAGGCTTTTCCTGCCGGGTGAACACACATGAAGAAAAACCAGCACAATCAATCAACAGACCACAAAAGGGGGAGATTCTCGTGTAAAATCTCAGGGAACCACAGTTTGAAGACCTGCTTTCGTTTGATTTGACGTCAAAAATTGGAAACGTACAGTTCCAAGTTCCAAAGAAAACAAAAGGGAGTCCCAAACCAAAACAGCTCTCGGGCACAGAAAAATGGCCAAATGACACGCTGTTCGGGCAACGGATTCCCAGGAGGTCGGGGTGGACAAACCGCACCTCAATGAACATTTCTAAGGAAGACAAATTGTGAACAGAAATGCAACAGTACGACCTGCCCGTTCAAAACAATGGCTACGCGTCTACAGTTTCGGTTTGATAGCTCCCAGCTAATCTGCCAAATATGAGCGCACACAAAATTGATATTTTCAGACGGCTTTGAGTTCATCACTTAGTGACAGAAAAGCGGACGCCTGCAAGCACAATTGTACCAGCACAACCGACAGAATCGCGCAAAAAACGTTTTGCGACACAACGCCAATAATACTCGCGAAACAATCGTGGCAGTCGATATCGGTGAAAATTATTAGCTACCAAACTGGATTCAGATGTATAGCGTTCCATTGCCGTCCGGCACAATTTATGTACAAATAGGCGCAGCTTTGCACGTTACACATCGCAAATGACCATTAGAACTGCAAGACTAGATCCAGGTGTGTATGACTCAACGGTTTTGCTCTTGAAGTCGACAAAGAGGCAGCATCTGCGACAAAGAACTCCTGTGTTTTTTCAACGTCAGATCTATAGTTCCAGGGCAGCTTGTTGTGATTTGAACACGTTTGACCAACAAACTGAACACTTGAAAATTGTTCCAAAACACTCCCACAAGCACGTGCGCAGATTAGTTTCACATGTTGCAATGTGACCACAACAAACACTGTTGCGCGGAACATGCCCACAAGAAACACTTTCACGTGCTTCAAAACTCTTCCGGTCAAAACAGCAAAACAAAACACGACTACACGTGTGAGAAAACGGCCGCAAAAGTTCAGTGTCCGTTCAAATAAAGTCTGCAGAAGTTTTTGAACACTTGATATGTTGCACAAATCAGGCATCCTTGCGCACCAATCAACCCTCCGGCTGAAAACGGTATTCATGACTCTCCCATAGTTCCTTCAGATGATCCAATGCGAACAACTCGTTTCACCAGAGCCTCGATGCTGAAGGAGTCACCTTGTTGGGACGCGCGACTTGCATCCGAATCGCATGCAAGGAGACGCAAAATCCACGTCCAGAGAGACGAAGGTTTACTTCCAAACGGGCTGGAACTCAAGGTACGAAGTTCCTGTTTCAGAGCAGGTGGGAGAGAAGCAAACCAGATCCTTTGACCACGCGCCCCACCTGTTGAAGCATCTCAGGCCAGACAGCGGCGCGCTAAAACAGCCAAAACGACAAACTGACAGGTACATTTTTCTTGCCCGACCCCTCTTGGGCTCAACGAATTTTCAAAAGTTCTGAAACTTGCACCACAACAACAGATCAAAGATCAACCAGCCCACGACACCGTACAGCGTGCATTGTTCTCGCAATACGCATTGTTCTAGCAAACAGGCCACGGCTGCCTGCCTGCCACGAACCATTGCTTTCTCGAATCAATCATTCATAACTTGACTTTGACAGGGTGGGGGTCCTGGCAGTCAGCCAAGGCCTGTTTGCTGGAACATTACAGCTGATCACATGGCAACCATCTGTTGGTTTGGTAAACAGAAGCATTGGTAGCACTGACCATAGCAACAAGAAGTTTGTTCATTGAGATTGCACTCAACCCGCGGCTCGCCGGAATGCCGCGGCCTTGAAAACGACCAGTGTTGATGGGAGTTTAGAAATGAACAAGAATCGACACTGTCGTGACATCAGCTTGGGGCAAAGCGCACAAAGCACTGGCTCAACGCCACAATCTGGCGCAAGTCAAACCCAAAAAAAACCGTACCCCAACAGCAAATAAATCTTTGCTGCACTGTCTATCACACAATCTTCCAAAGACAGGAAAAAAAAAAGATTCTGTCTCAAAATTTCAAGTACAGCTGCTTTCTTTTCTCTTTGGAAAGACCAGCCGTACGTGTCGTCTGTTTTCGACAACTGTGAATTTGTCAAAATGCAAACGGAACTGCAGGACCAAAGAGGACAAAACACGAGGACACCTCCTGCTCATCGCAGTTTGGTTCATTTCTGCTGTTGATTCAGCGAGAAGGGGCGATCGTCACACAACACAAACAAAGAAAAGAATGACCCAGTTTTTGACATCATAATTCGAAACAAGCCTGAAAAGTGCTGCTTTACTGCTTCTTGCGAACCGAAAGCTGGGCAATCAGCACATGTCCGTATGTTGTGGCCTGGTAACAATGCAGTCTGGGTGATACATAGGTCGTTGTACGAGCAAGTGGTCAGGCACGCTCGCCACGTCTCCGCTACCGCTTTTTCGACGCTGCAGCTCCGCCAGATCCTGCAAACACAAATAGCACTTTGGTTTTGTGTCTCACTCTTTCAACACGACAGGGTCTGTGTTCGAACACTGCACAAGAGGTTTATCAGCTTGAACCGGGTTCGACTGTGTTCCTTTCCACTGACTTTTGTGGAGCCACTTGCGCGAACAACACAACACAACATGACGTGCAAGAGCATGCCACGCGAACAAAGTTTTCAGCGAATAACTGAATGTGGAATTTCTTTTGCTTGTGTCAATATTCTCAGTTGTTGAGTACACCCACCACCGAACAACCCTTTGGTACTTTCCACTCAACGAGTTACAAACGGAACAGAGCAAGACGATCAACAATGCTCTACTGGAACATGATCTGCTCAACTAAATATCCACAGGCACAAAACACGTAATTTAGATGTTTGGACGTGTAACAATCTACAGGCGCATTCCAGCAGCGATGTTGCGAAATGGGAATCATACCAAAATCCGGCTGTCAGTTCAGATGAAAATCAGATGCAACAGTTCACTTCGTTATGCCACTTTCTCCCCAGAATTTATCAGCCGTGTCCAAAACATCACAATGGTTTGTGGTTGGAAAGGAAGTCAGCCACCAATATGAAGTTGGCTTTTGCTTTTTCCAAACCTGACTTTTACTTCTGACGGACAAATCCAATTCTCTACAATTCACGAGAAAATGAAACCTGTCTGGCTCACTTCAATGTGAGAAAAGTGTCGAGAGACACCAACCTCCGAGAAAGGATTCAATGGTTCTTCATCGTCGTCCAAATCTTCTTCCAACAAGTTCATTGTCGACGGCATGCCTGCTTCTTTCGTGAAACTTATCCTGGACTTCGTTAAGAAAATGAATTCACAGGAGTACCCAAGTATGAACCTCCGGGAAAAAGCTCAGCTGTCCAAAATGTCTGGGCAGTAATCCACGTTGTGAGTGGGCTGAGATTTGCAATCACAGGAACAGAAACGTGAAAGGATACGGCTGCTTCACTTTTTTCTTCTTTCTTGTGAAAAATTTCTTGGCAAGTGCTGAAAACTTTTTCTTCGACGCTGCAATGAAAACAAGAAAACAGCAATGTTGACACGCGCCCAGCCGGTAATGTGGCCACTTTTCTGTCAAAACATGTTACACACACACACGCACACACACACACACACACACACACACACAACAACAACAACAACAACAACAACAACACAACACCACACATTTCACCGTATTGCATTTACAAGAATCTTGATACTCATTTTCTCACCAAAATGTGCCGCACACATGTTTGAGCAATTACGTACACCCTGAAAAGGGGGAACTGACCTGCTTCAGATTTTGTCTATGGAGCAGGGTGTGGTATCTAACCCACCCAATATTGACCTTAAATTTTGTAAATGGGGAGAGGGGTCAAGCCTGAGAAGAAACTTGCCACGTTTTGCCTCAGTATCATTCCGGAGGTGGGAGGGGGGCATCCTCATCTCTTAGGAAGCGTGATTTGAATACACGCGCCGAAGACTTGACAAGTTGGCGCGTGCGAAAACTAACAAGACAATGTGTTTCTTGACTGCTCGAATATGAACAACTGCCTCACGCAACAGTGAAAACTTGACTTACTTCCTCCCATGTTTTTCAACTGCTGTCTCAGTTCCTCATTTTCGTCTTTCGGCATGGGCTGTGAAAATGGGAACGCTCCTATTTCTTGTTGTTTGTCGCTGCCATATCCTTCCAATTTGTCTGTAACCACAGAAACAGTAATAAGAAACTACCCAGAACAAAAGCAATTCAACCCATCATTCTCACAACTATGCAAACTTCTACTTGCCCGATGACGGTCGTTGATGATCAAGTTCAGGGCTGTCAGATCTTGGTTCAAATGCTGTGGCATTCAGTCGTTCTGGAGAAGACACAAGTGCTCGGAAATTGCAATTCTCGTTTCAAGCACGGAAGACACAAAAAAAAGACGCTATGCAGGGATCTCTGGATCATTGGCTCCACAGAAAAACCACCGCAGCTGCCACCTCCACCACCAAACAGACTTCTACCACGCTGCAGTCACAAAGCCTCTCGTACGTGACCTCGTTGTGGTAGAAGTGAGTTCACCAACTGCAAAAAAAGTTTCCTGTTCAATCATACAACTCTTTTCTCGACCAAAGATCTCGAAAAGTCGTATGATTTCACAGGAACCAGTTTTGCAGCGTGGATGAACCCTCACATTCTGTCTCTCATGCAACCAGAAAAGGAGACCGAAATTTTGTTTGGTGGTGTTCGTGTTTTTGTGGTTCTCTTCACTGTGGTCCACATCATTTGAACTTCACATGCTAAATCTTCAGAGGACACCGCGCCTCTGAAAACAAACCTTTCTCAAGAGTCTTCATGAAATCCGCGTCACGTTTGAGCAATTCTAGAAACTCTTGATTCTGCATCATCAGCGCAAGCCTGCCGAAAACACAAGGACGAACAAATCACAATTGGTGAGATGAAACACGACTAAGTTGACTGCCTCTACAGCCAACAGGGTCTTGGCGACAACAATGAGTATTTCTTCGCAGGTGCAACAGCATATCTTTTGCAATGAAAACAATTTACTGACTGACCGTTCATCTTCCATTGATTGAGCTTCTTCTGCACTGAGAGCAGATTTGTTGCACTTTTCTATGGCATTTAACTTCTGCTGAATGATGCTCGAGTTGATCTCCTCTTTGCCATGCTGGAAAGTAAAGACAAGTGTAGACAAAGTGTAAAACACTGCACCCCAAATTCGGGCTGCAGAAACAGATGCGATGGTGACATCAACTTACAGCGGCAGCCATTGGGTTCTTTCGCAGCGTGTTGGTGAGTTGCTCATCAGCGCCTGACATTTTTCGGGCCTCCGCCTCAGACTTTTGCCTTCGAGATCGAAACCCGAAAGTTCGTGACTTGGCACCACTACCTTGATGGCTGGTATGGCTGTCTTTGCTTCTTATTTTGGGCGAACTCGATGCACTGTCAGCTGTTGGTTTCGCAGGCAAGGTTTCTGCTCGTTTCAAACTGGGTCTCGCTGGGGAAACTGAAGACCGGGAGAGAATGTTGTGTGGGGAGAAGTTCTGGTGGCGAGGGGACGATGTCGAAGACGCAACCTTCTGTTGAGACGCCACAGGGTTGGGTCGCGCTTTTGGGTGAGTCTGGCAGTGACTGGGAGAAGCCTTGGGTGTCACAGTGATACGCAGAAAGTCATCTGGGAGAGTTCCGAGCATAGGTGGATTCCAATTGCGATATCGCTTCTTTCGCGCAGCAACGGAACCAGTGTAGTCGTGATCCAGAATCGACATCTTTGGAGGCATTGTGATTGGTTGGTGAGTGGGAGAAAAGTCTTCGAAGGGACCCGCAACGGGCCTTTTAATTTCCGTTTCCTCGACCTCGGCGAATGGAAACGCAGTGGCTCCCCCTGTGGCGATGGCACTTCCACTCGTGTCTGCTGCACAAGTTGCACCTAAAGCGAGTCCGTCCAGTTTGTCGCCACTGAAAGCACCCATGTCTCCAATTTTAGTCTTTGCTCCCTGTGGAGGTTCACTGGGTGCTGCCGCTGCTCCTGTCTCAGCAGCACCTGGCGCCACAGCCGATCCCGGCGAACAAGCATCGAATGGCGGGAGACCGGCCAAATTCAGCAATATATCATTCGCAGTGTCCACTGCGTCCGGAGATTGTAGTGATTGAGAGCTTTCCGAAGGTGGGATGTTTGCAGGACCCAGTGAACTCGGCGGCTGATGGGTTTGCCCGTACTTCGGTGGAGGGTATGGCGGAGGATCATCGTCATCACTGCTGGTGCTCGAATCAGGATACTGCAATGACACGTGCTTTTGAGCAATCAACAACTGACTCCAAAATCAAAATTCACTGGACAGTGGTCACACAGATCTTGCCCGTCGAAGGGGTGTTTTGTACCTGTGGAGGAGGGTCGTGTTGATTGACGTAAGATCTGTCCACATGGTTATTCACAGTGGAAGAAGAGTGCGATGTCTGATCGTTACAGTCAACGTTCATCGTGAGCAGTTGGTCGATTGTTTCATCAACCGCACCGTTGTTTGCTCTCAACACGGCTTCAATCACCTCTTCGTCCATGTTTGGAAACATGTGGCGAAAATCAGACATCGCCTGAAAAGTGAAGATCTCAAACATGGTGACATTGGTCAACGAAAGGACGAGACTCACAGAAATCGACGTCAAAGTGTGCTCGCAGAAAGACCCACTTGATAGAAGTCCAGCTGCCTGGTTGTGACGTCTTCCGCCATGGTGCAGTATTCCGCGTTTGCCGTCAGTTATCGATTTTCAACGATGCCCACTACTTTTCCTCATCAAACGGAGCTTCATGTTTGCAAATGACTGTGATGACCTGCGAGAATTTTTAGAACCATCATGGAAACATTTCTGAACACAACAAAACTGCGACAAACATCGTATCACTGTCAAGCATCGAGAGACAGTGTGGCACAAGTTACGAGGGCAATACTAAAAGTCTTTTCCGTCATGTTCAGCACCTTGCTGCGATCAGGCTTTGTGCTTGTCTGCCAAAGCATTGTTCTCTGTAGTCAAGAGCAGTTTGAGCGCTGAACATGACAGCAAAGACTTTTAGTATTGCCCTCGAAAGCGTATTCTCAGACCGGTTGCTCAGAACCCTTCGAACTTTCGAATTTTTGTTGCCGTCCAAGAGCTCCATTCGAATCAAGGGTCTGCACCCCCGCCGACCACATCCTTGATCCAGCCACGGCAAGGCTAGTTTATTTCGCATGTCACGAGCACCGACCCCTTTTGCTTCGATGTGCTTTGCTCGTCACGACTGCCAGGATGAAACCATTGAGGCTTCTCAACCCAACTGCTCAACCAGGGTGTCTCTCTGTGCACCCCTCATCACAGAGGAACTGGACTTGAACATGCTATGGCACAAACTATCTCCAATGGACCTCCGTTTGTTACACAGCAAAATACATGAAGCGCAAATGATGCTTACCTTTCTGGAAAGGTAACCACACAAAAACAAAACAGATGATAACCGGAAGTGGCTGAACAAAGTCTCGTCGGTTGTGTCGCGCAATCTCGCAGAGTCTCGTCCTTGCTGCAGGGCACTAACCGGTGCAAATTCTAGTTCAAGTTTTTGGCTCCGTTGTCATGTCTGGTCCTCAAAGCAGGCTTGAAAAGTATGGGACAATATTTACCAGGTGAGATGCTGGTGAACCGGAGTTACTTGTTTTGCTTAAAAGCACAAATAAGGAAAACGTCTGGGCGATAATACAATTTCATTGACAACAACGTGCACATTTCCAGATGTGCACAATACAGAGATCTGGATTCTAATTTTTACAAGGCAGACTGGAGAAAGTCTGTCTTAGACACTGGTAAAAGGTTGAGGCAGCAGTGATCACACAGAGTGGTGGTCACTGAAAATTGAGGGCGGGGGGGGGGGCGAAGAGCAGACTCCCTGCCCCCTCCCCACAGAAATTTTGAACTTCGCTGACAAATTTCAGCAGTGTTCAGCCCCCAAATCACGCAGTTTCAGGGCAGCGATCTGGGGTGATCGTTGCTGGGTCAACCTCCGAGGATAGTCAGTTCCGCCTTTCCTGCCTTGTCGTCTGTTCGGGGGACTTAGCGTGACGAAATGTCTCTGGAGTCGTGCGACTTGTCGACCGAACATTTGAACACTGCAGGAAACGCAACTAAATGCGCCCTCGTGTTGCCAGTGTAAATGTTGGAATGACATTCTACAACTCTGCGACCACGAAACCTGCCGTAAGTGAAATGGGTTCTCATCCCGCAAAAAGAGAAGAAGTTTGATTTCGCTGGAACCTCGTACAGTGTGAGAACCCTGTCGGAACTGTCAAGAGTCTTTCGCTAGCTGGTGAGCATGTTTCACTAACTCCTTTTCGTATTCAGGGTGCGTGGCTTGCTGAACAATGGAGCGCTGGAGCCAAAAAACAAACCTTTGTGGTTTGATGTTTACGCTGCACACCCACCGTCTGTTGAGCCAACAATGAATCGACCAAAGCCAACACAGCCGCCCATAAACATCATCTACGTGGAAGACTACATTCGTGCGTAAGTGCTTGTTTTTTCAGACATTTTTAATCCAGCAACAGTCTGAGCGAATAGAGGTACGACTTCACAAAAGAGAAGAAACTACCACATTATGAACCTGGGTTGACAAGTTTGGGTGCACAGAAGCGCACGGAGATTTTCCAACTTGCTTTGAGGAGGATACTGGGAGGGAGAGAGGTTGGTGTGTGGGTGGGGTCAGACAATTTTCAAGAAAATGCCAACTCCCAACTAAAACCAGCGGGGGGGGGGAGTTCCTGTCCCTGTCAAAAGTTGTTTTTTTTTAGCTCTTTGGACACTGAGGTGAGCAAACAATAGACGCCGCGCAAAGGCCCGCTGCAAAAATGAAATAAACAAATATGCGGACTGAGTGGTTCTTCCCAGTCAAAGCTGCTGCTCATTTTATCACACACTTTTGCAGAAAGTTTCACAAAACCTACGGAGATGTTGGTGGAGCCATTGACTTGACAGACAACAGGCGATATTCAATAAGTCAAAGGTACAGGCCACCTTACTCGCCATTTTTCCATGCAAACAAAGCAATTCGTGCTGAAAAGTGCACCAGCGCAAATGGACTCGGACTGTCAATGGCAATGATTGTGGACCAGTCATTGTTTGCCCAACATGGCAATCGATTACCTTAACAATAACTTGCGTGGTTTTGTCGCCAACGATCATCTCGTCTCCTGCAGGTTTGTCAACAAATGTATGGAACTTGAGAAATCCACGCCGGACAAAAGCAAGCTGTTCCAGATCGTGGAAGATCAACTGAAATTGGAAGGTCTCGACCTGGTTTCCTTGGTGAGTTTGCGTCGGTGGCAGCTTGTTTTTGAGACAAACCTTGTGTTTGCCTCACACAGGAATTGCCTATTGTTGAAAACGACCTCTTGGTGCCATAATCTGTGGAAGCACCCCATGATTGTCACTGAATTGAGTCTGGTACTTTTTCAGGCAAGTCGCAAAAAAGTGCGGCGAGAAAGTCAGGATGTTGAAAAGCAACAAATGAGACCAAGAGGTGAGCGACGTTTGGACGCACTTGCTGCAGAGCATGAATCTGACGTTCCTGTGGATGAATTCGACCGGGTCGACGAGACGCTGGTTTCAGAACCTTTCAAAATGTCAATATCCGAAGCCTTTTTGAAAGCAACAAGAGCCAGTGCTCAGGAAAAGAGGGACACTTCAAAACGCAGTTCAACAGGTGATCAGACTGAAGAAAAATGAAATTTGATGAAAACATGAAAACGACGGCACAGTGAAAAAGGGGCACAGTTTAGAATTCGTTGTTTTTGAACAACACAGATGACGGTAAAATCAAAATGACAACGACTGCTTGCATACACCACCTGTTGTGTATCCGGAAAACCCAACTTTGAAACAAGTTTCTGGGCTTGCCATCATGGACGGTGGTGCACGTTACACAGTCTTGAGAAAGTCACTGAAACAATGTGCACTGCACTGTTGAGCAGGCATTACAGTTCGAAGAAATCATCCTTGCGCACCCAACAGAACTTTACACAGCTCAGCACTGTGGGTGACTTGCACAGCAGGATGGGCTTCTAGCCTCAGCAGCCCGTCACGGTGGGGTCCTTTCCAGATCGCTTCGTGATGTGCACCTTGACGAGCTCCTCTGCGCAGGTCGGATGAATTCCCACAGAGCTCTGTAGGGTGGGTACGGTCAGACCACATCTGCAAAATTCGTGCCCGCTTTTAAAGCCGCACAAATCTCTTGCCTCATTCCCGATGACAGGAGCTCAGAATGATCTATACTTGTTCGATCCTTGTTTCTTGCAGGAAACATTGATGAATTTGTCAAATTGAACGAACGAATAAGAATTTCAAACACAAAGATGATTTTTGCTGTGTTGATATGTTGACACTGTTATTTTTCTACTGGCGAGTCGCGCAAAGGTTTTGCACGTGTCGCCTTGACAACAACAGGCAGTGGCAGTCGGAGTGGAGGGGGGGGGGACGGTTACTGAGAGGACTGACAATTTATTGGTAGCTATGGGCACTGAGTAGCCATCAAGGGGTGTCGACTGCCAATACAGTCAACTCTGTTCACCGTGGACAACTGTCAACCGTGGACAGTAGACAATGCACTGTGCATTTTCAGCCAAAAACTCTGCCTACCGTGAACAACTCTATCAACTGTGGACACTATTTTTTGGCATCAAGGACAAACTTTCTCTCCTTACTTTATTTTCTATTTTCCATTTGTTTTCACATAACTTCTGAGATTGTTTTGGTGAGACCAACAACTTCTAGGTAATGTTTTGTGATAAATGTTTGAAAATACCTTCAGGAAAGGAAATAGCTAAGCTAAAAATATTTATGACTCTGCTTGAGGTGGACACTCTGTCAACTGTGGACAAAAAGTCGTGTATACATGGGTGTCCACGGTGAAGAGAGTTGACTGTAAATGAGTGGTCGTCACCTCAGAATTTATCTGCAGCCGTCACCCCGCCCCCTCAACAGCTCACCGGTAGCCACAGATGATTGCTCTCAGGTCCCGAGCGTTTCTAGCACCGCTTTCTTGTCATGTTTTGACAAGGCAGGTGTCACACGCCGTCAGAGTGGTCGACACCGTTACAACCAAAACAAACTCGTCATCGAGTGAAAAAATGGCGAGGTGTGAGGCAGGCGAGGTGTGGTGCACAACATACCGAAGAGCCACGGCAAAGCCTTGCATTACTTCTCCCGCATTTGGGCCGACGAGGTGCAGTCCCAGCACTTGTCGATCACCTTCTCTTTCGGCAAGAACCTTGAAGAAAAGAACTCCAGTGCACGCTGCTGAAGCGGGTCTCATCACTTATGATCCCGAATTCCAGATTGAACCAAGCCCAACCTTCATGTAACATTGATCCGCGTTCCTTTCGGGCACAGTGTACTCAAGCGGCTTGTAGAAAGCATGGTACACCTGCAATGGACAGATAAATTGAGAATGATTGACAAGTTCTCCCACACACACACGGAAATCGTGCAGCCACAACCCGGTCCGCTTCTACAATGCTCATTTCAGGGTCATTCGAACTGAGTAATCAACAGAAAACGAAGAAACGAGCCTCAATATTTTCCTCTCCGTATTGACGGCACGCCACTTCTTCAGACAATCCAACGCACGAATATTCCAGTGGCGTAAATACTGTTGTGGGTACCTGGCAACAATAAAATCGGTTTGGTGCCAACTTCTGAATGCCCATGCACTTTCGGGATTTGGAAGGTGTTCTTATCAGTTGAATTTTGGCTGTCACTTTGTTGTGCCCTCCCAAGCACAAATTGGACTATCAAGTGGAAATATCAGTGGCTTTCAGCGTACATCGCCTGTACACAGCGTCATCTTCCGATCTTTCAAGGTTTCCGACTTTTTGCACACGAGGGGGGGGGGAGGTAACTTGGAAAGTTGCAAACCCAAACAACTTCCAAAACCCAGACAACTTCCAACGTTTGCACCCTGGAAACCCAGAAAGTTGGAAACCCAGACAACTTCCAAGCAAAACCCAGACAACTTCTAAGTTTTTGGGAAACCCAGAACCCCCCCCCCCCAGAAAGTCAGAAACCCAGAATATTGGAAACCCAGACAACTTCCAAAACCCAGACAACTTCCCAAACCTGGACAACTTCCAAGTTTCTGGGAAACCTGGACCAGGCAGGGGCACAGTACATGTAAAAAGGCTTCTTTTCAGTCGTTATTTTTCCTGACTTCTGTGGACAATTGAGCTGCTGAACCCAGATTTTCCATTTTCCTGAAGTCGAGGACATTTCCCAGGTACCGTACCTGTGTCGTGTATAAGACGCACTCATGTATGAGATGCACCCCTTCTTTTGATGTTTAATTTTGGGGCAAAAAAGTGCGTCTTATACACAAGACGGTACGGTATGTATGTGCCAACATATTAGGGGTTTCCCAGGGTTTCCCGGGCAAGTGGACGCCCTGGGACAAGTAGTTGAAACTCATGGAGTTCACTCGTTCAGCACGATGTCAACACAAATTCACAAACGAGAACAAACAAGGACTCACATTTTGATAATCCATCTGCACTCCGCTCTCTCCGCAGAGCCTTCTTGCCAACAACTTTCCTGCTAAAATTGCTACAGGCGTCAGTTCTGGACCATCCTGTGAAGATAACAGAAGAAAGACTGGAGTTTGCTTGGTTTGTGTTGAAAAAGAAAAATAATCTCATGCGAATCGTCAAACATCGTGATTTTGACAAGAAAAGGGTGCGAGTCAACACTCAACACCCGGTTGCTGTCACAGCTCCAGAAAAGAAAACCAACTTGCCTTCAAGACATCGCCAATTGCGTAGACGTGAGGAACAGAAGACTTTTCAAACTCTCCACTGAAGCCACCAACCACCTGTTGTGAAGTTCTCTCCAGAACAACTCCAATTTCTTCCAAACCGATGCCCGCTGTGCACGCTTGTCTCCCTGCCAAACAGCAGGCAACATATTGTGTTGTGTTCACACTGCCTGGACGGAGTTTTTGCTGAACAAAGTTGCTACTCACCAATCGCACTCATGACCGTGTCGAAGGTATCGCTGTGCACACTGTCGTCTGCCGTGTTCTGGTACTCCACCCGCAGACGCCCGTCCGGCAGCTTCTCGATGCTTTTTGGAATGCACTGAACATAGAACTTCGTTCCGTGTGTTTTCATCCCATCCACAACCAAGCTTGCCATTTGCTGAAAAAAAAAACAATTGGGGAGTCACCTTCGTGATTCACATGTTCACCCAAACGAGTGAAAATGCGAAACAAAGGACGAACAAATCACAACCTGGTCAAAGCCTCGCAGTGGAATGGATCGCATCATCACCGAGGTGTCGCAGTCTAGTCCAGACAGAAACCCAGCGCACTCGAGTGCCACATCTTAGTGCAGTAAAGTGCATATTCGCATTGCAACAGACATTGCCAAGGTTGCACTTCTAACCCCCGATTAATCCGTTCACCCTTCCTAAAATTTAAATGCGTGAAGCTTGTAGGTTTCGCAGTTTCATCGATTTTCACTCGCAAGGATACAACTTGCTCCAATGACCAAACTGAAAAGACAAGAAGACTGCGCGTAGAAAGGGCACGGCGCTGAACACTCCAAATTGTGAAAATGATCGTGAATTCTGACCAGAAACCTATTAATTGGTCTGAAAGAGTTGGTCACCCTTGTGTTTCCACCTTACGTTTTGACAAAAAAAAGAAGAAGCTCAGAACAAGAGAAGGGATCATTTCTGAGCCTTTTGTGAGAAATTGTTGGGGGACACAAAATGTTTTCAGAAACCAAATTTTTGGAGGGTACAATTTAGCTCTGGGAAAAGTTGCAACTCCACTTTGGACTCACGTTTTCTTCGGAGCCTTGTTCATCCAAAAAAGATCGTCACTGGATATGGCATACTGTCTGGCACCTGGTATCTGAAACGGAACTGCAAACATGACAAACCGGTTCACCTGAAAGAACACAACATTGGCCTCATCAGCCGACGACTTACATCTGGGTAGATCGGTCTCATTCCAGTCGCAATCACAATATTTTCTGCATGAACAATATCCTGAAAATGGGAGAAAGGAGCAGGGCTTTTCTCAATGATAAAGGAACAACTGAAACTTGAGACTGAACAAACAACAACACGCAAATGTATTTCAAAGAAACAAAAGTACCAACCTCTTTCCCTGATTTTGTTCGAGCTTGAATTGTGTTGAGACCCAAAAGCCTGGCTTTGGCGTTGAAGTAATCAACTTTTCTGTCAGTGCACGAAAACAGATTTGTTACTCAAACCAGGACACCTTCGAAAATACACGCGACGTCCCCGAAAATATGGAAAATGTTCCCCAAGGGATGGCGGCTATCACCTCGTCATTCGACTTCGTTTGGAGGACAACTTTTGGCCACATTCTGGAACGTTTTCTGTCAGGAAGCCCAGGTTTATCTGCTGCAAAAATGGGTAATGGTACCCTGAGGAGTCATGACCACACTTTCACGCCTGATGTGTGCGAAAACTGGGTTCGTGTTTCACGTGCCACCAGAGATCAAAGACAACTGGCCCGCAGCACCGCACTGCTTTACCCAAACCAACCATTCGTTGTACAAATGGTGACGGGGATGGGGAGAAACCAACCCTTCCTTTACACCCCATTCCTGTTTGATACAATGAATAGATTGAGAAAAAAGCAACATTTCCTGGTTGGCAGACTGGCCTGTTTGCTGGCACAGCGCAAGCCTGCGGCTCGACGGAATGCCGCGACCATGAAAAAAACTTACCTGTGACTGTGATAGTCGAACAAAACCTCACGAAAGTCGAGTCACGGCAGCTGTGCTGGTACTCGTACACACCTGTCTTTGAGTTGAACCCGGTGTCCCCAGTTGAGTGATTTCACGTACCCCTGGACGCCTTCACACAACGTTGTCCTGCAACGGCGATCTCACACCAGTGTTGACCCTCCTTCACAAAACTTGTTTGTCAGGACTGGTGTTCAACATTTGATCCGGATGGCACTCACCAACTGTGTTCAGGATTTTGTGGCAATTTCCAGCCGTAACTTGAGGCGTCTGCTATACTTTCGCCAAGCAAGGAAGCGCGGTGCATCAACTTCTTTGGGATGCAACCAACGTTCACGCAGGTGCCTCCAATACCCCAGGAAGTACCTGCAATGAAACAGGTTCGCGAATATTCGTTTGCAAGCTGACGTTTTTCGCTGCATGCGCAACCAGACACTTGAAAAACAGATCTGGAAAAGGAAAGAAAACAGAAGAAGGTTCCAGAAGTTTACCTTGTGGCGAAGGCTCCACAAAGTCGAACACAGCGGCCCTTTTCCCCAAATTTCCAACTGTTGAAGAAACAGGAGGGTCGAAAATAACACACGTGTGCATCAAAAGGCCTTAAGACTGTCTACCTGCAGTAAATTTTTGGCAGAGCTGCTGTAACAAATGATACAATTATGGATCAAAATGTGAGTTTTTCAAGATAGCAGCCAAAGTTTTGGGGATGTGATACCCACAGTCAAACATGACCAACAGACCAACCCTGAGAAGGGCAATGAAAAATATTGAGGCTTTCAAGAGTTGTCATGTTCTGACGGATACAAACACACATCAAACATGACAATTACCAGGCTGAAAACAATACATCCCGTAACTTCGGCCTGCAACAAGCACCGCTTGTAAGTTCGCACCTTCTTTTGCACAGGCGAGGCCTCCAGATCCTCCTCCGATCACAACGACGTCGTACAAGTTCCTGCTCTGCTGATCTGCCGAAGAAAACACCTCAAGGGAACTGAGTGGTGCGGAGACGCGCAGCTGTTGTCAGAGTGCGAAACAATTGAAGCCAAAGGCAATCACTCGAAAACGACAATCCCTGCTGCAGCTCCCTCTGAGAAACATTTCGCACCAAAGGATCCCTGTCGTGTTACATTTTGGATTTCATCTGTCTGCTGAAATGTTTTGCAATCGGAACAAAGGGTCCCTGTTGCACTTGTGTGAGAAGTCCTGGTTGGACCTGGCAGCCTTGTCAGCCTTGAACGTCTTCATTGTGCCCAAAAACAAGAACACCGTTGGACGTTGACACATGCAGATATTTCCATGTTGATTCTTTGAAACTTTGATTTACTTTCTTTTCATCGTCTTTTTCTTGTTGTCAGAACAATTCTTTGGCAGATTTTGGAGAAGGGTCAAATTCTGAGGCAACTATTCAGAAGGGTGCACAAATGTTTGTCTGAGGATTGCAATGTTTGATCATATTAAAAAGTTTTGTTTCACGGGGATGTCAGTGCCAAGATACATTTGATCCAGACTGAAAGGGTCATCGTGAGTGAAGGGTGTCCCCAAGGCACCTTTCCCGTCCAAACTGCGGGCAGCAGTGTTTGGCACCGTTTGGTTTGCGCGGTCTAGCAACCCAGGTTGCAAATGGGTTGGTGCAAACAAAGTGTATTTGTTTTGGCCAACCTGCATCGATCCAGCACAACCCACCAGTGAGAAGGGCAGCTGTTTGGGTTGCTAGGGATCGATCGCTGCGACCCGGGTTGGCAAATGGAACCCCACCATCATCGCACCCGTGAGCGATAATAAGGCATCGCAATTATTCAACCCATCAATGTTCATTTGACAATAATCCTACCTGCAGAATGGGATGCATAACGCCTTGACGTTCTCCATCTGTGGTCAAATATCCATTTGCACCGAGGATTTGTAAATTTCGAAAAGAACATTTTGTTTATCCCACTGGGCGCCGCCATATTGTTTCCCTAAACGACGGCGCTGAATTTAAGACGCGCACTTATCTTCCAAATCGCACAGATTATAGGTACCGTAAAGACCCCCTTTTAATGCCAAAAAAATTGATGCCATAAAAGGGGGTGGTGGTCTTACACATGAGGATTTAACTTTTAGTGTTGAAGTCAAGAGTAGAAATGAGTAATTAAAACATCAAAACAAGTCAAGGGAGCATGAAAGTTGAGTTAAAATAAGGAAATTAATCAAAAGTTTGACAAAGGAGCAATATTTATAAGCCTTTAGAACAAGAATTAATACCATTATTACCTTGGGACAAGAAAAAATATTTAAAAGAAGTAATTTTTAAGAGTAATTTCCCAGGTTTTAATTTAGAAAAATGAACTTTTTGTATATGAATAAATTCCTGAAAATGTAAAAATGGCCTTGTGTTGATTTTGTTGCTGTAAAAAGGGGGGTGGTCGTCTTTCACGCGAAGGGGTCTAATACGCGGGATTGTACGGTGGTTTCCTCAGGAGAAGCATGTTTAGCGAACTGTTTTCACCAAGTGTGAATTTCAAAATGCAGAGGAATGAAATGTGGCCAAAACATGTTTCGCTTGAGGATAATTGCAGCGAAAATAATCAGAGATAGAGGAGACATTGGAAACATTTCTTGTATTTTTGAGAACATTTGACAAATACAGCTGTACACACCTCCAGCGGATCCAGGGGCCCGGCCCCTCACCGACATTAAGGAGTTTTAGGTGCAACACGTGCGACGTGCGGTGTGACGTCCGGTGTGATGTCCAGGGGTGTTTACACAGGTTTCTCTGATGTCACGCACTGTCTAGATGGTCGGCACTGCACGTCTTTACGTGGGAAGAGGCTTTGGCACGTTGTCTGTTTCCGTACTCAAATTACAGAAAAAACACATAACAATGGTGAGTTTTTTTATCAGGACTGAGTAGATGGGTATGTCAGGCAGGCCCATGTTGAGTTTCGGAGTAATTTTTGCACAAAAACTGGATGAAAATGTAGTTGAAGTGAGGCGCAGTCAAAAATGGAGGCAACCAGTTTGAGACGTAGTGTCGTGAAATGTATTTTTTTCCGTGTTTTTTCATGTGTCACTACTCCTGCCGTCATGATCCAAATGTCTTGACCTATCAAAGTGTTGTCTGCAGTGTTTGTGTGTATGAATAAGTTGTATGTGACTGCAGGAGTAGTGAGATCGGTTGACTGCAGGACATTTTCTCTGTGTGACAGGTGGTGTATTTTTATCACGACATGGAGATAGCTTTGATGAAGGAGGTTGTGTCACAAAACCCCTTCAGAAATGTGGAGAAATGGCAGTCCGTGATGACAAATGTCAATGCGACACTGCAGCTGATGCATCCGAATCTGCCAGACATTGGTGAACAGACAATGCGGGAGAGAGTGAACACGTTGCTGAAGCATTTTGCAGAGGAGAACTCAGCTGCACTGAAGAAGCAAGTTTGTGTCTTTGTGTGTGTGTGTGATGTGTGAACTGTCGGTGTTGTTTAATGGTGTGTGTTTTTGTAGATCAGGCACTGATGAAGAATACAAAGAAAAGAAGAAACTCTTACAAGACATCACTGACCTGAAACGTGACGGTGACGAGCACAGACGAGTGTTGGCCTTGGCAAAGAAAGCTGAAAGTGACGCAAAGAAAAGATCCGCAGATTTGAGACTGGTTGCAATGCGTGCATCAAAAGCAGGTGACTTTTGCGCTCACAAATTGACGCACATTGTACCATGTTTGTCACATAAGGGTTGGGGGGGGGAGGGATGTTGACCTGTTCATTTTTGCAGTCATACCGAACATGGAGAGAGAGCAACTTGTAGGCGAAGGAAATAGTGACAGTGACAGTGAAGTTGCTGGTACAAGCAAAGGGTCA
>JAAUXT010103483.1_pt1 | contig 23505 bp, 35 predicted proteins | sample 7278171 | NCBI WGS metagenome assembly JAAUXT01 (sample SAMN14350112, study PRJNA611818) | marine sediment metagenome | isolation source: surface marine sediment (1.8m) | place: French Polynesia: Moorea | collected 2018-08
GAACAGGATGTCACCCTCAGAGGCACAAAACAAGGGGATCTCGTGAGGGTCAGTGTGGCTTGATTGCAACTTCAAAATTTTCGGCTGGTCCTGCCCCGAGAGCTCCTTCAACCTACTGGGGCCCCAGTAGTTGGGTTGGTCATTGGGGTCCCTGCTGGGTAGGTCTCAGGGGTTGCCCAACTTTGTAGGTCTCCGGGCTCCCCCACTGGGTTGGTCTTCGGGGAGTTTCTGGGAAGGTCAACGGGTTCCCTTGGGACTTCACGCTTTGCGACGCGGCTGTCTTCAAAGCTCTGCTTTCTTGTTGGATGGAGGTCACAGGTGGGGTGGTTCCGCAGGAGTGCAGGGAACTGCTTGTACAAGTGGAGCTGATGTTGTCACTGTTTGACTCTGCAGGTATCCGCTACAGTTTGGACGTGAACGAGGACGAGGTGAAGGCGCTCGCGTCGCTCATGACCTTCAAGTGCTCGTGCGTCGACGTCCCGTTCGGCGGCGGCAAAGCGGGCGTCCGCATCGACCCTAGACTCTACAGCGAGCGCGAACTCGAAAAAATCACCCGCAGACTCACCGTGGAACTGGCCAAGAAGGGCTTCATCGGTCAGTGGCTCAAAGCTTGATGGCAGACAAGTCAAAAATTCAGTGGAAGGGCACATCTGTGAGTTCTAATGCACCGTTGGTAGTTCCTCTTATCATTTGACAGGAGTTTCTTTTCGAGCATCAGTTTCGCTCTGAAAGTTGACGACTGTTGGTTATGTTCAAAGCAGAGAAAGGGTCATGTGTGTAAAATGTACCAAACAGGATACTGGTACTACACAACATGCAACACAGTGAGAGAAAGGCATATGTTTTGCACATCAAAAACACTTATCGACAAGATGCCCTTGCCCTTCCCGTTATCGTGCAAACCGGTAACTGCACCAAATAAATTTTGAACGCATTGTGGCAACCTCGTAAATCACTGGGTACACACACACACACAAGGTCATTCTTGTCAGAAAATCGGTTCTGGGCGCATTTTTCGTCCACTGCGAAATGTCGTGTTGTTTCCCCCAAAGCGTGCAAAACTGTTTCCCAAAGCGGAACCGGGATTGAGATCTGGACAAACTGAACAGGACAAAACTCATAAAAGCCTGTCGCACGAAATACAATGTCGGGTTGTAACGATTTCTTTTCGGTGGCTTGGGCTGTGAAGTGAAGACAGGCCAGAAACTTCTCACGAAGTAAAAGCAGGAAACTGCTGTCAGCTGCGAACCTGACACAGTGTGAGCAGCATAGATCTACTGGCTGCAAATCGATGTTTATGGTGACAAGTACTTCAGCTATCACCGGCAAGGGTTTGAGTGAGTTGACATGTCAAGATGCGTGAAGACGAGGAACCCACTTCCACCATATCGAGTCTTCGTGGCTTTTTCTATTGCAACGTGAGCGCGGAACAGAAGTGATGTCCTGCACGTCAAGTATGGTGCTTGTGCCATCGAGTTCGTGGCCGAGGGGACTGCAACTGTCCGTTTGGTTTCGTAGGTCCAGGGATAGACGTGCCAGCTCCCGACATGGGGACCGGAGAGCGCATGATGAGCTGGATCGCCGACACCTTCTCTCACACCATCGGTGAGTGAAACTGTGCAGCAAACGCGACCGGAACTTCCCAAAAGAAGTAGCTGAGAGAGATGAATCAAAGGAATTTTCAAGATCAGTGCCCACATGTGCGAACCACTCATTGCCCAGTCTGACGAATCCTATTCTTTTGGCAGACCAACACAACGCGTAACATCATCGTTGTACATGCATGTGTAGGTCACCAAGACATGAATTGGCAAGCCTGTGTGACAGGCAAACCCGTTCTGCAAGGTGGTATACACGGACGGGTATCTGCCACTGGCAGGGTGAGTGGAGTTGAAGTGGCAAAACCCAGAATTTCTAACACCACTGCAGAATGAATTCAGACTCTTAGCGAAGGAGAAACAAGTTAGAAACCAAGTTTATCCTTCTCCTTCCGAAGTTCGTTTGCCAACAAGCCTCCACTGTCCAAAGTCTGTGGGTATGCGAGTGTTCTTTAGGCCAGGTTGTACGTGTAATACACAGGTTACCAGGACATCAATGCACATGCTTGTGTCACGGGTAAGCCCGTGCTGCAGGGTGGCATACACGGACGCATTTCTGCCACAGGCAGGGTGAGTATTGTTGGGAACTGATGCGCGTGTGCAGCAGCACCTGAGGAACGGGTAAGGCAATAGAATGTCTGACGTTGCACCTGTGGTAGATATATTCGCAGGCGACATTCACGGCACAGATGATGTGTTGCAGCCCGGGTCGTGGTGTTATGTGAGCAGCAGGAAACACTTCCCAAATACTAATTTACTGACTTGTCCAGGATTTGTTTTGTGCACCATTGTTCCTTTTCCCGCGGTTTTAAGGTTCTCAACCAGCCAGATATCCAGCTTGTAGGCTTGTGTGAACTCCAGCTCGTGGATATCTGTGGCTTCTTTCCACAGTTAGACCAGCCATGTTCGGTCGTGTCAGCATCAGGCGTGCTGCAAGCGCAACCCACACACAAGATTTCGAAATAGCACATGAAAAGAAAGAAAATTAATTTCAGTTGAAGATAACTTTCTGGATCCACAGTACTCGTGCACGAATCAGGCTGACACTTGCTTCGCAGCACGCTACAATTTAATCTCGCAATCGAACATGCACCACCAAACACTGACCAGGACTTGTTTGCTGTGTGGACTAACCAGGGGTGTGTTTGTTTTCGATTCTTATTCTTGGCACAACAGGCCATGGGGACCTAAACGCGCACGCTTGCGTCACGGGCAAGCCTATCCGACAGGGAGGCATCCACGGCAGGGTGTCCGCCACCGGAAGGGTAAGTGGCCCCTGGCTGAGCAGCGAATTAGCGCCTGTGTGCAAACCCCCGACACAGTCCCGACCTGGATTCGCCGTGATTGTGTGTGTTGATGCGAACCACAAAGTTTCCGAGCTTCGTCGTTTTTGACCCGCGATTGCTTTGCATTGCGGGGCTATTACAGGAAAGCGTTTTCCGTGCGGATGTCAGTGTATAAGTGTGAGGTGTGCGTGCTCTTGGTGTCAAAACAGAACACAGATGAAAAACTGACTTCGTCGTGTTTGAATCAACACAAATGTAAAAACATCAAGCTTTTGACGTGACAACTCCTGCGGAACATTTGATTTTGATGAATGTGGGAGGCAATCTGGATCTAGTTTGCAGGAAATTTAGGTTTCGTGTTCTTTTTAAAGGGAATCTTCCACGGGATTGAGAACTTCGTCAACGAGGCGAGTTACATGAGCATGATCGACGCTACCCCAGGCTTCGGCGACAAAACCTTCATTGTTCAGGTAAACGTGCGAGCCTTTTGAGAACGTGGCGTGTGAAAAGTTTCAGAAGATACTTGTCGGGGTACAATAACTCGCACCGGTGATAAGAAGAACAAGGTTGTTTGTTCAAATCGCATCCGGTTGTAAATCTACTGACGTTCTTCTTGTGTCATTCACCACATCAAGTTCGGCAACAGAACACAAGTTTGTGGTGGCAATCACGAATACGGCCCAAGTTGCATCAGAGAAAGATGTGTGGTTCCTTCTTCCCCTGGACATATTTGCCCAAGACGAGTCAAGTGATGCGCGTTACTGATGCGCACAAGTCCCTTCGACTGCGAAACCATTTTTGGTCGCGCTGTGACACGAGGCTCCTTGACTGCGCAGGGCTTCGGTAACGTGGGTCTGCACTCGTGCCGCTACCTGCATCGCGCCGGAGCCAAGTGCATCGGGGTCATCGAGCGCGACGGCTCCATCTTCAACAAGAACGGCATCAGCCCGCGCGAGCTCGAGGATTACCTCATCGTGAGTGGCAGTTCTACATCTCTGCGAATCGCATCATAGAACCTGACGTTGTGTGCTCGCATCGTTGTAGAAATGGGTTCTCGCCTCACAAAAGTGGTTCCTCTTCAATCATACAACTCAGTCCTCGACCAAAGGTCTCGAAAAGTTATTGCGCGATTTCGCAGGAACCATTTGTGTTCAGTGTGACAACCCTGTCTTCTCTGTTCGAGTGCATGAGTCCGTTTCTCCCTCTCCTTCACTTTTGCTGAAGTTTTTGACGTAACAACGGATTGTAGGAAAGCAAAATAATAAACTTTCTTGAACCATTTTCAAGCGTGTGGTCCCGAAGGGTCTCGACCACACGCTTAGTGCAATCACCATCAGTCTGTGTGTGTGTGTGTGTGTGTGTGTGTGCACAAAAGTGGTCCCATCTGAGACAATTCCTGGTGTCCCATGAACAAGTAGTTCTGGTAAATTCATATGCGTACGCAAATGTTTGTGATAGCGAGCCATACTGTAACAATGCGAACATTTATGGACCACACGCTTTTTATGCGTAGCATTCTTGTTCTATTCTGAGTTCGTGTACGAGTACTACTTGCGAACAAAGTGTCAGTGTGTTTGTCTGGCAACGGCAGAAGTTTTCCTAACTTGTGATGAGGAACGACGAACAGGGGAGGAAGGGAGGCTCGTGATCACGGAGGAATGAGAAACAAGAGGCGGAAACACCACCGGCCCACTTCTTGAGGTCGGGCTCACAGTTCACTCGATTCCTTTCAGCGCCAACGTACTGCGATCTGCGCGTCAAGCACACAGCTGTGAAGTAATTCGTGTTTTGCAGGAGAACGGGACGATCGTTGGTTTCCCCGGGGCGGAGCCGTACGAGGGGGAGAACATGCTGTTCGAACCGTGCGACATTCTCGTACCGTGCGCCATTGAGAAGGTCATCACACGGGACAACGCACACAGGATCAACGCCAAGGTAAACAACCGCTCCGACGGGAATGTCGTGTTTATGAATTCTCACCCTTTTGATATTCTTGGCTGTGAACAGATGGTAAGAACAGATTCTAACGCGTCGCCACTTTTCAGATCATCGCAGAAGGCGCCAACGGGCCGACAACGTTGCACGCGCACGAAATTCTCGTCGAGAGAAACATCCTGGTCATTCCGGTCAGGACAAAATATATACAGAATCTTTCTCGCAATTTCAAGCATGAAAATCCGATCACTCGTGACGTGACACTTGTTTGTTTGGCTTGACCCACTGCAGCGTGAATAAGTTTGACTGAAGGGGTCTTGTTTTTGTTTGTTCGATGACAGCTTCTTTCTTATATTCTTTGAACAGGATCTGTACGTCAACGCGGGTGGTGTGACCGTCTCGTACTTCGAGTGGCTCAAAAACCTGAACCACGTCAGCTTCGGTCGCCTCACGTTCAAATACGAGCGCGACTCCAACTACCACCTGCTCGGTGAGTTCCAGCACCACGTCTTCTTGAGCACCTGCTCAAAACTGTTTTTCTTTGCTTTGCGCCAACAACAGTGAGGGGAAAAAATGGAAGCAAACAACCAACGGTTATCACACCCGAGTGCAGTGCAAAATTTTGTGAGATGCAGTGGCTCGAGTGTCTATCTGACTCGGGAAACAGTCGTAGAACACTTGAGCGAAACGGGAATGACATGTGGCAACATCTGTTGTTCCACAGCTAGCGTTCAAGATTCTCTGGAGCGCAAGTTCGGAAAGGATGGTGGGAAGATTCCGATCGAGCCGAGCGAGGCCTTCAAAACCAGAATCGCCGTGAGTACAAGATTCTGCCGACATGAACTCAGCTGGGAAGTTTTCTCTGTCCTATTTGTGATGCATACATCTGGCTAGATTCAGGGAACAAACTGAAATGACCAGACACGGTGTCTCCATGTGTTTGGTTTCGGCACATCGGTTCACTCGGTGACCATTGTGTTTTCGTTTGTCTGGCAGGGTGCTTCAGAAAAGGACATCGTCCACTCTGGGTTGGCCTACACGATGGAACGATCTGCCAGGGTGAGTGCAAATTGTGACTCCTGCACATGTTTGCAGCGCTTGGACTGCTGACAGCAGAACGCGTCACCTGTTGTCACAAACATTGTCACCGAAACAACTGCGTTGCGGCTGTTCGTGTTGCGTGGTGAAGCCATTCAAGAACAAGAGCGTCACTGTTCGACAAGACGCTCTCCTTGCGAGCATCTCTGTGGAAAGAAACTGATTGTTCGTCTTCCCGTTCCTTCGAGAAGGAAGTCGAGCCTTTATTCCCAAAACGACAATTTCTGCAATGTGTTTTCCCAGGCAATCATGCGAACTGCAATGAAGTACAATCTGGGTCTGGATCTGCGCACTGCTGCCTACATTTCCTCCATTGAGAAGATCTTCAAGGTGTACAATGAAGCCGGCCTCACCTTCACTTAGATCTCTCAGGTGGGTTTCCATCGGAGCCTTGTTGGCGACGTCGGTGCTGAATGGGATCGGAAAGTCGGAATTCTTCACAACTCCCTTTGCGGGGTAAAAAACTTGCATTTTGACTGGTGGGATTCGTGGCTCGTCTTTTGCACAAGTTGAAATATTCACTACGCTAATTTGTTTCAGACTTTTTCCGTGTTCGAGAGGGAAGGCTCACCGCCCCTTCTTCAGCTGTTACTGTCTGTGAAATTTACACTTGTTTTGTTTCGACGTCTGGACTGAGTTTTAGAGGATTTCTCGTTGTTCCGTGGCCTACACATCACAGTGAGGCTGCTCAGTGTGCGCGAACGGACTTGAATGGGAATGCGTTGGTTCACAACGGACTCTGTCCACGCCGTGAGATCTGTTGGCGACGGCGCCGAATAAGAGATCACTTACCACGCGTTTCATTGAAGTACGCCTGTCTGCACAAATCCAACGCTGTGTGTCATTCTAGTCTCATTGTGAAGTTTTTCTCCCCAGATCACAGCACGAATTTCCGCTGTGTTCAACAGTATTCAACGAACTTTCGTGAACGCAAGAGTTGAAGGTGAAATTTTACAAATGGGCGAGTGAAGATACGTGGTTGAAAGAATCAACCCACAGTGCGTTTCAAACCAGAATAAATGCCAACCAAATCGCAAGGTTTTGTTGTTCGCCACCAAACCAGATGGTGAATCGTCCTCCACGCAACGAACACAAAGCCCAGGCACAACACTTCCGATTCGAACTTGTTTATTCGGATCCTGAAGATACAGTAACGCATTGATCTACAGACGTCTTCCTCTGCGGCCGCCCTTCCTGCGCGTCGAGTCGGACGGGATGGGCGTCACGTCCTCTGCAAGAACACGAACGAAACGAAGCGTCAAAAGCCACGCAGTGATCTCTTTTCGCCTACAGTTGCACTTGATATACGTGAAATCTGGTTTCATCCCGAACAAAAATTTCCGAGACAAACTGACGAGCCACTCAGATGTTCGACCTGGCACACAAAGCCTGTCCATGCCTGTTGCTTTTTCAGTGAAATGGGGTGAGGGGCAGGTGGCCTGCGGTCTGATATTCAGCAAAGCATTGAAGCCTGTGCCTGTTGATTCAGGGGGGTATCTGACCACGTCAGTCCCACACTGAAATGGGGAGACGGGGTATGGCCATTTCAGGCCCCCACCAGAAATGGTTCGACACCGGTGTCAAAATATAGCCGTCTCATATTTCATTCCACCGGTCTTGTCCACGCTGCGTGCGTGAAACATGCCCTTGTTTGGAGAACATCCAAGTTCCCTCAGAACATCATTGAAAATTACTCCCCTGGTGCGCTTCCACACGACTTGTCCCGGAAATTCACGAGAATTTTACGAGGCAACTTACCGATACGTCCAATCTTCATGCCAGAACGGGCGAGAGCTCTGAGTGCGGACTGTGCGCCTGGTCCGGGAGTCTTGGTCCTGGAATCAGATGACAAAGGTAAAGTGTCTGTGTGTGTGAAATTGGCGCCACCGGTACCATGACAGCGAGAAAAGTTGTTGCTCGGGACCACGCTCCAGAGCGCCTGGAAAATTTTGCAATCGCCCATCCAACGTTGATCGAGCGAGTCGCAACTGCTCAGCGAGAGATTACACCACAGGACCTGCAGAATTCGCTGCCTTGCTTCACGTTATAGGCTCAAGGGCTTCAAACGCTTGCTGACCATCAATGGACCTATTTCCTGACCTATTTCCTCCAGTGGCCCGCAGTTTGATGTGGAGTGCTGTGATGCCGAGGACTTTGCATCTCTCAGCGACGTCCTGAGCTGCCAGCATAGCAGCGTACGGGGACGCCTCGTCACGATCAGCCTTCACCTTCATGCCACCGGTCACACGCACCAAAGTTTCCCTGCAAACGTGAAGTGTGAAAATGACAAGGTTTTCAAAACCAGCTTCTTTTAAAATTCGCCGACACGCCTTTCGTGACCATACTTGCTCAGGTTTAGGTAACGCGTTGATATTCTAATCAGTTTCTTTCAGAAGTGTCCTAAGATTGTCATCACGGCAAGTACGGTTTGGTACAATCAGCAACACGAAAGCAACAGCTCTAGAACAATGAACGCCAGCGCACGGCACACAGGTTCGCCGGGGAACTGCGGTGATCGCCCGGAGGGCGAGGGACCACCAGTTGTTGAGCAGGAACGTGTGGTGTTGACACACCGACTGAACAGCATGGCGGACACCTTGGTGCTTATTTGTGCAAACTCAAGTCTTGTGATTTCTTTCGCATTAGGGATGGGATGGGTGAGGGGGCGCTTGGGGCTGGGTGAGGTGGGGTGGTGATATCAATAGAGATCTCTTGCAAAGTGTGAAGTGAACTTCCGTTCACACAGACACAGACATACACACACACTTGTGGAGACCACGTACACCCATCCTCTTCTCAACCTACTTTCCGGAGAGGTCGGTAATGTGCACGAAAGTGTCGTTGAAGCTGGCGAATATGTGTGCGACTCCGAACACATTTTCACCCTCGACCACCTGCGGCCCAAGCGACACCTGTTCCTCAACCTTTGTTCCCTTTCCTTTGCGAGGAGCCATCTGAAACAGGGAAACACAACTAGTCACCAGCACACCTCAAATACTGTGTTCACGATCGCAGCAGACACGCTGAAAGGCCCACTATCACACCGGTGGTTTGACCAAAATTGACTTCTGCAGATGGAATAAGTGCATATAAGTCGACATACACACCTACACTGATTTACACTGACATAAAATTCGGAAGGCCTCACGGCAATTTAGTTTTTACTTTGCAAAACTGAGGGGCATCAAGTGGGCGAAAATAGGGGATAACGCAAGCTATCGACTGCAACACTGACAATCCATTCTTTTCACCAGTACACTGTCCCGTGCTCATCTAAATACCCTTCTGGATATCCGTGGTGATACAATTCCTTCAAAAGTTATCCATAAATATATGTTGTCGCCGCAATAACGACGATGTTGTTCGATTTTTACCTTGGCAGTAGTCTCTCCAATGGAAAGTGTATTCAAAAGGAGGGCAGCTAAACACTAACACAGCAAGGTCGTTGATCACTCGCACCAAAGGGACCGGACTTCAAACTACATTTCCATCATCCTGTAAATTGTGTGGACAACTTACTTCCAGAAAATGTGACTGCGGCAGATCTGTTAGTTGAAATCACGAGGGAGAAATGTCGGAGTCTGTTGATTAATAAATGTTAGTTTCCCTTCATGTGCGACAGTTCGTTTTCATGGTCCGGTAGATGTCGCGTGTCGTGGGCGATAACAGCGGCACCTGCCGAGTTCACTCACAAATACTCCCAACAAAACAAATGGAAAGGCTTTGGTCGTGTCAAAAGGGGAATATTTTCTCCTGACTGTCTTTCATCAGAATCATGGAGATATCTCTTTGGACTAGAGACATGGGAGATTGAAACCATGAGGAAGTGGAAGGAAAAGCATCGATACCTGGGGAAATATTGCGCTTTGTTGCAGGTCTAGAGTCTGCACTGGATTCAGGGACTGAATAGAAGCACTCATCAATTCGGTCATTTGAACGGGAAAACAGTCAAAATCAAGATGGACTTCATGTTTGACTGGGAAGCGGAGGGGGACAGGTTTTCTTTTGACGATAGTGATCGTTTTGAGGAAGACTCGTTGTGTTCGTGGATAAGTGAACCTGAAAGCCTCTGCAACAACTGGCGCGGATGGAGAAAACAAAATGGAGGCCAGAATCAGCTGGCATCGATGAACATTGCTTTCCCAACTGGATCCTCGCCGAAACAAGGTAAAATGCCCGTTGTATTGTTTGGCTTTCCCTGTTCTTCGTGCTTGATAAGCTTGGTCGTGACCATTGAAAAGTGGGAGGCACTGGCAACCTGAAGCAGGTCAAGGAGTGAACATCTAATCTTCGCACACAGCATGTTACGAGATCTTATCATGTCATGATAAACCGGTTTTATGGATTTTTTCATTCACCCCGTGCAGAAAGGCAAATGTGTGTGCACTGTGGTGTAGACTACCTGCAGTTGATCGGAGACCTTTTGTTTTTCAATCAAATGCCAGAACAGGACGAGTGTGAGTGACTGGTCGCTGACCATTGTGGCTCGAGCCTGTCAATTTAAGACCATGGGTCTTCATGTGTACATTTCGCGGAACAACCTAATTTGCTGCCTGAATGAATGCGCATCCTTGTGGGGCTGGAAATGATCAGGTGACCTCTCTTTCTTCCAGCAATGCACCGGAAGCTGACTGTTCTTTTGTTCACAGACACAAAGCGACCCACGTGATTCTCTAACAGGGACACTGGTCGCTGAATTTCATTTTGCATTCTCGTGACAGAAGGTTCACTGGCTGTAACCTACAGCTCCAGTTTGGGAAGACGATCTCCCCCAACCTGTCTCTGATGGTCAGATTTTTGGTTTGCCGTGTCTGGGCGTCGTTTTGTGTCGCTCTTGCAATGACTGGGAGGCTACACGTCTGTCTTTCGTGCACTCACCGAGAGCACGAATAACAGGTGATTCTTTTGATGATCACACAAGCAGTCATTAAGGAGTCAGTGGGCACCTCGCTGCACAAAATTCGCGGCCTTGCCTCCAGGGGGGACAAGCCTGTTCTCTTTTGGAGACTCGCTGAAAGTTGGTTGCCACCTGGTCCGAGATCGACACATGGCTTTGAATTCTTGTGGTTCTTTTGTCCTCAGCAAGTGAGCTGAGGACAATATCGATTTTCTTGTCGTTCTTGTTGTGAGGATCTTCCAGGGACAATGCACACGAGTCGGGAACAGACTACTGCATTACTCGTACGTTGGCACCAAAAACAAAACACGCACGATACGTACAACTGCTGACATGATAGTTTCAGATTTTGTGCGCAATGAAGCTCGTACCCTTGTTTTGTAGTCTGTTGCTCTGACAATGCACAAAACTTTCAGAGGCTGACTGCCAAGTCACAAATTGAAATTGATCTGTTTTGTGAGCAACCCTTCAAATTTGCTTGTGTGTTAGTTTTGTTTCTCTGAGACTTGAGTTCATTTTTCTAACAGCCAGCACAAAAGGAATCAAAAGAGTGGTTGCAGACAAGTGAATATCTTTTTCTTTTGGAATCTAATTTATGAGCAGAGAGCAGAGGTCTGCTTCAATGCAACAATTCAAGTGCCTTGATGCCCTTCCGAGCGCAACATACCATCATTTGTCGGCACACACTTGAACAGACGCAGTGTACGACTTGCAAAGAAAATAATGTTTGCTGAGGCATTGCAGGACAAAACTTTTTCTTTTTGTGTGTGTTATTTATCCCACTGTGCTTTGAATCTGGTGACTTGTTGGGTTGAGGATCATGATGCTTGGGTTTGACTAAACAAGTCAGGTAAACTCGTTTATCTGCCACACGAGCTCACACAATGCAACAATTTTGTGCAACTTGTGTTTGTTGAGCGTTCGGGCGAAAAACTGCTTTGGTGGGTCTCACCAAATGTGTTATTTACGTATCGCAGCGTCAGTCGTCCTCGTTTTCTGATCCTTATTCGGGGGAGGGGGGTGTCTTCATGACGACCAAAAACAGACGTGCCACGTAAGTGTAACACACACGCACACACTTCCACCTGCCATACGCTCGTACATCACCCGCGATCAAATCCAAGATTTTCCGTGCTTAGCCAACAAGACAAACCGCGCAAGCACAGGTCTTCTTGTTTCAGCCTGATTTATTCACGAACAGTGGGCGAATTCAGTCAGTCAAGTTCAAATGTCGTTGTTGATGTTCATTGAGGTCAACAGGGAACCTCTGGAGTTAATTTGAGGATTTGGACGTGGACTGAGGCTCCAATCAACACCCAGACTCCCTGCCTTGTCAAATCCCTGTCTCGCGGAAGACACCTGGTGTGTTGCTGTAGGCAGATCGCTGTTCACCCCACCCTCTGGAGTTGGAAATGTTCAGAAGCCAAACCCGACATTGATGGACCTGGGTCCACCCTCCCTGCATCGACAAGTATCGTGAGGGAGATCCGGTCTGGAGTCATTTCGGGAAACGTGTTCAAATGCAAGCGCCAATACGCGCGTGAACAAGTTGACTTCGTCATCGTTGGACACAAAAGAGACTCTGGGAAGTCTGCCACACACCCAAACCGCTCGGGACTTTCACCGGTGTTGAAGTTTGCTGTCAGCATGGCAAGTGTTTCTTAATGTTTCGAGCGCGAATTTCATTGCATGTCACACGTCGTTTGTTGCAGAGGTGACTCCTCTGCTGGAGCTGGCGGCGCAGGCGGTGGCGAGTCAGATCCCGTTCGAGGTGGTCGAGCATTTCTACCCGCCCATCCCGGAGCAACTGCAGCTGCGCATCGCCTTCTGGAGCTTCCCGGAGAACGAGGAGGACATCAGGTGAAGCATCGCCAAACACTCGCACCTGGACAGTGCTGTCTTGTTTTCCCAAATCGAGGCAACAATCACACAAATGCCATCTGAAACTTTTGCATACTTCAAATCGATTTTGACTGTTTTGTGTTGGTGAACCGACGTGACCAGCTGTTTTCGTAAACTGCTGTTGACACCCATTTTGCACGCAGGCTGTACTCGTGCCTGGCAAACGGGAGCGCGGATGAGTTCCAGAAGGGCGAACACCTCTTCAAGGCCAAGGCCGTCAAGGACGCTCTCCAAATAGGTTCGTTATGCATGCAAAAACATCTTTCATCGACTCAAAAGTTACAAAGTTAAAAGTTACATTCACCTGGGTGTTGTTCCCACTTTTTGCCCCATTTCGTCAGAAACAAACAAGACACGGATTTGGCAACCATCAAATGCACTCTCGAACCAACAACAGTTGTCTTGGCGTGAGGTTCAGTTTGTTTCACGGTTCATTACGCAGGGTTCCACCTGAGCGCGACCGTCATCCCTCCGCAGTCGGTGGCGCAGGCCAAGGGCACGTTCAGCGTCGCTGTCGTGTTTGACCGTCGTCGTGTCACGTCGTGCAACTGCACATGCAACTGCACGGCGTCATGGTGTGCACACGTCGTGTCGCTCTGTCTCTTCCGCATTCACCAGGTGCGTGCGTCATCGACTCCCGACTTCGAACACCTCAAGCGCGTCCTCTGTTCCTTTGAAAAGCGTTGAGTTTTGACTTCGGTTTTTGCAGCCGATGAACGTGTGTCTGCGCGCGCCAGTGTCCGAGTCACTGTCGCGTCTGCACAGGGATCAGCTGCAGAAGTTCGCGCAGTACCTCATCAGCGAGCTGCCGCAACAGGTACGTCCCATCGTCTCAAGGGAACGTTTGAACAGGACATACGTTGTTCGGAGAAGAGACTTGTGGTGTTTCCCTCACCACCTTGTTCTTCGTGACCAGTGTCACTTCAACTTGTTGGTTTGATTGGCAGATCCTACCGACAGCGCAGCGTCTGCTGGACGAGTTGTTGTCGTCGCAACAAACCGCCATCAACACCGTGTGCGGAGCACCCGGTGAGCTTCACAAATACCGAAATCTCCCAACTTCCAACAGGGAGCCCTCGTCAGAGAAAAAGAACAACGGTTTCCGTCAAATGGGTTGCATAAGACAGGGTTCTCACACCATACAAACTTGCGACGACTGGCACTCGTCTTGTGACACCGTGTGTTCACGTTGCTATTTTCACAGACCCGACGGCCGGTCCCTCCGCCAGCGAGCAGACGACATGGTGCTTGGACGAAACGACGCTGCACGAAAACATCAAGAAAACGCTCATCAAGTTCTGCGTTCCCTCGCCTATCGTCTTCAGGTGGCCACATACTTCTTTACAGTGGACAGTGCCTTGATGTCAAGTGCACGGCTGTTTTCCGTTCTGCACGAAGAGACTTCAACACTCAGAAGCGGCACTCTTGGTTCATTGCAGTGACGTGAACTACCTGTCGTCGACGGCGCCTCCGGCTGCGGCGGAGTGGCAGAGCCTGCTGCGGCCGCTGCGGGGCCGCGAGCCCGAGGGCATGTGGAACCTGCTGTCGATCGTGCGCGAGATGTTCCGCCGCAACGACAGCAACGCCGTGCCACTGCTGCAGATCCTCACCGAGGAGGTGCTCTCCTGCGAACAGGTGCGTGTGCTGTCCTCACAACTCTGGTCTGGCGAAAGAGCTGAGCCCAAATGAAGAACTTGATGGTCTCTTGAGTCTTTCTCATCTTGCTTCATTCACCTGTTGGTCAATGGGCAAGCTTCTCTCTAGTTTGTGTTGATTTGCGTGTCTCTTTCTTCAGATCCTGATCTGGTGGTTCAACACGAAGATCGCGGCGTCGCACAACAGCGCGAACGGTCATAGTATGCGCAGCCAGCAGAACAGCAGCAGCTCGTCGCAACACGCCGCCAGCTCCATGTGCGACGAGATCGTGACGCTGTGGCGCCTCGCCGCGCTCAACCCGGCGCTGTCCGGCATCCAGGTGCGCCGCTACAGAACCAGCCACAAGCCGCCACACTGCATTGCGTGGTCACAACAAACGTGTATCCCCAGTGTTTGTTGAATTGTGACTATAATCTGGTTTGTTTTTGCAGCGCGACGATCTGGCCACGCAACTCAAGGACTGGCACATCAAAACCATCGACAAAGTTCGCAAAGGACGCAGTGCCAACATGTCGGCCGCCACGAACTCCAACATCAAGAAGGCAAGTCGACGCGAGCGTTTTGTTCAGTCACGCTTCCTGTTTGTTCAAAGAACACGTGCATGAAAGAGGAATTGCCCGGGCGATAATGTACAAACGCTGTTGCTATTTATCGGATTTGGCCGTGAATTTCAGGTGGACATCGAGGTGTTCTCCGGGTTCAAGGCGAGCATCGAGGCGTGTCAGCTCGACTGGAAGGATTACCCGATCCCAGGCCTCACGTACCAGGAAAACGAGTACCACATCCGCTGGAAATTCTCCTTCGGAAAGATCAATGACAGTGAAAACCGAAAGGGAGGCAGGGGAGGCAAATCGCACGTCATTGCGCAGGCGTCCACCACGGGCGTGCAGCACAAGATCAGTTCGTGTCTCATGGGCGCCATGTTGCCCAGCCAACGACACATGCAGCGCCAACAACAGTTGTTGCAGAATCATGTGCAGCAGCAGCAGCAGCTTCAACAACAAACCCATCAGCATCATTCCAGCAGAGCGGGAGAGGGAGTGCACCACAGCACCTCGGACTTTGAACCCAGCTCTGCACACACGGACGGAGCGTGCAGTTCCAGTTCGGAAGGCTTCTGTGAAAATGACCGTTTGGACGAGAAAAACCCGCACGATTCGGATTCTGACTTCAACGAATTGGTGGGAGGCAGTGGTGGAGCTGGGCTGAGTCCTTTGGGACTCTCAGATTCCCACAGTACCCACAAACACAAACAGCTAATCACTTCAAAACTAGGCAATCAACAATCACATGTTACAATTACAACACATGGATTCAGTACGAACAGTTCCTCTGGGAGTGGACTTATCAGCAGTGCTTCAGGTAGTTTGTACCAGAATCAGAACAGTAAGCGGGATCCTGCCAAACTGGCCCCGCTTGTAACACCAGGAACCTCGAATGGAGACATTTTTACGCCACTCAGACCGGAAATGAATGGTCGTGTGCCCCCTGGTGGAAAGTTACAGCGGTTTCCGTCGGAAGATCCGGACTCGGACAGCTCGGCGCCCGGCGGCGCAGTGGGCGGGAGCGGCGTTGCTGATAACGGATCGGGAAATGGTGCGATGGCGGCGTTGGCGTCGACGACGCCACTCATCGGTGCCACGGCGGCGCCGCACAGCAAACAGGTCAGTGGTGTGCGTGTGTTTGTGGTGAGTGTGAGTGTGTGTGTGTGTGCTGAAACGTTCATGAACATTTTTTTCGGTGTTTGCGTTGAAACGCTTCGCACATTCACACAGTGAAGCAGGCGTCCTGTATCACGGGGGTCGCAAGTCTTCTCTGTTGAAGAAATGTCGGTTTGTGATGTGGAAGGACCAAAAAGTCTCGAAAACTTAACATAAAACTACTGTGGTGGCCATTTGAAAAGTCAGCAGAGCTGAAAATTGCCCCAAATCGCGAAGATCTTGTGACTTGAGTGGGGCCTTCTGTTCTGTTGTTACATTCCTTCCATTCCTTGTACCAGAAGGGCAGCAGTTCCTTTCACAAATTGGACTCTTGAAGAAGCTTTCAGTGACACGTAGAACCTCGTTCTTCAGGGCATATTGGCCAGCGTGGCGGTACCAGAGGGTGTGACGACTGTCACGGGCCCTGCTGCCGCTGCCGCTGTGGCGGCGGCTCATCGGAGCGCGCCCAGCGGAACTTTGCCGCCCGTCGTGGGAGGCGCAGCCGTGATGCCGCTTCCAGCGGACGTGGAGTCCAGAGCGCCGGGAATGGCGGCGTTCAGCGTGCCGCCGCCGCCGCCCGCTCTCGGGGATGAGTCCTCGCATCAATCCAGCGACGAGTACCAGGTAGTTGCTCTGTACTGACTGTGCTTTTCAAGTCCCCAGAGGTGTGTGACCTCGCCCCTCCCCCTTGCATGCGTGAAAAGAACAAAAACACAAATCTGACACGAACACCCACGTCAATGCTGAGGCGTGGGTCAACACTGACAAGTGTTCTGGGCAACAGTTTTAATGCAGGTTTACTGGGGCTCAACGTATCATTTTGTGTGTAGCAGGTTTCAGAGATAAGTATCAACACAAGAGATGGACGGACTGAACAAATGAAAAGCGCTGCGCAAATTGATTTTGTCGGACCAGCAGTTTCAGTTGTGTGTTCAACTGAACACAGATGTCAGCGATCGATTGACTGGTTGTCTTCTTCGAAGGTTTACTTCTTCGACCCGAAGCTGAAGTTGGGTGAGCCTCCGCAAGAAAAGAAGAAGAAAACGGATGAACCCAACTACTTCGCAGGCATCAGAAAGCTCGAGAACAAGCAGGACGTGAGTATCGAGTGGAGCGATGGTGCCAAGTTCAGTTCAGTGGAAATGTCTGTGACTTACTTGTTAATGCCAGTTTGACAAAAGCTTTTCATTCAAATACTCGGTATGTGCGTTTGTTTTTTCACTCGATGCATTTGTGTGAACAGATTTTGTTTGCGCGAGCCGAGGGCCTCCATGCGCACGGACACACGCGCGAGGCGTGCAAACTGGCTCGTCGCCTGGCCGAGGAAATCCTCACCAACCCGCCCGACTTCACCTCCGACAGTCACCATCATGGTGGCAAAGGTGAGTTACCCTGCCAGTCTGCTGCACATTTGGCTTCGCATCTGGTTTAGGAATGCAAATTCATCGATGTGATAAACAATGTTGGAAGGAGGAGTTTTCACAAGAAAGTACCAAACAAGTGAACTGTGCCTTCGGAAAACGCTCGACCACAGAGTCGTACGTCGTTCGTTGCAGCAGCAAAGAAGAAGCAGAAGGCGGCGCAGACGAACATCAGTTCGTTCGCGAGCACGACGCTCGCCAAGGTGGGCTTTCTGTGCAGCGTGCTGCTCGAGGACGTCGAGTGCCACCATCTCGCCTTCCAGATCGGCATGTTCGGACTGGAGATGCCGCGCCCGCCCGCCAACAGCAAGGCCCTCGAGGTAGGTGGGGTACATGAAGCGATGAGGGTGGAGGGTTTGATTTCCAGGAAGTGTTTTTCGGGGACGAAGGTCATCTCACTAAGTTCTGCATTCGCAAGGAGGGACGAATCGTGGAAACTTTGAGGTTTTATCAGAGCTTCCTTGTTGCAGGTGAAGCTGGCGCACCAGGAGTCGGAGCTGGCGACGCTGCTGAAGCGCATCCCGCTCGGCGGCGCCGAACTGTGCGTCATCCGCGACCGCGCCGAGCAGCTGCGAGACGGGAAACTCAAGTCGCGCGGGGAGGCGCTGCTGCCGCTCACGCTCGCCAGCTTCATCTTTGATTCGCTCTGCCTGCCAGGTCTGTGCTAATTCTTTTTTTGTTGCGACAGGTTGTCTCCTCCATGGTTGTGTTCTCTCACCCTGCACGCTTGTCGGGGTTCGTTTCAGTGTGCCCTGTGAGTGGAAACAACTCGCGTCCCCCGAGCCGCTGTGTGCAGAATTCGGCGCGACTCCCGACCGACGAGAAGCTCGGCTTCGAGGCGGCCGTCGCTGCGCTCGGTGAGTCTCCTGCTCCTCGTGATACTCTGCCGACTCCATTCTCGTTCTTTGTCTTCCACAACGGGCATTTCTGGGAGTGTATAAATTGAGTTGTTTGTTGGGCGCCTGCAGGTCTGAAGGCGAACGTGTCTGAGGCGGAGCACCCGCTCCTGTGCGAGGGAACTCGGCGTCAGCGCGGGGACCTCGCCATCGCCATGCTCGTGCATTACAAGGACGACCAAGTGAAGCTGAGCAAGGTGGGTGAAATCTATGCGACGACAAATTCCGTGTGTTCTTCACTCATGAATGCCAAAATTCAACACCGTTGTCAGAGATGGTCTTGTTCAAAGCTGTTCATGATTCTGTTGGCAGATCATGGACAAAATTCTGGACAAAGAAGTTCATCAGCTCTTCAAGGCGCCGCCTCTCTCCACCTACCTTCAGAGCTACCCCAGCTCCAAGTCGGGTATGCTCGCACAATGGGTTGAACAGTTGTCACAGACTTTGATTGACAGAACGAAAACGCTTGCTGTGACAGCGACATTGCGTTTGATCATGGTTGTTATGTTTTCAGTACACAGTCGACAAGCGTTACCCAAGCCAATGCTGGCCACCGTGGGACAGTCAGGAACGAACGCCGGGGGAACCCCGCCTCTCATAGCACCAGCTGCAGCGGCAAACGACGTCAACGAAAACAGGTGAATACTCGGTCTGTGTGTACCCTGTGAGAATTGGTGAAAATGCACCAGTTCTCAAGAATTCGACAGGAATGTTGAATCAAGAACTGGTCTTGGAACAGGGCCTTTGTGTTCTGGGTTCTATTTTGTGAGAAACGTAAACGGTGAACAAGGCGTTTTCTTCACAGCCATCACCGGGGCATGAACGGAATGAAGCTGGCTGCCAACGGGCTGCTGCTGTACCACCAGCGGACGCAGGACGCGGGCGCGCGCACCGTCGCCACCAGCGCCGGAGACATTCACGTGAGTGATGCCACGTCGTGTCGCGAACAGCAACAGCAGGATCCGGGATCTGCCTGAAATGCGCGAGTGTAGACTGTGGATGCTGCACCAGAGATTTGTCATTGGGATGTACGCAAGCAAAATAAAGTTCACGATGTCCGCAGTTTTGTCCACTGAGTGCATCAGCGAAGTTTTCACCGCAGCTTCCGCACGAAGACGAAGACGGACTCTCGCCGGGGTTGGACAGGATCCAGGGTGGTGACGTCACGCAGCAGCAGGGTCAGCCCCTGGGTGGTGGCGGGGATCATCGCCTCGACTACCTGGACCTCGAGTCGAGTGTTGCGCACATGTCTCTCAGCAACTCGGCGGCTGCCATGAGCAGTTCCAGTGGAGCCAGGCCCAAAACGGGGCTGCTCAAATCCTACAACAGGTGAATCGTGGATTTTGAGTCAAAACTCAAACCAAGGACTTGCACGTCACAATGAAAAACTGTCGTTTTGGCATAATGTGGACAATACATTTGCACGGGGATTGGAACCAGTGAAAAGATTCTTGGAAAATTCAAATTTGTGATTGGCACCCCGCAGCATGTTCGACCCGTTCTTTTCATGTTTGTCAAAACTGTTCGCAGCAAGGACACGGACAGCTCAGCGGTGGAAGAGGACATTGACAACCCCGACTACAAGGCGTGGGAGGCCAAGTTCCGCTGCACCAACCTCAAGAGCGCCAAGAAACACTCCGTCGGTGCGTGAAGAACATTTAAGATTTGATCGCCGAGTCAATTCCGGACACACGATGTGCGAATTGGCCCACCTCAGCTGAGTAGTGCTCCTTTCAATGGGAAAAATGTGAGCCAGATTGCAGTGGTACTCCGTTCATTTCTGCAGGCATGGCAGCAATAGACAGCAGCGCCCCGGAGACAACATCGAGCGACAACTCGCCGACACTGGTGAGACGCAACTGGAGCAAACACCAGGGACCCGGCTCCGACAGCGGCTCCAGCGGCAAGAGCAGCGACTCCTTCGGTGAGTTGGTTGTGCCGAGTCCGCCCAGTGTGGCATTGAGACGTCACTGTCTGGTGTGAAGACTTGCACAAATGTGAGAAAAACTTCAGAACAAGGACATTTCAAAAGCAGATGTCTTGGCCTCATTTGTTGTGGAAAAATGCTGACTCCAAAGTCAAAGCAAATAGGATTCGGGGTCATTGTGGGCAGTTCAACAGGGAAAAAAATCACTAGCTGGGGGTAAGTGTATCACTCTGTTGTGGTGCGTGTAAAGTTTTCAGCTCTTTTCACCCGAAGATGCTGGGTCAAATGTTGGGCAGGAGGGCTCACCTAACAGTTTCCATGCCACCAGCATGCCAGTTATATACTGACTGGGACCCTCAGTCATGTGGCTTCATGTTTTAGCTTCGTTGCCTTCAGGATCCAGTTCTTCGGGCGCCGGCGGTGTTGGAGCAGACAAGTCGGGCGTGGGCGCTGTGGCCGGAGTCGGGGTGGTGCACACAGGACCAGGTGGCGCTGTGCCGGGCGGCGCGTGCGGGCCGGCGGGCCTTGCGTCCACCAGCGGTGGTGGAAAGCAGCCTGCCTGCGCAGCTGGAGGCGGCTCTTCCGCCGGAGCCGAGGCGGCCTACGGCTCCGTCGCCGCCGCCGCCAGGTTCGCGCCGCATCTCATCGTCGACTCGCGCAGCTCAACGCCCAACATGAAGGCGTCGAGGTCAGTACCGCAGTTGCCGCGGAAACCAATCTCGTCATCAATTCAGTAAAAGGACTCGGTGTCGCTGTTGCTTCGTTTTCAAACAGCAAAGCAACTTTACTTGCACAAGAAACACGTCATGACACAGCGTGACATTCGCCTTCTGCAGGTACAAAGGAAAAAACCGAGCCATGCCAACCGTTCCGAACCAGCCGAGCGAGGCGTCAGCGCACTTCATGTTCGAACTGGCGAAGACCGTGTTGAACAAGGCGGGAGGAAACAGCTCCACGTCGCTCTTCACTCAGGTCAGATCCGCTTGCTCGCCACGTCCACTGTTCTTGCGTTCACAGAGAGGGGGCATAATACTGCTGCCTTTCGTATGTCATCAAGACTCTTCCTTTACATTTTGTGTGTCTCTCAATTGACTGGACCATCATTTTGTTGAAGGGCAACATGCCTTCTTCCTGCTTGGTTTTGTGTGACAGGAAGAACTCTTGTGCGCAAGTGTTCACGTTGGGTTGTTTTGCAGGCGACGACGAACAACAACCACACGGGCCCACACAGGAACCTGCACTTCTGCGCCTTCCAGATCGGCTTGTACGCGCTCGGACTGCACAACTGCGTCAGCCCCAACTGGTTGTCGCGCACCTACAGCTCGCACGTGTCCTGGATCACAGGTCCGCAGCTTATTGTCAGCACATCTGCGCAAAGCGAATGACCTAGTAGAGCAAGTTTGGTCATCAACCGCACGCCTCCTCTTCCCTTGTTCTTACGATCCTACGGGAGCGGGTGGCTTCCTTCACGTGACGTTGGTCTCCTTTGTGTTTGCAGGTCAGGCAATGGAGATCGGAAGCGCCGCCATCAACATCCTCATCGACACGTGGGAAGGTCACCTGACGCCGCCGGAAGTTGCGTCGCTGGCCGACCGCGCGTCGCGAGGCCGCGACCCCAACATGGTGCGCGCCGCGGCGGAGCTGGCGCTGTCCTGCCTCCCACACGCCCAGGCGCTCAATCCGACGGAAATACAGCGCGCTCTCATCCAGTGCAAGGAGCAAAGTCGCGACATGTTGGAGCGCGCTTGCTTGGCCGTGGAGAGCGCAGCCAAGGGCGGAGGAGTGTACCCCGAAGTGTTGTTTGATGTGGCAAAGCGATGGTACGAGTTATACGAGGAGTCGCAAGCGCAGGCAGGTGGACAGGGCGCAGTGGTCAGCACGGCCGGACAGCCCGCTGCAGCGTCTGCAGTGGTCACTCAGGGATTGGCAGTGGCTGGAGCAGACAACTTGGTGACCCAGGCGCTTGTGCCTGTGACTCCAGCTCAGCAGGTGGTGCTGGACAACAACAGTGCAGTGATGCAGTTGGTTCCGTGTCAACCTCTGAATCCTGCCGGCGGGACGGCGTGCCCCTCGGGGGCGGCAGGAGCCGCGCAGCCCGGAGTGCCGCCGGGACAACTGCCAGCGGCAGCCGCTGTGGCCGTGCCGCCAATCCCGTACACCATCCCTCCGGCCGCCAACCACCCGCAGCTCCCTCACCATCCCTACATCGGGTCGTATAGCTACGTGCAACAGATCCCGCCAAACTTTACCCTTCATTACAGTCAGCCCCACATCCCCCTCCACACCCACAACATGCACCCTTCCTACATGGCTACGTATCCGTACAACACGACGCAACAGGCTTCGTTCACCAACATGCCCCAGCTTCAGAGCATTCATCCCAATTCAGCAACCATGTATCATGCGAACATCTCTCATCTGCGACCACCTCCGCCCAACGCTTTACAAGTGAACTACGCTCCGGCGGGCGCGGCCGGCGCACCGAATCAGGTGCACGTCCGAAATGCGTCTGTGCCTGCTGCGGTGGTCCAGGGGAAATTCGGCCTGTTGCAACCAGCCGAAGTTGGTGCGTTACCTCAGGGAGCAGTGACCCAAGCTGGCATTGTCGTGCATCAGCAAGTGGTGACGTCGCAGCAACAAGGGCAAGGGCAGCAACAGTCGTGCGCTGGAGGAAACAATGCTGCTGCAAGCAACGCTTTGCTCCCGCAACAGCAAGCAGGAGGTGGGACCGCCATGGTGGATGCATCAGGGCTTCCTGCGCAAGTACGTGTTCATTTTCGCCGTTCAGCAAGTCGTGTGGACATTGGTGTAATATGCTCGTTATCAGCCGCGGCAGCTGATGGCGGTTTACCCCTGTATCCTCGGTGTTTCCGGGGATGTTACCTACAAAAAAGCAGCAGGACCCACTCTTACCCCCATTACCCCCTCTGACCCCCGCTTGTAACTCCTGAATGCTTGCATGTACGAGGTTCTGTCAACATATGTTAGGATTCACCATGTTCCTGCATGTCGACCGATCGGTATTGATTTTTGGGCACGCGCGCAAATTGACTACAAGTGGGAGTTTGATCAGGGTGTATTTGGTGGAAGATCGTCACAGTGTTAGGACAGGATTTGGTCCAAATTTGCAAAAATGTTGCCTACCAAACGGGCCACAATGTCCATGCGGATACCTCACAGATTGGTTCA
>JAAUXT010106005.1_pt1 | contig 23503 bp, 36 predicted proteins | sample 7278171 | NCBI WGS metagenome assembly JAAUXT01 (sample SAMN14350112, study PRJNA611818) | marine sediment metagenome | isolation source: surface marine sediment (1.8m) | place: French Polynesia: Moorea | collected 2018-08
CGAGGCAGATGCTCCTGCAGCGTTCATAGGCTGGGCCGTTCCGCTCCTTTAGGAAAGGAACGACCCAGTGTTTATGTGCGTCTCCCACCATCACCCCTTTTATAATTTGTGATGCTCTGACACTCTGCATCAGAATCTGGATAGAAGTGCGCCACTATCAAAATTATCCTAGTCAAGGCACCCCCAATTTGCAGGTTATTCACGGCCCCAGCAGAAAACCTTCGCAAAAGTAAGAAAAATGTTCATTCGCTGTGGCTCTCATTCACAGAAGACAAAGTGCATGTCAGTGATCCCGACAGATCTGTCTTTCATGTCACGGACAGTTGAAAATCTGAGCGCACAACTTTGAGATGAGAAAGGAGAGGAACACAGATCAGCCCAACTGCTGCAACAAAGCTCTGGACACAGAGACCAGAGTTTCTCTTGATCGACCGCCGGTATTTTCAAGCCATTTGCGGACATTTCCTGAATCCAAATCAAACTGACTTGTTGCCTCAGCAGGTTTCTCCTTCTCAGTGTGAATTCAGTTCTGAGTTCTGGCTCTTTCGGGTGCGACCCCTGGCTTTTGGGGTGCGCCCATGTTCGCACCGTGCCGTGCAGGTTGCACCCGAAGAGTCAGGGTCGCAAGCGAGCTTCAGCCGACACTGAGAACTGAATTCACACCAAGAATGAGAAACATGCTGTGGTCTGTCTCAAACAACGGATTCTGGAATCGTTCTCACAAGAATCACGCAGTTGATCATTCATCTGCAAAGGAACCACGAACCCGAAAAATCTCCAAACGCACAGCATTTTTGACATCTTCGCATTGTCACAATTTTCACCAAGAAGCAACAACAGCCCTTGGGGTTTGTTCCACACGTTCTCGCAAAGACCTCATGCGGCTGATTGAACACAAACATACGTATCAAATAAGCTTGTTGTGTGTGTTGAGACCAGACGGCTCTGAGCTAATTGACCATGCAAGGTTCCGTGTTCAGCTCACCTCCTCCACCATCGTCACGTCCTTCTCTGCGTCGTTCTGTTTCTCTTCTCTCTTCACCGCGACTTGCTTCTTCACGTGCACTCGCTTCAGCAAACCAAGCAGACACTGCTCCTTCGTGTCCGCTTCCGTGCATGGATCCTGCAGATATATTTTTGTTTCAACACGAAATCGATTGCAACAGAACACTTTCTAAAGTACTCGTGTTCTACATCGATTCTCGGCTCCTCCCAAAACTTTCCTACCTTATCGCTCCAATAGAAATAGGGATGGACTTTTCGTCCAGGTGGACAGTCCATGGTGTACGGATATCCGTTCCAGCACCAGGTGTACTTGCAGTGAGCGTCCTGGGGGTTACGCACGTAGCTCACACCGACATATCGACACAACTCTGAAAGAAAGCACAAAACACCAAAAACGTTCAAATGTTTTTCAGAATTTTGTCCAGAAGTTTCACGTCGCGTTTGTTTGTTTCCACCGCATTCCAAGGTTCTTTCATCGCGCACCAGCAGTTTGTGGTCCATTTGAGCCAGAGCCTTGGTTATGACGATGGAATCGTTGAACATTTTGGACCAAGAGCTTTTGTTGACCAACTGATGACATTCCACATGGAAGCCTTCTGCTAGGTCTCGTGAGTCTGGATCTTGCGCACGCAGGGCGAAAGAGCGATCGGAGAGTAGATACCTTTCATGAAGTCCATATTGTAGACGGACTGGTAGGACGCGCCACCCGCGCCTCCACCGTCGTCGGCCGACTTGTCTCGGAGCTGGTTGTTGTTGTTCTCGTCGGCGGTGTCGGCTGCGGCGGCGGCGGCAGCTTCTCCTGCAGCGCCGCTGGAACGCAGCACCTCTGAGAAGGCGAGGATCACAAACAGAACGCAAACCCTTACATCCATGATCGGGCAGGGTAGCAACTTGCAAAGTTGCGACGACAGAGAAAAATTAAGAAACAGCGTCAGCCTAAGACATTGGTTTGGTGTATCAAGATTGGCAAAGTTTGCTTCAGTTTTTATAGCAAAGTAACAGAAGGTGAAAAACATACCACACCCATTTGGTGCGACCACGGATCACAGGCTGCGTCCGTCTCCATCTGGATCAAAAACAATCAACACAAGTCCAACCGGGTTGTGTTTGGTCGGCTCGCTCGGAATTTTAAACTTGTCACCTGAGTCAAAGCGTGTGAAAACTCATACAGTGTACATGTGTGCACAGTGAAACAAAAACATCTTGCATACATAAAATACTCACAAAGTACGCCTTCTCATGTGTGGCGTGTGTGTGCATGGACTCCACAGCAGTTCGGATCTCCATTTCCGTGTCGTGTTGATGCTGAAATAAACATCTGCCTGGAAAATTGAATCCTGTGCTGATTTTCAATTGTTCAAATCACAAAGACCACAGAGCATCTCCTTCGCGAATTGAAATTCCAACGCTTTCTCACTGGCTGTAAATCACATTCACATAAATTTCACCGGAAACCATGAAAAACCAGGCCTCAAGCCATTCAAAAGTTCACTTCAACTTCTCAAACATTTCTTGCCATGGTGTTCATTCGAAAGGACACACGCTCTCTCAATCAAAAGTGATTTTCCTTTGACTGCTTGGGATAAAAGTGCACAAAGTTTTGACAATTCTTACCTGTGAATTTGGCTTTCAAAATGCGAATATTTGCATTACTTGTGATTTTGTTCAAGCTTGGCTACGCCATGCAGTACGGGAAAGAGAACAACGATTATGGGTAAGTTTCTCCAGCCAGAAAGAACACTGAAACCTTGAGCAAAGTTTGGGTTTTAGAGTTGGGAGTTGGAATGTGAAATCTGAAGTGTGTTATTTTTGCCATCATCCAAAACCCTTGCGTACGTACGATTACAGCTACCGGTCACTTTTGGCCAGTGCGATGGACGGGTCGTACGACGAGAAGGGTCGACGACTGCCGCCTTCTCGGCGCCGTGGGCCGCCCACTCCGCGCCGAGGCCCCAGGGGGGTCGGCCGCGACAAGCCGCCCGGCCCCAGCCGCAGCAACGACGCGCCCGGCGGGTACCGCGCCGGGTTCCGCGGACCTCCGCGCCGCTCACCGCCGGTCCGCAAAGGCGGCTACGGGCCAAGCAGAAAAGGTGCGCACACGATCATTGGCTGCAGCGTTGATAAATGCGCAAAAACAGCTTGGGAATAAACTCGGTATGGAAATGTCCCGTGGTCGAGCAAACCAGGCCCGAATTGAAACAAAAATCCACGGATTTGCGTTCTCGGGAGATGGCAACGTGCTCAAGTACGTGCCCGTGGACGGCTCCGTGTTTCGACAAGTCGCAGGAATTGGTATTCATCGGGCTCGACCAAGAAGACGAATTTCAGGTTCTTGTGTGCAGTGTGGGCCTCCAGGGACCTGCTGTTAGAGGGGTGTTGTGGACCAGTGCAGCTGGCGCACTTTAGGCATCCGCACGAACGAAAATTCAGCAGAAGAAAAATGAAGTTCTCAACAAACAACAATGTTTTCTCATATTTCTGATTTCTGAGGGACAAACTGGGAAATTGAGATCTGAATGAGAAAATTATTTTCAGTCTTGAAAACTGTTTTCGTTTTCTTTTCCTAACAGGAAAGGGCTACAATAGCGGCAAAGGCTACATCAAACCAATGATTCAGTATTCCGGAGACAAATCTGGCTTCGACGAATTCAACAAGAAAATGTGGGACACGCACCACGACGACGGCTACAAGGCGCCGTCCTCCTGGGACAGCAAGGGAAAGTGGCCTTCATTCGACGACAAAAAGGATTCTTGGGGTTCCTCGTTCGACTCGAACAAAGAACCATGGAAATCACTCATGAAATCAAAGGATTCATGGAGCTCATTTGGGAGCAACAAGAATCCTTGGGACGAACTGAAAACCCAGGAGAACCCGTCAGAAAAGAAGCCCGCTTGGAACAAGAAGGATTCCTGGGGCAAGAAGAGTTCGAGTCCGTGGGACACAAACACACACAAAAGCGGATGGAGTCTGCCTGACCCGAGTAAGAAAACCCCTTGGGATGCATCCTTCGGAAGCAAGAAGGACCCGTGGGACGTGCTGAAGAAGTCCTCGTCCTCCTGGGATCCTTTCGGCAAGAAGAGCAGCGGTCAATGGGATGATTTCGACAAGAACATGAACAACTTCAACCGAAAGTACTCAGACTTCCCTGCATCCTCCTACAACGAAGGCGAAAGTATGAACTAGACTTTGGTTTCATTCCAAGTCAAACTGCTGAAGATGAAAAGACACGCACCTGTAGTGGCCACTCGTTGCTGAACAGGCTGTTTGCAAATTGACTTCCACTTCAGTAGAGTCACAAAGCCTCCGCACAACTTTTGCAGTCCAAATACGCCTCCGAATCTCACGGAAAAGTGACTCCAAATTTCAACTTGCTTTCCAGAGTTCAACATTGACAAGCAGGACGATGGTGCCCAGTTTGTTTCTCTGGACGACGGATATCACAATGTTGGCGCTGCTCGCTTATCATATGGTAACAGTCCACACTTCTTCTTGACACACCTGTTTGAGCTCAGTCGGGAAAACAGTTAACAGAAAAAAAATGTGTCAAAAAGGCTGAGTTTCTTTTCAACAACAAAGCTCCGAGATTGTCTTCAGACGAACAAATTCATCACGGAAAGTAGTTTTGGACCAAGCTGAAGGCATACGTACATTTCGTTTCCTTCAGACGACGAGAGCAGGAACTGGCCTCGGCACGAAAGCCTGTACCCGGCATACCGTGAGCAACGACAGCGTCCTCGAAAATACACTGCAGCTGGCAACATCGGTTACATCGAGGCTGTGCGGCATCCAAGGCCATCGTTCCCGGATGTCCGCTACTTCTCAGCTCCTTTGACAAGAAGTTCGTTCCGCCGAGACGACAGTGACAGCAGCACATACCCGCCCCCAAGGGACAACAGTCCGTACCAACAGCGACGTTTCGAGCACAGCACAGTCGCAAGAGGCTCATATCCAGCAAACAGGAACCTGATCTACAGCAGACTGATTCCTCGAAACAACCTGTACTCGTACCAGCAATCCAACGGGTACAGACAGCATGACCTGGACAACAGGCGCCCTGCGATGCGCGACCGGTACGATGGCTACAGATACGGAACGCAGCCATTTGAGTATCCGCAACGCCAAGTTACCATCGGAAGGAGTCCCCAGCGGTTTGGACCAAACCAACTGCAGCGCTACAACGCAGTGTACCATTCCGAGCAAGATAGTGCAGCCTCAGTGTACAACAGAGTGGCGTACCGACGTCTCAACGATGGCTTCATGCACACTGGCGAGCAACAGTTCAACGATCGATTTGAAAACAAGTACGCTGATGTGTACGCCAAGTACAGCAGGAGAGAAGATGAACCGTTTGAAAATAGAGAGGTCAGACAAAACTGGCTCTGAAACGGACGTTTGTCGAATCAAAGTCTCACATCTCTTGGTTTCGGCAGCGTGAACTTTCACCAGAATAGTTGCAAATAGTTGCAATAGTTCAGCCAACTGCAGTGGATTTACCGGTAGCACTTTTGTTTTCTTGCAAATAAAACACTAATCACGGGATCGCGTCTTCACTACATATATTAATCGTCACAAACGAAGGCGAAGTTACGCCTGTTGAAATGGGTGAAGTTGACGCCATCCTGCACCGGTGTCGAATCACGAGACGAACCCCGTGGGTCTCTTTCTCTTGAATACTCGCGTGTTTATTTCTCAATCATCAGTAGCGACAACACGTCACCAGCAATAACAGTGAGCCACTTACATTACAGTATCTCATAAATTAACATTTAAAGCAACAATTTGCTGTCAAAAGTACGATTCGGATTGACGCAAGCGATCGGTGTTTCATTTGCCCACTCAACAAGTTACAAGCCAACACTCAGTGTTTCTTCCTTCGTCTTGCCTCTTTCTGTGTTTCGCAAACAAATCGCTTGCTTTGAAAAGTGACTCACTTCTTGCGTTTCAAAAAAGTGACAAAAGCAATGCAAAAAAAGGGCATTCGACCCTTTTCGCAAGGTGCACCCTGCGCAACACAGCTGCACAAACACAACGATGTACAGTGCAGTCGCTTGGGAGACTGCACATTCACACAGCAAAATGTTCTCACGCGTGCAGCGACATTCATTATTCTACAGAAACGTGCGTTGGTGAGAATAGAATTTCCCCCTATATCCTCGATCGCCGAGGACGAACCTCCTCAAAACGTTCGTGCCGCTCACTTTGGGCTGCAACAGTCCGGACGTGACTCGGTTTGTGAAGCTCTTGCGGTCTGTGACAAGGCTTCTGACAGCCGCCTGGTTCTGGGAGTCGTGTCCAACGTCCGTAGCAGCGCGAATTATCTATTTACAACAATAAGGCGGCAGCAGCCAACAGCCACAGACATCTGTAGAGCTGACCAGATGGATTTGGCATCTTTTGAGAAAATAAATTCACAAAAGAAAGAAAAAGAAAAATGTCAACAAAATTCTTCCTCTATTTGAAAACCTCTGAAGATGATACCGGAACATCAACGGCAGGTAGCTCCCGGTTTGCTTGCTGGACAGGACTGAAGAAAATTGAGCCACGCAAACATAGCACGAGTGGAGGTACGAGGTTCACATCAAGGCGTTCAACATTGCTTCAAACTTGCATCGCCACAAGTTCACACACACACACACGCGCGCGCGCGTTTCTGCCTCACACAAGACTCCCCAACAAACAAAGAGACAGCTGCGTGAATCCATTCAGTGGAACAAGCGCGTTCCTCGGCTTCTATGTCGCGGAGACGGACAAAACTTCATGAGTCACCACCACTCGAAAAGTGGCCACACCTGTCTACACTTTATCACAGATTCCGAGCAAAGTTTTGTGCCTAATAATATTTTACACGGTGCACAATGAACAAAACAAAAAGCGCACAACGACTGAGTTTCCACCCGGTTTGACCACATCTTCCAGTCCGCCTCAAATTTGCACACCTCGAACACACACAAACTTTGGGAAAATAACTTAAATGACGAAACTACAGAAACGACAAGGCATGTTTTGATGCATACAAAGTTCTGCAATCACATTCTTGTAAAAAATAGAGAGCCAAAAGAAATATTTGGTTCTTCGCACGGCTTATCAATGATAAGGTTGTTGTGTGTGAGCATGCAATTTCTGCTTATTCGATACGCGCAGTTCTATCAACCAACTGCAAATACTTATGTCCTACATTACAAAATATTCAGGTGTTTCACTGCAACAAAAGATCACAGTCTAAAATATCGCAATACAGAGATGTACTCTCGTCAAATTAGTTTGTGAAGCAAGTCTCTCGCAGCGCACCGCGACTGGTTCCCTGTTTGACCGAAACAGAAGCAGATGAGCCACCAGGGTAAAACACGTGACACAGAACAACCAACCTTCGACGGCGGGCGCGACCCAGCGGTGAGAGAAGAAGCCTTCCTTTGTTCGGCGTTGGCTGTGCACCAGCGAATTCGGCCGTCTGGGATGACGTGGACTCCTGCGTGTTGTGTCGACTGGTTGTTACATCGATCCCTTGTCCAGGAGTTCCTTTGCGATGTTCTGTCCTTCCAAAACATGTCCTGTCGTATTTTTTGTTTGTTTGTTCGAGCTCAACCGTGTATTGCAGTGCAATGATTGAACCACCACAAAACTGTAGACTGTCAAACACCGCGCCGAGACACGGGCAAAGGTGTTTGACAATTTAGCTCCTGTTGATTGCTCGGCACAAACAATTGACCAGTGTTTTCCCGTGGGAGATGATCAACCCAGGTACTCTCACACGGGTGACACAGTTCCGTGTGAGTCGATCAGTTTTGCCATTCTATTCCTTTTTTTCGGGGCCTTCAGACCACGTGGGTTGTTCCGCACTTATTGTCACTTCAAAAACGACGGTTTAATTGGCCACAACCAACATGAGTTTTGAATTCAGGCGTGAATCTGGGAAGGGGGCTTCCTGCCGCGCCCCAAGGCTCCACTTGGATTCAGACTCTCCCCTCACGGGGATTATCCGGAGGTTGGGTGCTTGTTTCGGATGAAGGCGATGGCGCTGCGGGGCTGGTGGCGGCGCTACCCGGGGTCGTGTCACTCGCCGGTGGCGGCGCGGTGGACGGCGGCGCGTCCGCCGGCGCCTCGGGTCTGGGCGCGTCGGCGGCGTCCTTGCTCGTCGTCCCACCTTCATCTGGAGATGCACTAGTCGTGGTGGGTCGCGCTGTCGACTGCCCTTCCTTCTGAGATTTCTGCAGTGAAAAAGAGTCAAAGTTCAAACAAATGCAAAGACAACTCACATTCTCGAAAACTATAGCGTCCGTGATTTGCAATGGGCCGTGACACAGCTGACAAGACGCAAGCATTCAACCTTCAGGACACCGCGCCGTCACTCGTGCGGCCCCTCACCTCGGGAGACTTGTCGCTGTCGGCGTGCTCGGCGGGGTCCGGCCCCTTCTCGTTGCCTGATGCCGACTCGGTCTCTTCTCCTCCCTCCGTCTCTTCCGGCTCCTGCGCAAAAAAACGAAAACGCGTTTTGGTCCAGGCACACAAGAGGACACTGGGAGACAGACCTGAGATCAGCGCTGTACTCACATCTTCTGGACACAACTCGCAGGCCTTGGCGAGAGTGACTCTGGCACTGTGAGATCGCTCAAGAAAGTATCCGTTGGACGTCTCGTTCGACTGCGCCGGCGGAGACCAGCTGTTGTACGTATACTGCGGATTCCCAGAATACGGTCTCTGCAAGAAGCACACACGCGGAACCATTTAGTTGTTAACTTCATTCTCAAAAAGTTGTCCTTATTCGCACTAATTCGTGCTCTCACTGATCAGAGAAAGCGGTTGACTGACCCTGTCCAGCTCGTCGTTGAGCCACTCGACGGCCCAGGTCCACTTCCTCTTCAGCTCCCCGTTGCTCTGCAGCATCTGCGCCGCCGCCTCGCAACTGTTGCGCAGAAACAAGATCGCATACAGCAAACGCAACACAACATGAGGAACAAGGCCAAGCTTGAGGGCGCTTTTTCTCATCAAAATAGTGCACAATCTCGCAAAAAGTTTTTGTACTCACTGTGTGAACAGAGCAACCATCATCTTGATGCACTGGTACGCTCTCTTCTGGTAATGGTTCTTGGAACGCTGAATGGTATCAAACAACCCGTCCCGGTCGTCTGGAATGCCTGCAATCAAGTTTGGAAATCATGTCGCTGCGGTGCAGAAGAACTGACAAGCCATTGTACGAGTCTGCGTGACGTGCGCATACCGGTACCTTTGAGCGCATTGAGGATGCGGTGGTTCTGCCAAGAGTCCTGAAGCAGCAACATCTGCAGCAGCAGGTCCAGGTAGGGCCGCAGCTCGTACGTGTACGAGTAGGCCACCTGCCACAGCAACTCGCTCAGCACGTTGGATGAGAAGTGCGGGTTCTCCCAGCAACAGAACTTCAACAACTTGGTCGTTTCCTCAGAACTGTTGCAGTCTTCTATCAACTTCTTCAAGTAGCTGAAAAATAATTCAAGGCTTCCTTCAGCATACTTCTGTTTGATCTGAGCGGGTTATTGCCACACGGTTTGGTTGGCAATGCGAGCAGCTCACCTCGCTCTGCCGAACAGGATGTCCGCGACCTGAGGCTGAATCTCCATGATCGGATGCGCCAGGTTCTCTCCGTGCTTGTTTTGCAGCGGCGCTTGGTTCTGCGAAAGAATTGCAATGAAGTCTTGTAAAATTGTTCAAACAACACTCAGATGAATTCTAAAATTCTCAATCAAAATCAAGGCAAAGCATCTTACGTGCGCAGACGACTGGCATCTGGACGACACGTCACAACATCTGACCAGTATGGACACGACGGAGTAGAGCTTGCCCAGCTCCGCGTACTGATACTTGATCGGAGGCCCAGGCCCCTCGTCCAAAGCAACAAGCATGAATGTGGCCGGCACATTCAGCTTCAGCAGCTGCTCTTTCTACAATGATATTACGCTCGAATCATACCGTGTTCAATTGACCCAACGATGCAAAACAAACTTCATGGACAAGTGAAGTTGTTCGTACCTCTCCAGTTCCGAGGTTGGCGTACATGAGGAAGAGGTGGAAGTACTGCGTCAGGTGGCGCCCGTGTTCCGACACTTCCTTCTTGAGGAGGTTCAGCACTGCGTTTAGCAGGTGATCACTGAGCGTCGCGTTCGGGTCGGACAACTGCTGACCTGCAAGCAAAACACACCCCGTCATGCTTCCGCCATAAGAAACAAACGGTCCAGTCAAATCGTGGAAAACGCGTGAAAAATTTGTGACAAAAAGGCGACGAGTACCCATGATCGCGGAGGGTGTGCACGGCCCGTCTTCGCGTGAGAAGTGAGCCAGGAACACGATCACCTTCATGAACGCGTTTCGAACCTGAAATCGCAAAGGACACGTCGCACCACAACGTCAAGACAATTTCTCACGACACCGTCAAACCAATCACAGCTGAATTACCTCGGAACTCGGACACTCGAGCAGGTACTCGGCGAAGCGGTTCGGGTGACTGAACAGCACTGACTGTGCAAACCACTGCCGCACGTTCTTGCTGTGTCGCAGGTGAATACTCAGTGCGTCGTACCACTCGTGTGCGGGACCCCTGCAAGAGTGCAAGCATCGTATATCAGCCCATCCGTGATCGCTTTTGTTCCAGCACGGTTCACTTTTACGACTGCGAAACACCCGAGAAGTTTTCGTCGCACCTCAGTGTTTTCTTGGTGTGGAAACCAACACTGAAGAGGAACTTGGACGCCAGTTGCACACTGATCATGGCCAACTCTTCTCCCTCCGGAGACTGCAACAGAGAATCGATCTGGTGCAAAACAAAATCTGAAAATTGACAATGACGCGCGTGTGTGCTCGATGTTTCGTACATTTGGCTCTTTGCTGAAGAGCACTGCACTCACCAAATCTTGACCAGGTTGCACTTGAACGTAAGGAGCGTTGCACGTGAGAAGTTTCCGCATGAACTGAAAGAACTCCATCGAGTATTGGTTCTTGTTGTGCATGAACTCAATGTTCTGCTTCCTCACGAATCTCTCGATCGCAGCCGGCATCTTCACTTGGCTTGTTCGGTTCGCTGAAAAGGAAGAAGGTGGTGTGAGAATCACAACACAAATCACAATTGCCTGGATTTTTCAAGGATGAACAGATGGCGGCTGCCACAAAACGGTCCTCACAGATGGTGAGGTCCTGCATGCTCTTCGTCAAGTCCTTCTCGTCGTCCGACTGAAATGCATCGTGTCGCTCGTAGAACAGAATGTACGAGTTCCACCACCGTTTCTGTCGTCGATACGACATCCTGAAAGGAACAAAGTTGACATTTCTGGGTCTTGCTGGAGATCACATCACATCGTCAGAGCAAACATCACGCGCACGAAACAACAGTTTGGAACGTTCCTCACCGTTTGAGCATGTGATCGAAGACTTCTCCGAGGTACTCGCCACCGAAACACTGGTTCTTCATCTCCTCGTCGTCATCCATCTTGCACTCACTCACTTCACCATCGTCGAACTTGTACCACTTCGGTTGTTGATCTCCAACCCTGCAAAAAAAAAAAATAATAATAATAATAATAACGTCGTTTGTCATCACACGCACCTGGTCACGCGTGGAACCAAGATCAAACTGACGACACAGCAATCCTGTTCAAGCGCGTGTGCACGTTCGCACCTGTGCAGGATGTACGAGTAGTAGTGTCCGCCGCTCGCCTGTCCGCTGTGCACCACCACGCCAACCAGACCGTACTTTGTGCACACAGTTCCCGCCTTCTCGTCTATCTCCTCGTTCTCGTCCGTGATCACTTCACCTGCAAACAGGATCGTGCACAGTGAACACACGTTGTCAAGTAAAGACTTTGCAGCGGACAAAACCTTGAAACGGTTGTTGCTTGCGTCTTTGGAATTTTCTTGCCTTCTATCTTGGCGAGACCCTGCACTGTGTATGGCTCCATGTCAAACTCGCGCGGAAATTCGAAGTAATCGTTGAACTTGATGGCACATTCTCTCTCCCAGTCGTAGTCGAATCTTTTCAGTTGTATGGCCAGTATTGGAGGCAACTTCTTGATACACATGCGCTTCACTGTGTCCACCTGTCAAACGATGAATGAAAACAAGTCAGCCATGTATGTCCATCGTCGCAGAGGTTGTGGGCAAGGCAGGACAGGTGGTTCCGACAATTTGGTTCTCACCTTCTTGTTGCACTTCTCACAGTGATACGCGTTAGCACCTTCCAGTAGATCACCTTTGACGTATTGCTCTAATGACTCCAGTAGGTTCTGGTGGTTTCGTATGTCCACGTTCAACGTGGTGAAGGATTCTTCTCTCGAGTACCTGCCCGAAGTATACAGCTCAGTTGGAAACGCCGAGACGAAATGTGTGCAAAACTGACACATAATCGCACGACACTCACCTGTGCGGACAATCTTTGCAAATCTTTTGATCTGCGAAGGATCCGCCCATGACTTTGGACAGAATGGGCGTTTTGGTGAGCGCTTTCAGCGCCTCGTCCAGACCGTCGACCAGGCAGCTGAAGAACTCGACAGCGTCGTGCTGCTCTCTCAGATTCACGGGTTCCCCGAGCAGTCTGAAAACCAGACGGCGCCACTGGTCACGTGTTTGAATTCCAACTGTTGCTAAATCTCAGAATACAAACAAGAAGCAAACAAAGACTGCAACCTGAATTGTTTCCAGAATCCCCTGGGGATGTAATACTGAAGTTTGCTGCACGCCAAATGGCCGAAGATGGCTTGCACTTGTTTCAGCACTCCGAGGTTGTACACCTTCCGTTCTTCTTCTTTGCTCAGATTGGGCTTCCCACTGTCATGGCTCTCCTCTTCCAACTCCACACATTGCTGAAAAACGAGACGTGGGTTGTACTTGAGTGCTCCCCCTGCTGAGTGCTTGGTGTTCACGCAGTGACAGAAATGCTCCAACCATTCAAAAGAGCAGCCATCGATCCAGCAGAGCTCAGCACAGATGCACGCATTTTTACAGGCTGTGCAATCAACGAACCTCTCCCTCGGGTTTGTCGTTCTCTTCCTCCTCGAAGTCGTCGGCGGCTCCGTCGGCAGCGAGCAGGTAAGAGCGGATCGGCTCGATCATGAACATCTGCTGCAGCACCGAATTCATGTAGCACGTCGCGCCCGCGTTCTTCAGCCCCACGAAGCCCTTGTGCGGCCGAGGCCCGATCGGAGGCAGGTATTCCCACTCCAGAAGCGGCTGATCATTGTCTGCGATTGCGCACAAAGGACAATATTTTGGTCAACCATCATGTTCACACCAACGTCTTTTGACGCAAGTGACGCGTTTGCGCAACAAAAATGAATATGGACAAAAGAGTTTTCCCGCAAGATTTCTGTGACACTTACTCGTGTAGTACATCTCCGTCAACATCTCTGCGAGTATTTTCAAGTTTTGCACGCAGCCGGTGCAGAGCGCGACGAGCAGCTCGAAGGCGGCGGTGACGGTGAGCGGCGTGGAACACACGGGTATCGCCTGGTCCGACGGCAGGTCAGCTTTCGGAGAGCGACGGCACTGAATCACGATCTTGCTGGCAGGGAAGATGAACTCCTCAACCATTTCCTGAAAGATGGCAACACATTCTCATGATTTATTTCTGATATTCCACCAGCAATGAATCCACCACAAATCTGAAGTTTTCAGAAAACGCACCTTTATGAGATTGTTGCCTCCCTTCTCAGAGCCAATCAAGAACTTCTTGTCTGACGTTTGGAATGTTAGCAATTCTTTCGTAACGCCTAGATGTCCTTCAAGTAACGCTTCTTCCACCTGAACTTCTCCCGTGCTAAGTACACTTTCCTGAAGGAATGAACGGTGGAGCGTGTCACAAGTGGCGTCACACATGAGATCAACAGGCCAAAATGACGTGGCTAACACATTGCGTACTCACTTTCACTTTTTTCAACCACACAATTTCATTGTTCAGAAGAACTTCTGCGGTCGGGAGTGTGGCTTGACTAGCACATGCGTAACTCAGCAGGCTGAAAAGAAACCCATTTTTTTTAATATTTTCTGATCGCGGTCCAATTGACACTGAAGATTCTACTTTTTTGATCTGAAGTACCCACCGGCAGAGCAACTGAAAGTATTCGTGTGACTGCTTGGCGTAGTCCTTGGCAGTGGTCTAAAATGGAGGAAGAGATTGGGCCTGAAACCTCCGTTCCGCACATTGGTACATAACAAGAAAGTTTGTGAAGCGGCAAGAACTATCATCACCACACTTCAAAAAGTGTGACGGAGAATGACTCACTGCGAGGTGTGTGAAGAGAAGAGTGATGAAGAAGATGAGAGGGCGCTGCCCGGTGCAGCACTTCGTGGCCATCAACAGAAACTGTTCTGTGGCAGACACCCTCACAGATCTGCCAAGTGAAACGCCATGATTAGAACAAATTTCAACACAAAGCGTTTAGTTTTCAGGTCATGATTGCACAAGTTTTGCTCACTTGCTCCTGCACAGCAGCAGCAGATCTATGATGAAGTTCTGCCAGGCTTTCTCCTTGCAGAGGTTGTTTTCCAGGGCACTGGGACACAGCGCCAAAGCGACTGTCAGCACCTCGAGTGCTTCTCGAGCCACGTTCACGTCTTCTTGCTCTGGCTGCTTGCTGGCATTGCCTGTTGTAAAGACAAAAAACAAATATTTACAAAAACGATCACGAACTGGCAGGGCCGATCTGTCTCCAGCAAGGCCTCCTTGAAGGGGCAGCCACACAGGGTTTTGACGCGCATCAAAAATGTCTGTAGAGATGTTCCACAGCCATGCGTCAAAATTGATGCCTCCTGCGTGGCCAGTTTCATTGAAAATAGTGGGAAATGTTTTTGATGCCCATCAAAATTGATGCGCGTCAAAAATAAATGCGTCCTGTGTGGCCGCTGCTTCAGAAGCAAACGCACAAAACGCCTCACAAGGAGCGCTTGACTGAAGGCCAACTCACCAGTGTTGTGCCGCTCGTGCGCTTCGTGTATCTCATCGTGCGACGAGTGGATGAGGTTGAGAGATCCGCTGCTCGCTGCCCACGCGATCTTCTGTATGGACTTCACCGTGTTTAATTCCGGCATCACTCCGGTCGCCTGAAGACAGATCAAAGTGGAACTTTGAGACTCCAACAGCCCTGCTGAGGGAAGCAACAAATCTTCGACGAACAGACGGCAGAGATAGAAGAGACAGACGGCAGTTCATGAACCTGTTCTCCGAGCTGCTGGCCGAGCCTGATGGCGACGTTTCTCGTCATACATTCGGCGTTCGGGTTCGGGATGTGGTGGAAGGCCTGCTGCAGCACCAGCGCGTGTTGGTGCACCGTCGGGTGCGGCTGCGAGTGCTCCGTCTGGCAGGCGTCAGCCACCACCTGCACCTGAGCGTAGCCCACTGCTGTCATCAACAGCTTGCATATCTTGAACACCACGTGATACGCCGATCTGCAACAGAGAAATGAGTGTCAGGGAAATTTTTCACTCACATGGTGCGCTGTAAGCAGGAACAAGTCACCTCGGATGTATGGCTGGTGTGATTTGTGTTTTTGTCGTATTGATAAACAAAACCACGTTGAAGAACCCTACCTCTTGGTGAAGAGATCAGCGCTCGACATGAAATTGTTCTTTGTGAGCATGTTCAGTGCGATCCCCACTGCGCCACTCTTCACGAAGTTCATCTGCACCGCGTGCGCTTCTTCCGCCAAAGGATTTTGCGCAGGCATCAGCAGCGTGTAAGCCACCTGACACAAAACCATATCTCACTTTCGATGTGATACACACCCCAGTTTGACAGGTCAACTCGGTTTCACAAAATGCGATTGAAATTCAGCATCTATTGAAGTGCGACTCGAGACTGACCTCCAGATTGTACAAGACCTGAGAAGGAGAGCACCCAAAGAACATGTTCTCAAGCTTGCTCGATGTTCCTTTGTCACCCAACTTGGCATGTTCAAGACATATGGTGCGGATTTTATCCACCGTGTGAGTGTCTGGAACAGTTGAAAGGAATCCATCAATCACACAGCACAAGGATGTCGCATCTACTCCGTACCTGCTGGATCCTTCAAGGATCACACTTCCGAATCCCAGTCGCACATACCTGCTGGCATCAGCTTCAGCATTGCCCTTGCTCCTTCACGAAGTTTCGAAATGTTCAGAGAACTCCCCAGGTCAGCCAGTTGGAAGAGAAACTGAGCGTACTTTTGACTGTTCGCCATCAACTGAAAGATACAAAACGTCAGTGAGTAATCTGATCAATTGAATCAAGTCACGAGGTCAACAGTGAATGGTGAGGACGAAGGATTGAACGACACTCACGACCCCCGGCAGCGACTGCTCGGCCTCCATGTTGGGCCCGTCGTATTGGTTGTGCGGGGAGCCTCCGGTCGAGCTGTCCGAGCTGCTGTCAGGACTGGAGGGCATGTTCGAGCTCGCCTGACACAACTTGGCCGTCAGCAGCTGTGCACGGGAAAACCAACGTCAGCCACATCCAGAGTCCCATTTCTTGAACACAAGGGTTTTTGGCGAAAGAGCCAACTGTGTGTAACTTACCGTTTTGTCTCTAATTGGCACTTGTGAGATAAGCTTTCTGTCATCGCTTTGATCTAAGAGTTCGCCATTGACGTACAAGTCAACCTTCAAGTTGCTGTTGTTGGCTTTCACCCTGCAACAGTCAAACGCCACGCACTGATGCAATTCACACATTCTGGTGTTCCCTTCGAAACAAAAACATGAACCAACGTCAAAGACGGGCTCACCTGTGGAGTATTTGTCTTCTGACTGAGCCAATGGTGTCATTGGTGTGTGACCAGATATCGAGATCGTCCGCTTGACGACCTTGGTTCGGGAACCGCACCAACAACGTCAAGTGTTTTCCCCTGCATGCTCTGGAACACGGTCATAACCGCACGCTCTCATCAGTTTTTTCTCAAGACGGACAGACGTGGTCAAAAAAAGCTAGCAATGGAATCCTTTTTACCTTCCGAGGGGAAGAATGACTCGCTCTTCCCCGTAGGCGTCGTCGCACTCAGCGATGTACTCTCTCATCACAGTCAAAACTCGGATCATGCGGTGAGCTTCCTGGTGCATGCGATTTGCACTGTCCTTGTCCTTCTCCAGAATCGAAATGGTGTCGTACGGAGCCTTCAGTCGGTCCATACACAGCCCAAGGAAGTCTTCGTGGATTTCAACCTGACACACGCGAGCAGACACGCTCAGAATCGCTCAACACAATGAAACAACACACATCTCAGGACCTGCTTTGGGTGGTGTACCGGTACCTGGTTGGACTGAAGCCTGGGTCCGAGATTCGTGTAGATGTCTTTGAGAAGAATGATGGCTTTCTCGGCGACCTCGTCCGGACTGTAGAGCACCACTCTCCACAGGTACTCGAGCCCGATCAGCTCCAGGTCGTCCATCATGTAACCGCCGCGCCGCTTCGCGATCAGCTTCCCTTCTTTCGAGTTGACTGCCTTGAAAAACCTCTCGAAACAGCTGGAATGCAAGGTTTCTGTGTGCGTGAACCACGTTCTTCACACAAACCATTCATCTCGTTTCGAAGCAGCGACGTTGGAGCATGTGGAGTCTCTTTAGCTGCTCTCAAGATTTTTTGCAAGAGAAAAGAACCGAGAAAGACTCACTTCATTCCATTTTCGGTCAACAGAGACGGATCAAACTGCAGAATGTTGTTCTCAAAGAACTCTTTGGTGATGTCTGGATCTAAGTCTGGCTCCTCCCCCATCAGCTGCAAACAAAAGTTTTGGGTTTGTTTTTCTTTCACGAATGTGCCACCAAAATGCTCCTTTCGACTGCCCTGGCAAAGCAACCAAGCAAAGCATAATGTCACACTTAATTTAGCTTACCTTTGAAAACCACTTGAAACAGTTCTCTCTGTCTGGCACGTAGATCGCGTTTTCCGCCAGACAGGTCCAAATTTGCTTCGCCTGAGGTTCACACAGCCATAATTGACCGTCTTTCAGCAGAAAACGAAGGAACTTGAGACGCTCTTGCACTTGCTGGACATGATTGAATCTTCCATCTGGCAGAATGTTCTGTGGGTCAATATCTTTGTGTTCTGCAACGAAATGCATTGCGCTCGTAGATTTGCACATTCTCAGTCACCACATCGGTATCCCAAGACACAAAGTGACCCAAATGCAATTGGAAGAAGGAAGAATGATCCAGAGATGCACAAACTATTTCAAAGGTTGTTTACCTTTGGCATAGACCCTGGCTTTTTGCATGTAGGCAGATAGATTCTGAGCAACGACCATCACAATGGAATGTTGTGACTGTAGCTGGTTGATGACTTGGTTCCTGTAGAACACGTGGGGCGTCCTCTGCGCGTGTGTGAAGTTCTGTGGTGCCTGCGTTGTCAAACAGAAAACTTGTTAACCAGCAGTTTCGAATCATTCTACCAATGTCAAATCTTTATCAGAAAGAAATACTTCTTCGGACACGGCAAGCAAAAGCAAAGCTGACTCACCTCGGTGAACAGTTGGCAAATTTCCCGAATCTGCTTCAACGCCGGCAGGACCCATTTGTCATTCTTCAATTCCTCGACGAACTTGTTGATCCATTGCATTTTTTGCGTGTCGCGATCCTGCAAGGACAATGCAAAACATGTACGTACTCGTTGAGCAACAAACCCACTTGGTCGACACATTCACTTTCATTGCAGGGCGTTTTCACAATGGCGGCGTACCTGTGAACAGCTGTAGTCGAGGATTTTGATGTGAGCAGTCAGTGCCTGGTCCATGATGTCGGTGGGCACGTCCTCGCTGTGTGCCAGGTTCCACAACAAGCCGAGCACTTTGTGCGCCATGACGCCTTCCTTGTCGTCTTCCGCCAAGCGTCGGATGAGCTCCAGCAGCTTCTCTCGCTGCTTTTTACTCGCGTTTGTCCAGCTTCCCTGCACGAAGCAAAACACCGAGGTTCATAAAAAATACAGCATTCATTCTTCACCTGTCTGGCTTGGTGTTCGAAAGAAGCCCGAGTAGATAAGACTGAAACTTCACAATTCTGGAAAACCCACAGGCGAACACTTTCAACCAGCAAACGTCTGGAGAACTGACCTGGAAGCATTCGAACAGATGGTCGAGCTGCTCCGGCGAAAAGTCCCAGGCAAGTTTGGCCAGCAGGTCGTGCACGTTTTTCACTATCGCTTCGTGTTTGCCAGCTTGTGCTCCCCATATCCGATCCAAATCTTGAAGAGTCAGCGCCTTCTCTTTGATCATGAAGCGCAGAATCTTCTCGAGCTTCTCCACGTACTGCGGCTGATGCAGACTGTCCCGCAGAACAATGGACAACACGTTGTTCTGCTGAATCCACTCCTGCAAATTGGGTGAACAACATGATGAACAACACTGTGGGTGCTGACATGCTACGAATGAATGCGAAGGCCCTTTGTTCCTTTTCGGAGAATTCTGTTCTGCAAAGATCTACCAAACTGCAATTTTGTGCGACTTTTTTGTCGCAGAAGCTTGTGGCCTCAGAGCAAAACTCACAGCCATTTTCTCGGCAGTCAGCCACTCGTCGTCGTCCATCTGACTGTGGCGGTGCGTGTAGTAAGACACGCTCGTTATCACTTTGTTCACTTCGTTCAGCGCGTTCATTTTCCCATTGAAGGACGAAATCTGCAGCAACCTGTGAGTGGGCCAAGCACAGGGTCTCCAGTTCAGATGAAGTTGTTTTGTCGCAAATCTTGTCAGCTCAGTGTGTCAGAAAATTGTTTGAGTGATTGTTTTGAAGTGTAATTTCTTTGCTACATTCCATCAAAAATATTCCTACCTCAGAATCATCTTCAGTCTGAAGATCTCCAAACTCTTGATGACTTCTTCTTGGTCAGGCACTCGGGATACAAGACATTTCAGGGCCTTGATAATTCCTGACAATGCATCGTTCTTCGCTTCGTTTTTGGACTCCTTTTTCAGTTCATCGTCTGTCAAGCCATCGAGGAACTTTGGAACCATTTCCTGAAAAAAATGAAACCAAGCCTTCTCAAGCTCAACTCGGCTCTCTAACAAAAGGCATGCCCTCATTCTTGGATCCTAACACCCAGCTTTCGGAGCAAATTTTTGTGCACTCACCACAATGGGCATGAAGTACTTTTGTACAGTGTGAGCAGTGAGGACCTCATAGCAGAGCCCAAACGGTCGAATCAGCGCTGCGATCACAGGAACTGACAGATTAGCACCACTGCTGAATCGGTCCAGCAGAATCTGAAATCCTTCAAGCGTTCCGAACCGGTTCACCAGATCGACAAGCCAGCCCTGAAAATGAATGCAGAGGCATACTGATCCGTGTGAAAACAAAGCAGAGTTTGAACACAGGCGCGTCGCAATCGCACAACCAACCTGGCTGGTCGTGGAACGGGGAGAGGGTTGGGACCTTCCTCATTTTGAGGTGCCTCTGGGATGGGGACCGACCCGAAAAAAGGGTAAGTCCTGCCCCCCCCCCCACCCAGGAAGTTGTGCCCCACACTCTTGCTTATGATACAGACCCGCTCTGAAGGACCGCCTGTGCAAAATTTCTGCAACGTTTCACGTATTTGGGTTCAAAGTTTAAGCGTGACTTCCGCGCAACAGAATGCATCAGATGAACAAGAGTGGTTCAATTGATCACGTAAATTCTTGAAGCACACGTCAACTGTTTTCGCAAATTTTTCACAGACTCAAGAAGCACTTCACGCCACGCAACCGGAGAGGACGATTACGAGTGCCGGTGTAACAGGACCAGACAACGACCAGGACCAGACAACGACCACACTATTTGGTCGTTCTCTGGTCCTGAAATTTCAGGACCAGACAATGACCACCTAGGACTGGACAAAGACCAGTCATTGTGTGGTCCTGAAATTTTAGGACCATATAACGATATCGGAAAAATAGTACGGTCGTTGTCTGGTCCTGAGACACCGGTACCTTTGGAGTTCTGACATCTGGAGGTCTGGCGAACAGTTCGTCGTCAGCAAGCTGAGATCCTGCGGGCACGCTCTCCGACGGGCGCGTTCCATTGTAACAATGGAATCTGAAATCAATGCGGCATGACACTTTGCTCTTGCAAGGTTTACGCTCAGGTATATCACTGTCATACCCATCCACAACGAAGCAACTCACTTGCACGATGGATTCAGAGACATGGCAAGCAATTCAAGCAGAGGGAACCAGTCCTGTGCCAATTTGACAACACACAATTCCACGAGCCGTTCAGCATTCTTCATGATACATCTCTGAGAATCAAAACAACATCCTTTCACACACACTAAGACCAGGAAGTTTTCTTTCAGTCGAACAACGGGATGTGATGTCAAATGTCAAAATCTGGCTGTGATGTCTTCAATTAATAAATTTGAAGGAAGAACAGAAATGAACTGACATGAATTTCATACTTCCACCCACTGACGGCTTCGTCTGTAAGTATTTTTGTGAATGATATGGTCAGTCCTTCTCTGAAGAACCTCTGGCAAGCATCACTTCTTGTGTCCAAATCTGAAGAACAAGGCACACCAACGTTGTCGCTTCAAAACCACCACTGAATTAAGTGTTGCGAAACACACTGTACAGGTGGTTATTCGTAAATAATTCAGTCCCACTGACTTCGTTTGCATAAATCTATCGACGCATCGAGCAGGACTTCCAGCTCTCCTTTCGGTAGCACTGGCACAACCCATCGAGGTCGGTTTATCATTTCATCCAGCTTGGCGAGTTCAGTGTGAGGGAAGTCTGGTTCCTGACCCTCTTCCAACTCTTCCATGTTGGAGTCACCTTGTCCAGTTTCCTCCCCCTGAGCAGCCTGCAAAGTAAAATAATCTTTCACCCACAACGCAACAAACTCAGTGTAAAAAACAAAGAGTTCCAAGATCAACGGTCGTTTCACTTTTCTGTCTCACAACCACCTGTTTGCAGTTTTCAAAGTGGATCACGAGAACACTGGTCTTGAAAGACGCGAGGTCTCGACGACCGTTACAAACGGTTTTGTGTGTTTGGACATTACAGGAAAGTGAAATGTCCGTACCGAAAGACAAGAGACTGCGGCTCGGCACAATTCTGTCTGCGGGAGCTTGCAGCCTGCAATGCTACTCCTCGCAGACAAACTGGCTTCACATCTGTGCAACATTACTTCACTTGCGAACAACACACATCCAACCAAATTCTGTTGTTCAAAATTATGTCCTGAGAAGTTGCTGCGTCCTTGTTCCGTCACACTAATGTTGCACCAAATTGGGCTGCTATCCGTGGGTGGTCCATGGTGACCAAAACAAACTCGCGACTGCACAGACTTTGTGTCCAATGAACTATGAACATGGAATTCGAAAGCTCAAACTGCCTCCCGAGTACTGAAAACATTCCCACCCCAACAGTTCGGACTCCAGCAAAATTCGAACGGGGACACGGAGCAGAAAGCAACAAAGAATTCCACAGCAAAACCTTCTGACGAAGAGAACGATTGCCAGAATTCTTTTTCTTGGAGAAACTTTTCCAATCAACTGAAACTTTGAGTAACTTGCGAACTGACTCATAACGTTACTTGGCTTCTTCAGTGAGATCTGCGGTTCTAAGGCCTCTTCGAAGATTCCTGCCAGAACACACAGGTTTTGTCTTTTTGTCTGTTTTACTGAGTCGCATTTCCGACCCCACCCCACAATACTCAAAATACCGACTGTCTTCAAGATCGATCCGAAAGTCTCATCTTCCAGACGAATGAGTAAGGATAAAAAACGGACCTGTTTCCCAACCCTTGGAACGATTCCACCGCAAAAAAATGCTCACACGAATCTTTCGCATCGACTGTGGCGAGATCCACGCGACTTTCAACATCGACTGACTGTGGTTACATTTCCACGCGACTTGCAGAATCACTGGATGGCCAGGAACAAACATCCAAGTGAGAGTTTGTAGCTAGCTTGTCTACAACTTACCTGTTGGTTTGGATTGCTTCCTGCTTGCACATTCTGGGCTGCTGACTGAGTTTGATTGTCTTGGGGCGAGTCCCCGCCTGCAGGACTGCCTCTCATGGCAATTGTCATTGCACACGTTTCTGCGGCCGGGCAAATGTTGGAATTTTATCTCTCTATCGTGGCCCTCCTGGAAATATAAACAAGTGTGTCACTTCAGTTGTCATCTGACTTCCTGTCAAAGATGCGAAAGGATTTTGGAACAATGACGGTCCCTGCTTTCACTGTAGATCTATTCCCTTTGCTCTCGTGCAGCATGCTCACAATTAATCGAAATGTCTGTTTTATTGTTGGAAAAAAAAGACCAACACTGACGAAATTTTAGAGTCTGGGCAATTTTTGTGTTGTTCTTTTGCAGAAACGCAAAGCCAGCAAAAAAGCTGACATTTTGTCAACAAACGAGCACACGAGCACAAAAAATACCAATGACAGAAGTTGCTTCACATCTAAAATGGCTTCTGGCCCAAGCAAGCTTTCATTCCCCGTCCAAATGAGCTTCTTTTTTTCACTTCCAACTTCAGAAAATTCAATGGAACTGACACAGCAATGTTGAGACACCTTTGAGAGTCCTTCACCAGCACTCTCCC
>JAAUXT010009249.1_pt1 | contig 23497 bp, 17 predicted proteins | sample 7278171 | NCBI WGS metagenome assembly JAAUXT01 (sample SAMN14350112, study PRJNA611818) | marine sediment metagenome | isolation source: surface marine sediment (1.8m) | place: French Polynesia: Moorea | collected 2018-08
CGATAAAATGTCAGTGCTCATCGCAGCTTTGTCCGCTATTTTATGGTTTGTGACCACCATTTACGCGATTGGTTACCTGGAAGATTCACCACAGCCCCGCAGCCGGTTTTTTGGGTTTTTCAGCTTGTGTGTGAGTTCAACTATGGGTATTGCATTGGCCGGCAATTTGATGACCTTCTTGCTGTTTTATGAAATGTTGACGATTTCCACCTATCCGCTGGTTGTTCATCGCGGAACAAATAAAAGCATGCGGGCCGGCCAAATTTACCTAGCCTATACCCTTAGCGGTGGGACGGTGCTGCTGCTCGCCATCGCCTGGCTAAAATCTCTGGTCGGCCCCCTGGATTTTACGGCAGGGGGCATGCTGGCAGGTTTTGCACAGCAGTATCATCATGAATTCAAAATCATTTTTTTTCTATTAATTGCCGGTTTGGGGGTAAAAGCGGCACTGGTTCCGCTACACGGCTGGCTGCCAATGGCAATGATCGCCCCGGCACCCGTAAGTGCTTTACTTCACGCCGTAGCCGTCGTTAAAGCCGGGGCCTTTGGTATTGTAAGGGTTGTGTATGATGTTTACGGTGTTGAGCTGGCACAGCAATTGGGACTGCTAAATCCGTTGGCCTATCTGGCTTCTTTTACCATCATATACGGCTCAGTAAAGGCCCTATACCAGGATGAATTAAAAAAGCGATTGGCCTATTCCACGGTGAGCCAGGTTTCCTATATTGCTCTGGGGGCCGGCCTTTTTGGTCCAATTGCGACCATTGGCGGAGTGGTTCATCTGGTTCATCAAGGATTAATGAAAATCACCCTTTTTTTCTGCGCAGGAAATTTGGCCGAAACTCTGGGCATCCATCACGTTGGCGAAATAAACGGCGCGGGACGCCGGATGCCCTGGACGATGGCCGCATTTACCATCGGTGCCATGGGAATGATCGGCATACCGCCGATGGCCGGTTTTATCAGCAAGTGGTATCTGGGAACAGGGGCTTTGGCCGCCGGCCAAGATTGGGTTATCCTCGTGCTGCTATCCAGCAGCATACTGAACGCCGGCTATTTTTTACCGATCATTTACAGGGCCTGGTTCAAGGAGCCCCCTGACACCTGGCCCGCCGAGCATGTTTTCGGCAGGTTGGAAACTCATTGGTTGCTTTTTATACCACCTTTGATTACCGCATTTTTGGCGCTGATGGTCGGTTTGCTGGCGGATGCACCATTTAGTCCCTTGGAGTGGACACGCCTGATTGCAGCAGCAGAGTACAGTCCATAATCGCTATGAATTCAACATTATCTTTCTCAAATCAGCTTTTGATCATCTTGACAGCGGTGTTGCCCCTTATTTTAGGCCTCTGTTATGCCGTTCGAGGGTGGCGGACCGCTTTTTTTAGATTGGCACCATGGTCGGCTTTGCCGGCTCTGGCTGTAAGTGTAACAGGCCCGTTCGGCGGGCATGCCGAGTTGACCTGGTTTCTACTTGAAATACAATTGGGCTTGGATGCCGTTGCACGCACATTTTTATTTTTCACGGCGCTGTTGTGGTTTTTATCCGGGATCTACGGTCAGCGGTATTTGGCCACCGATCCTCGTCGATCACGCTTTTTTTTCTTTTATTTGCTGGCGATGAGCGGCAATTTCGGCCTGATTATCGCCCAGGATATGATCACTTTTTATGTGTTTTTTGCGATAATGAGTTTTTCTTCCTACGGTCTGGTGGACCATAATCAGGACAAGGATGCCCTTCGAGCTGGAAAAATCTATATCATTTTGGTTATCGTCGGTGAAATTTTACTGTTCACAGCATTGGCGCTGATTTTTCGGACAACCGGCTCATTGAGCCTGAATGCGATAACATCGATACCGTTAAACCATCTGGTCATTTTGCTTGTGCTGGTTGGATTTGGCATCAAGGCCGGCGCCTTACCGTTGCATGTTTGGCTACCGTTAGCGCATCCGGCGGCCCCGACACCGGCCAGTGCGGTCTTGAGCGGTGCCATGATCAAAGCGGGCTTGCTCGGATGGCTGCGATTTCTTCCGTGGGGACAGCCTGCAGCGGCAATCTGGGGCTCACCCTGCATTGTTGCCGGCATGCTGGCTGCCTTTTTCGGGGTGATCGTGGGCCTGAATCAAAAAAATCCCAAAACACTTCTGGCTTATTCCAGCATCAGTCAAATGGGCCTGATGACAGCCGGTATCGGAATAGGGCTTTTATTACCCGATGCTGCACCTTTGGTGATCGCAGCAGTTTCGGTCTATGCCGTCCACCACGGTTTTGCCAAAGGTGCGCTTTTCCTCAGTGTCGGTTTCACATCGGGCACAGTAAAAAATTATTGGATGCGTGTTTTCTTGGCGGGAGGAACCGGCCTGGCAGCTTTAGCGCTGGCCGGGGCACCTTTTACCAGCGGCATGATTGCGAAAACAGCATTAAAATCTACCGTTAATCTGTTGGGGGGCCCCGGGTCTGAATGGCTTAATTTTTTGCTGCCGTTTGCTGCTGTGGGAACATCGCTATTGATGATTTGTTTCTTGCGTTTGATACGACCCGATCAATCCAAAGACGATCATCTGTCAGCGGGGTTGTGGCTGCCGTGGATGTTTGTGGTCATGCTTGTCGTCATCGCAGTATGGTATTTGGCTGAGGCCAGGCTGGCTGTTAGCAAAGCACTCAGCCCCACAACGCTGTGGGTTGCAACCTGGCCGGTAGGTCTCAGTGTCGGCCTCTACAGCATTTTTTATTTTTTTAGGCGCAAAGGCGATCGCAAAATAGAGCACATCATACCGGCCGGCGATATATTGGCAATGTTTAACCGCATACCGTTAGATCGTATTTCCAATTGGCTGCAAAAATTGCTGCAAATCCCGGGGGTTATAAAGGCGCATATCAACGATATCACCCAGCGTTTTTCAAAACGATTCATACGACAGGATTTATTGGATCAACTCGAGCAAAGGCTGGTCCGCTGGCCGATGGCAGGTATTCTGTTTGCTGGTCTTATATGTGCTTTTTTATTCATGTTGGCCGTTGGCTGACTTTACCGGCGACATACGCCTGGGATTTTCTAAAGCGGTATCCGGCGTAAGCAAGCGCCAAGATCAAGGCCGAATTTCGTTAGCGCGCTCTGCAATACCATCCTGCGAATTTCATGGCTTAATGACCGCTTTGAGCCTCAACCTGGCGGCGCAGTTCTATGGCCAACTCCGGCGGAATATTCAAACGCGCAGCCAGCATATTCAAGTAGGATTCCTCGGCGGCGGTATCCACATCGATAGCCAGCAAGGAGGCGATATAGATTTCAGCCGCCACTTCGGGGCTGGTAGCACTTGCGACGATCTCATCCATGTCCACCGGCCGCCCCATTTCCGCCACCAGCAAGCCCCGACTTTCGGGATCCAGACCCAACGACTCGATCCGCTGAAAAATGGCCTGGCTTTCCTGGGCATCGAGCCGCCCGTCTGATCTTGCCGCTGCAATCATGGCGCGAACCAGGGTCAATCCCAGTGACGCTTGACCGGCCGAGTCATCTTTGGCCGGTAAGAACGCCGATCCCTCGGGAGCCGGGGCAAGCTCAGTATCAACAGGTTGAGGTGCAACGTTATCAGCAGTGCCTTGGCCGGAGCTGTACCGCTGGTATGCGGCATAGGCGAGCGCTCCGACGGCAGCAATTCCACCCATTTTGAGGGCTTTTTTGCCCATTTTGCGGCCCGATTTGTTGGTTAATAGATTGCCGGCCAGTCCGCCGGCCAATCCACCGGCAAAACCGCCAGCCGCACCGCTTCCAAGCAGCTGACCTAACAACTTGTTCATATCGGCCATGATCTTCGCTTCCTTTTTTTTATTTTTTTGTTGAATTGGTAAATTGAGTTCTAATAATAACTAAGTTGGAACCAAAAAAATATATCGGCGCCGAAAAATGTCAAGTATCCAGTTTTTAATTCGGCAAACACTATGGAGAACTTGCCAAAAGCAGGCGCTTGCCATGGGCAAATGGCAGAACCGGACACTCAGAAACAAGGTGTCCAGTGGCCATCTTATAATCCATATGGGCTCAACTTTATCTCAACGAAAAATACCAGCTACAACTGATGACAAGGAGTTTTTTGAATGGAGACACTTTTTAGCCGACACTGGCATGCAACAGACCCCAAAAATGCCGCTCGTTTTCTTGACAGCAATCTGGAATTCGGTCTTGACCAGTTTGAAACACGTCGCCGCCAGGCGCATTTCGGCCCCAACATCCTCACACCGAAAAAGAAGCAAAATCCACTGCTGCTGTTCATGCAGCAATTTCACCAGCCCCTGGTTTACATCCTCATTGCCGCTGCTGTGGTGACCATTTTTCTGCAGGAATGGGTTGAGTCCTCTTTTATAGCCGGCGTCATTCTGATCAACGCCATCATCGGCTTTCTGCAGGAGTCAAAAGCCGTGGCGGCTATTGAAGCTCTGGCGCAGTCCATGAAGACCGAAGCTACGGTCATTCGATCCGGCCGGCAGGAGAGAGTGGATGCGGCGGTCCTTGTTCCTGGCGACATTGTTCTGCTGCAAAGCGGCGAGAAAGTGCCGTCCGACATGCGCCTTTTCGATGTTCATACATTGCGTGTGGACGAATCTGCCTTGACCGGCGAATCTGTTCCGGTTGACAAAGTGCATGATTCTTTGGACCGCAGCCTGCCATTGGCGGATCGCATCAACATGGCCTATGCCTCAACACTGGTGACCTATGGCCGAGCGACGGGTATCGTGACGGCCACCGGAGACAAAACCGAAGTGGGTCGCATTTCGAAGCTGATTTCGACCGCAACCGAACTGCAGACGCCGCTGACGCGCAAAATCACCCAGTTCAGCCGCTACCTGCTGGTCGTCATTTTACTGCTGGCAGGCTTGACTTTCTTTGTGGGGTTGTGGCGCGGTGAACCGCTGGTTGACATGTTTCTGGCTGCCGTTGCCCTTGCAGTAGGCGCGATCCCTGAGGGTATGCCGGCGGCCATAACCATCATGTTGGCCATGGGGGTGTCTCGTATGGCCAAACGTCAGGCCATCATCCGAAAGCTTCCAGCAGTCGAAACACTCGGTAGTACGACAGTCATCTGTTCCGACAAAACCGGTACCCTGACCCAGAATGAAATGACGGTGCAGGAGATCTTCACGGCAGCGGGCAGTTATTCTGTGGACGGGTCCGGCTACAACCCTGATGGGAAAATCAAACCCATTGGAGGAGACGCCTCCGCCCTTGATTCCGAGTCCTTCCGCGAATGCCTGATTTGTGGTGTATTGTGTAATGATAGTATGCATTCGGAAAATGAAGGACAATGGAGAATAGACGGCGATCCCACTGAAGGAGCCCTGATTGTCGCGGCAGTCAAGGCCGGTATCGATCTCGAGCTGCTTCGCAAAAACCTCCCTCGCGATGACGAAATTCCATTTGATTCCGGTCGACAGTACATGGCCACCTTAAATTCGAACCCGAATACTGGCGAACGCTGCATCTACATGAAAGGCGCCCTCGAGACGATGTTGCACCGCTGCACATCAACACTGAACAAAAATGGCGAACTGATCGGGTTGAATCACGCCGATATATCTCAGGCGGCAACAGATCTCGCCGCTAAAGGCCTGAGGGTACTGACTTTCGCCAAATCCAAACCGCTCAGTGACGATCAGGGAATCGAACGGGCGGAAAAAGTGAATGATCTTATTTTTCTCGGGTTCCAGGCAATGATGGATCCGCCGCGGGAAAGCACGTACAAGGCGGTGGAGAGATGCCGGCGAGCGGGCATTGAAGTGAAAATGATCACTGGTGACCATGCCTTGACCGCTGAAGCCATTGCAAATCAAATCCAAATGTACGACCCCTCCGAAGACGGACAGCAGCCTGTTGTCCAAGGTGCTGAGATGGCTGAGATGAACGACGAGCGCCTCACCGAAGTTGCAAATAGCGCATTTGTGTTTGCACGAGTGACGCCGGAGCAGAAGCTGCGGCTGGTGGAGGCCTTGCAGGAAGAATCACATGTTGTTGCCATGACGGGCGACGGGGTCAACGACGCACCGGCGCTCCGCAAGGCCGATATCGGCGTTGCCATGGGGCATCAAGGCACTGAGGTTGCCAAGGAAGCAGCGGATATGGTGCTGTTGGATGATAATTTTGCCACTATTGTTGCCGCCGTCGAGGAAGGCAGAAGCGTGTTTGACAATCTAATTAAATTTATAGTCTGGACGCTGCCGACAAATCTCGGTGAAGGTTTGGTCATACTTGCAGCTGTTTTCGCGGGTGTGACACTGCCGATCCTGCCGATACAGATTCTGTGGATAAATATGAGCACCGCCGTGCTGCTCGGATTAATGCTGGCATTTGAGCCGCGGGAATCGGATATCATGCAGCGTACGCCGCGCGATCCCAAGCTGCCTATTTTGACCGGGGAATTGGTTTTCCGCATTTTTTTTGTGGGGTTTTTGATGTTGATAGGTGGTTTTGGTTTGTTCGAATTGGCGGAATTGCGCGGAATGGATATTGATCGGGCACGCACGATTGCGGTAAACGTGTTTATATTTACCGAAATTTTTTATCTGTTCAACAGCCGCTCTTTAAATTATTCTGTATTGCGCATCGGATTATTTACGAACCCCTGGGCGTTCGCCGGTGTAGCGGTTATGGTGATTTTGCAGATGCTTTTCACTTATTTGCCCCAAGCTAATTTTATATTCAAGAGTGCTCCCATTGGGTTGGCGGATTGGGCTAAAATACTGGGCTTCGCCTTGCTGGTCTTTTTTCTGGTGGAAATTGAAAAGGCGCTTCGTCAGCGCAGGAAGCAAAAAAAATCAAAACCGTAGAGGGGTCCATTATGAAACCGCGTTTGAGTTTTGCAATACTCTTTTTTTCTCTGGTAATGTGCACCGATCTGCTTCTGGCGAAATCCTACATCACCCAAAGTGATGTCCCGGCCGAGAGGGGTTTTCGTGCCGTAGCGCTTCTACAGGGGCTGGAGCATCCTTGGGGCATGGCCTGGCTGCCCAACGGTGATATAATCGTTACCGAGCGACCGGGAAGGCTGCGACGGGTGCAGGATGGCCGGCTTGCTTCTGGTTCGATTGCCGGAGTGCCGGAGGTTTTTGATTCCGGGCAGGGCGGACTGCTTGATGTCAGTCTGCACCCCCGATTTGAAAAAAACCGCCGAATCTACTTCACTTATGCGCATGGCAATAAAATTGCCAATCGCACCCGCGTGGCAGCTGCTGTTTTAAACGGTAACCAGCTTAAAAACTGGCAGGTGATTTTTGAAGTGGCGACCAACAAATTCGGCGGCCAGCATTTCGGCTCACGCCTGCTATGGCTGCAAGACGAAACCTTGCTTGTTTCCATCGGCGACGGGGGGAATCCGCCGGTCAGACTGGACGGCGATTGGATTCGCAAGCAAGCGCAAAACCGCCAGAGCCATTTGGGAAAGATCCTGCGTTTGAAAGATGACGGTTCTGTTCCGCCGGACAATCCTTTTACCAACTCCGCCGATGCCCAACCAGCGATCTTCAGCTATGGCCACCGCAATATTCAGGGAATGGCATACGATCCTCTGCGTTCGATGGTTTGGGCGTCAGAGCACGGCGCTTTGGGAGGCGATGAGCTCAATCTCGTCCAGGCGGGCAAAAATTACGGTTGGCCAACAGTAACCTTCAGTCGTGAATATTTTGACGGGTCCAAAATATCGCCGCACACATCCAAACCCGGCATGGTCGATCCTGTGGCGGTGTGGATGACGGCCATTGCACCTTCCGGAATGGTGGTTTACACCGGCAAGCAGTTTGAAAAATGGAGGGGAGACCTGTTTGTGGGCGGTCTGAAATCCCAGGACATTCGGCGCATCGACCTGAATGAGGCCGGCCAGGTTGTCGGCCAGTCTGCCCTGCGTATCGGCCAGCGGGTAAGGGATGTCCGCCAGGGGCCCGACGAGCTGCTGTATGTGCTGACTGACGAATCCAACGGCAGTCTTATACGCCTTGAGCCGGTTAGCGATCAAGAGTCGCCCCGCTCCCCTTAAAATTAGCTATGCGTCTGATAGTTCGGCACAAACCACATTAAATGGTCAACAGTAATTGTATGGCTTTAAAGTAAAGGACCCCCCTGAAGACAACCGGCAGGATGGTCTGTAACGGGTGGCAAATGTCGATGGCCTCACGTCCCGCAAAAGGTTCGATAGGGCTGTGCCGAAGGCGGCGGTGGCAGGTGATAGTCGACCTTTTCCGGCAAATCCTCATAGGGTTGGGACAGAATACCCAGCAGTTTTTCCATGACCGTAAAATCGGCCCACTCCACAGCCGCCTCCAATGCCTCTTCCACACGGTGGTTGCGGGGAATGACCGCCGGGTTGTGGGTGTGCATGAGCCGGCAGGCTGCCTCCCAGGAATCGGGTTGCCGTTTTAGCCGGGCCTGCCAGCGCGCGAACCACTGCTTAAAATCCGGGGTCCGGAAAACAGAGGCTTCCGGCAAGGAACCCGATGATAGGTCGCGAAAGGTGTTGGTAAAATCCGCCCCTTGTCGATGCATGCAATCAAGCAGGTCCTCCACCAGGGCGCCGTCGTCCGCTTCCTGATTCAACAGTCCCAGTTTGGCCCGCATGCCCGCCAGCCAGTAATGACGGAAAATGTCTGAAAATCCATAGATTTTCTCGTTTGCCATCGATGCGGCCTCTTGCGGATCCTTGTGAATTATCGGCAACAGCGTTTCAGCAAACCGGGCAAGGTTCCACTGGGCGATCTGCGGCTGCTGACCGTAAGCGTATCGACCGCTGTGATCGATGGAACTGAAAACGGTATTCGGATCGCAGGCGTCCATGAACGCGCAGGGACCGTAATCGAGGGTTTCACCGCAAAGGGCCATGTTATCCGTGTTCATGACGCCGTGGATGAAGCCAACCAGCTGCCAGCGAGCTACCAGGGATGCCTGCCGCTCCATGACGGCCCCAAGCAAAGCAAGATAAGGATTGCCGTTCGTGGTCAGATCAGGAAAGTGGCGACGGATTGTGTAATCGGCCAGCGTACGGATTTCGTTGGGCTTGCCCCTCGCCACCGCATACTCGAAAGTGCCCACGCGGATATGACTAGCCGCCGTGCGGGTGAGAATTGCCCCCTGCAGGGCAGTTTCACGCAACACCGGTTCACCTGTGGTCACCACCGCGAGGCTGCGGGTTGTCGGTATGCCCAGTGCGTGCAGGGCCTCACTGATGATGTATTCCCGAAGCATCGGCCCCAGGGCAGCCCGCCCGTCTCCCTGCCGCGAAAACGGGGTCTTGCCAGACCCTTTGTACTGGATGTCGAAGCGCGCACCTTTCGGCGTCACTTGCTCGCCCAACAATATTGCCCGCCCATCGCCAAGCATGGTGAAAAAGCCGAATTGATGCCCGGCATAAGCCTGAGCGAGAGGCTCGGCCCCCTCGGGAATTTTGTTGCCCGAGAAAACGGCGGAGCCCTCGTCGCCCATTAGGACATCAGGATTCAGCCCTAAACACTGCGCCAGCGCCACGTTGAAAATCACGAGTTTCGGTGTGCGCACCGGGACTGGATTCAACCGGACATAAAAAGCCTCCGGCAACATCGTGTAGCTGTTGTCGAATTTCCACCCGGCGTCAGGGCGGTCTTGTCTGCTACTGTGCGTCATTCAATTCTTCTGCCAGTTAAATGAGTTTTATAAAGTAAAAACATTATGCCGGGATACCCGGTGGTCAAGAGAGAGCGTGCAATAAAACGTCCATTGATCTTTTCATTTTTCCTGACTTCAGCAAAATCGCTTAACGCTTCGATCGTACTGTTAAATAACTCCGCCATAAGAACCAATGCCGTTGCAATCAGATAAAAAATGAAATCGAGCCATTAGCGCAGAGCAAAACATGCAATCAAAATAACAATCGAACCGTGCCTCCGAATCCCAGCCCCAAAAGAAGGAGATATTGCTGGAACTGGTTGCAATCATAATAGCGCTAACCACATCGCCTTAATGTCAGTACGTCGGTCACTGAACTACAAGCTGCAAGCTATAAAAATACTAGTGCGGCAATTCCATTTTCATTTTGGCGGGCACCTTACACTGAATCGGGATGGCACCCGCGTGCTCCGCCAGTGAAACGACCAGCGCGTGCGGGTAGGTCATGCAGGCGATGCCGATAAAGATGACACGGACCAGTTCGGGCATGTCGAAGCTGACACCGCTGAGCAACAAATAGGCCGATCCGCCCAGCGCCAGAGTCGCCGCGGTGACGGGCAGCGCCATTCGCATCATACCGGCGACGGCAGACAAGGCAGAGCCCGATGCGGTATTGCCCGACAGCCGGAGCATGTGGCGAATCGAATGCAAAAAACTAAAGTAGACGCCGAAGGCCAGCAGGGCCGGAAGGATGCAAAAAAGTGCTGCCAGTGCCGCCAGCTCGATGGCTGGCAGCAAAAAAAGCAGCTCTTTGCGGCGAATGAATTGGAACCCGGCCCAGGTTATGCATACAAGCAGGCAGACAACAAAAACGGGCATGATTGCGACCAGCATTGAAACCACGCTTCGGGCGCCCGGCTCCGAAATCAGATATGAAAACAGCTGCAAAATCTCCTGCCGGTTAAATACGGCTGGCAATGTCAGCACAAGCCCGCCACGGGCGAGAATCTCAGCGATGCGGACCAACAGCGGGGTTGAGTGTGTTGCTAAGCTGTCGCCCGCCCCGAAATGGTAGAGCGTCAGGGCAAGAAATGCAACAAAGCTGGCAGTTGGATGGATCCACCACGCTACCAGCACAATTGCCATAGTGAGCACATAAGCCGTCAAGAAGTAAAGCGCCCAGGCTTTTCCGATTCGCGGTTGCAGAAATTGTTTAGCCAGGGCGTAATCAAGCGCCCCGTGCGGAATCCCCACAAAGGGCAACAAAACGATGAGCAGCTTGATGTGCAGTTCGGTCGAACCGGGTCCAAAAAGTACGCTTCCGATAATGGCAACCACGCCAATGCAGCTAAATGCAAATGCGTGGCGAGCCAACCAACTGCGAGATGTCATCCGAGCGATCACGACGCTGTGCCTCCAGCAAGGCTAACCCGTCCTGCCTGGCGTATAAAAGGGCGCTTCGGCATTGCTGCAATTACCCGAAAAATATCGATAACCGATGCCTTATCGGATAAGAACCGCACCAGCCGGTCAGCCGGCACGCGCTGGAAAAGGTGAAAAAATACCTCCGGTGCTTCTGATGGATGCGCCGCTAAAAATGAAAGAAAAATCCTGTCCATGTAGGTAGACAGCCATGGACGTGGCTTTGGCAGCCGCTGATGCCGACCAGCAGCGATATCCCCGGCAACTGCCCGGCTCCACTTTTGAATGGGAAGAAAGCCGTATCCTGTGCTTCCTTTTACCATCCCTGCCGCTGTGCCGATAGGTATCAAACGCGTCGGCATTTTCGGCGGCGAGAGTTCCGCTGTCATGGGAATAACGCCTTGCTCCTGAAATAGAACCTCATAGTTGTTCAGGTCAAAGCGATCACTCAAATAATCTCTGATCAATTTAATATATACGTCGGTTTCAAGCGGCAAATGAGAAATCACGGTGGGTTCGACAAGCGCTTCGCTCTCAGAAAAAGGCAGCACGTAGACAAAGGTTATGCCGTGGCGCTGTGTAACGTCGAAGTCCATGAGTGTGACGGTCCTGCTGTCGAATACCGGTCTGTGAGCTCGTATTCTTTGACCGGTGTAATGCTGTAGAAGACAACCCAATTTTGATAGTTGATGACCATCATTTCTGCCGTCAAACATGATCCGCGCTCTGAAGGTACCCCTGTTTGTCGAAATGCAAACATCACTCTTATTTTCAACGATATCCGTTACGGCCGTTTGAAGGAAAAGATCGGTCGATGGGGACCGGTTGATGGTATCCAAAGCAGCTTCATAGAAGGCATCAGCGGGCAGACACTGATAGGGAAATTGCGAAGATGCCTGCATCAGCTCACGTCGGCCGAACCGGACCTTCCATTGGCGCCACTCATGGCCGACAGCGTGCGAAAACCGGTGCGTTGCAGTCTTCCAGAAACACCAGACGCGATCAAAATGGTACGAGCGGCGGGGTTCGAGCACAGCAATGCGCCGATCGCCAGATAATGCGTGAACCAGCTCGACCGCCAGCGACAGACCGGAGCAGCCCGCACCGACAATGGCGACATCATAAACCCTTTCCATCAATAACCTCTATGGGTTCCAGGCAGCCCTTTGAGCGCCCGGTGCAATTTCATATCATGATGCGGCTGACGACCGGCGTTCCAGTAAAACGGGTTAAACAGCACGCTGCCGACAGCGCAAAGAGTTCGCCATATTTTCTCCGAATCTCTGACAAAAGCCCTGCTGCCCCAAATAGTTTCTGACCGAATACGCAGGCCAATGGCTTCGTAAAGACGCGCTGCAGTAATTACCGCTAAACGTGCGCGAAACGGGATAAATCGCATTCCTTTATCAGCGCTTCGATAATACTGTGCAGCACGGTCAAGAAGCTGTTCTCTGGCATTGGTGATTCGCCGTCTGATATCGGGCCTGCCGTTTAAAATGTGGTGCGGCTCGACATCTATTCCCAGCATTTCATGCGGCAGATAAATACGGTCGTTGCGGGCATCATCGACGACATCTCTTGCAATGTTGGTCAATTGCATCGCTATGCCCAGGTCGACGGCGAACGGCAGGGCAACCGGATCCTTGACCCTCATGACGCCACACATCATTAAGCCCACTGTTGAAGCCACACCGTATGCATAGCGAATCAAATCGTCCCATGATTCTACTCTAACTTTGCCGGTGTCGGATTTGATGGCGTCGACGAGTATATGCGGAAGCCGGGAGTCGATTCCAATTTGTTGCGCCAAATCTATGAAAGCCTGCACATCCGGCTGGCAACTGAAGGCGGCGTTTAGATCGGAGCGGATGTTACCTAATTTGTGCCCGGCAACATATGCTGTTTGATGGTCAGCGATATCATCTACGTATCGGCAGAATGCATATAAAACGGCGACGTCAGCCGCTGTTTGGCGAGAAAACAGACTAGCAGCCCAGGTAAAGCTTTTGGCATGACGCGCCATTGTCTTTTGGGCGCTGCCCTGATGATTGATTCTGCTATAGGGTGCTGCACATGAGTGGATTTCCATTGATGATACCTTTCTGTTTAATCTGACACATAACGGATATGCCGATGATCAATCACGTTCTGTAATACCTTGGCCGAACTGAGCACACCGGGCAGGCCGGCGCCGGGGTGGGTGCCGGCGCCGACAAAATATAAGCCCTTTAGCCGCTTGTTTTTGTTATGGAACCGAAACCAGGCCGACTGGGTGAATTTGGGCGCAATGGAAAAGCCGCTTCCCCACAGGGAGAGATAATTTCGCTCAAAGTCAAGCGGAGTCATGTAAAATGAGTGGACGATGTGGCGCTTCAGACCGGGAAGCAAATGCGATTCCAGAGTATCCAAAATGCGGTCTCGATACCTGTCACCCACGCGCCGCCAATCTATTCCGCTTTTAAGATTCGGCACCGGAGAAAGAACATAGAAACTGTCGCATCCCTCCGGCGCCATGGTCCTGTCCGTTGCGGTGGGACGGTGAAGATAAAGGCTGAGATCATCTGCCAGGCGCTTGTGGTCAAAAACATCCTTGAGTAGCCCTTTGAACCGTGGCCCCAGCCAGATGGTATGATGCGCTATCTCATCGTACCGGCGGGAAGTCCCAAAATAAAGCACGAACAAGCCCATTGAGTAAGTCATGTGTTTGATGCGTTGATCAATTACGGGACTATCGTGGTCTTCCGGCATCATACGCGTGTAGACGTATGGAGGATCAGCATTCATGACGACAATGTCGGATCGCAACTGCTCGTTATTTTCGATGATGACCCCGCCCGCACGTTGATTTTTATTCACAATTCGCTCAACAGTTGTGCCGAGCCGCAAATGGATACCTTGGCGGCGCATCAAGTCGCCAAGCGCATCAATCAAAAAGCCCATCCCTCCCATGCAGTAATGTATGCCCCACCGCCTCTCAAGATAGTGGATCAAGGTGTATATCGAAGTTGTGTCAAACGGATTGCCGCCGACCAATAGAGGGTGAATACTGAATATCTGGCGCAGGTAAGGGTCCCGGATATAGCGCGACACCATCCCGTATACGCTCCTGTAGCTTTGAAGACGCATAAGTTTCGGCACCTGGGCGACCATGTCAGAAAGGCGATGGAAGGGTCTATCGGCCAGTTGATCGAAACCGACGTCGAAAATCTTGCGAGACATATCAAGCAATCGCAGGTACCCTTTACGGTCACCCGGATTAAATCGCTCGATTTCTCTCAATGTGTCCTCTACCGTTCCACCGTAGTTGAATTCCCTTCGATCTGAAAAAACGATACGATACCACGGATCAAGCGGCCTTAGATCGACATAATTATAAAGGTTTTCGTTATAAAGTGAGAACAGCTCCTCGAACAAAAACGGAGCCGTTATCACAGTGGGGCCGGCATCGTATGTGAAGCCGTCCTTTTTGAAAACCTGCGCACGCCCTCCCAGGCGCTTCATCCGATCAATGAGGGTAACGCGATACCCCAACGCCCTGAGCCTCAAAGCCGAGGCCATTCCGCCGAATCCGGCCCCGACAACGACAGCATGAAGCGCATCGTCAGTGTCACAATGGACCATTGTCAAAGTCATGCTCGCAGCCTTCCACATGGCTGGACAACAGATGAGATGAATCGTATTTTCAATTTGTCACCTGGTTGACCCCAGTTTTATTTAACAGCCTCATCGGCTACACGTACACTGCTCATTAATCAAGCAATCGCAAAACCTTGCTGTTCGCTCAGCATTGAAGCCGTTACCGTTAGCATAATGCCGTAGATGACCTTGGAAGCGATATCTGCAATGGTATAAATAACCTGCTGGCTCACAATAGTAATCTCATAGGAAACACCGGCCTGCATTAAGATCGGTGCCGCATAAGCTATCGGGTATAGCCACCAGGCAATGTAAAAAAGCGGGAGAATCGCGCCGAATACCTTGCGCGGGGAGTCTTCCATACGGGCCTTTCCGTCATTGATCACCCGGGTGATGAGGACCAACACATAAATAAAGAACAGCGTTGAGACAATTCCCCAAAAAGCCCACCAGAAAATATTCTCGTTAAGCCGGCCAGGCTCGTAAAATTGGCCGATGTAACCGAGTATGATCATCATACAGCCTGAAAATGAAAACCGGGTGATGTATTTGGCGCGTTCGGTCCCGACGATCTCAGCAACAAACAGTATCTGGATCAACAACATGGGCACATCAATCAGCCAATTCAGGTACCGGTAGCCGTTGGTGAACAGATCCGCTCCGGGCTTCAGCGCATAGGCCTGCCCATTGAAGGCGTACGCAGCCGTCCAGCTTTCTTTCTGTATGAACAGAAGTAAAAATGCCGATACCATGACAACAACCGATATGACCGATGACATCCGGTACTTTGGCAGGCAATTGTTTTTGGTGAGGATAAAAAATAGCAAGGCGGCTGCCATCGCAGCGTACCCAAGTGTCAGAATGTGATTGACTATTTCAAACCCTTCGACAGACACTGTAAAAACTTCAGCATTCATAAACGCCTCCAATCTGACTTTATTTTAAGCTTATTTTGTATTCAAATCGATTTACTATATTCTTAAAAATCGCAGAACATCCGCATCAATTAGTGACTTGATCATTTTCAAATTTTTGTGTCAGAATCATATTGTTGCCGTCCCAATCGATGCAGCTGCAGACATCCGGCTTATTTTTGGTTCACAGGTTCGGGCTGCGGGTTTAATAAAAAGTGCTTATTTGCCAGACTGGTAGTGGATGACAGCAGCAGGCTCAAGAATCCGGAATGTAAAGGACTCGGTGTAGTACAGTTTTACCGTATCGGTTGTGTGCGACTCATATCCCACTGCGAGATCTTGGCCTAAAATAAGCTCCAGGTCACCGCCGCGCTGTGACAACATGAAAGCCTCGTTTGCATATTTGCCGGTCAGATAGGGACTCAAAACCACCTGACCGTTGAGGATATTTTCAGCCTGCATTTTAACAGGGTAGCCTTGCAGCGTGGCCGACATGACCTTCCATAGCTTCGGTCCCACGACAAAAGAATAAGGCCCCTCAATAGAGCGCCCGGCGAAAACGGTGATGCCCTCGGCAACGGCTTCCAGCAATTGCGCAGGTTTTGAGTTCAGCGTCAGGCATTCACCCTCAGCACACAATGCCAATCCTTTGATATTGGCCTCCGGCAAGCCATGGTATACGACTTGTTCTTCAAACAGAGCAATTTTCCGGGCAGCATCTTCTAAATTGTCAAGGTTTACATCTTTGGCACCCCGAACCACGCTGTCCAATTCCCTGATGTCCAGCTCAAATGGAATCCGGGTTTCAACAAGATGATGCACCTTATGAATGCCACATGAAACACCCCCCTTGGGCTGCTTTTTGGGAAATTCAAGACGCCCCTCAGGGACACCGGGAAAATCGGTTCCCATCGGCCCGGAAACATCAACCACCTGCCGGGCAGAAAGCATCGCTTTTAGGCTGCTGATCGCCTGTTCATCGATTTCGATCCAGGCTTCAGCGGGAATCGGCGCCAGTTCTCTTTTTAAAATATCCATTAGATCTCCTTTCACTGAATGCGATAATGATTTGCAACGATACACCCATTACGTTTTTAGACCGCCGATGCCCAGCCCCATAGCGGTGATGGTGGCATCGCCGATTACTTTGGCCTTAGGCCCTTTTTCGGACTTGGCAGCGCGATTGGCGATCGCGCCGGGGACCTCAGGAACTTTGATGTTTAAAGCGTTATCCTTGGCTTCGACAAAAAGTTTGCCGAGTGTTTCAAGATCTTCAGGCGGGATCACACCCTGGGACATTGGAAATATATCAGCCTCCTCTTCATCCAAATGATGCGTTGTATATTCACCCAGCCCTTCGATTTTAACTGGAAAATGTTCGTGTTCATTTGGAAATCCTTCTGCATCCTTGATAATGAGTTCTATAATATGATGTTCGTTGACCGCCTCCAGTGCATCGTGCTCAGCCTCAGGGAAGGTTTGCAAAATGTCATAAAAATATTTTTCTTCCAGGGTATGGTGAACGACCAAGTGGCGCATAAATTCGTCAAAAACTTTGGGGTCATTCATAGACTGTTTAAAGAGCTGACGCAAAACACCGTGGTGAGAGACCAAATTGTCGATGATGCTCATAGATCCTCCATGGATTAAAATGTTTGTAAGTTTGTAAGATCGATGCCGGGGAGTCTTCCCAACCTTAAAGACCTTTTTGTAAGCCATCTTCTCTGCGAAACGACTCCGCTATGAATTCCCGAAAACGCCTTCAGCGTGTGCGGCATAATCGGGCAGTGTGCGCCTGAATGAATCCTTCATATTTGAGATGATGTTCTTTTGAATTTGACGAACACGTTCTCTTGATATTCCATACTGTTTGCCGATCTCTGCTAACGTCTTGGGATTTTCAGTAAAAATGCGCATATCAAAAATATCAAGCTCACGCTGGTTCATTTCTTTTCGGAATTCTGCAATTCTTTGATGAAGTATGACATTAAATTCCTTTTTGGATATTTTTTCTTCAATGGATTCAGCGGGCGCTTTCATGAATTCGATTCTGGTGGTATCCGAATCATCTGTTATAGGCGCATCGAGAGATACATCCCACGCGCTGAGGCGCTGGTCCATTTCGACAACTTCCTTTTTTGGCACTCCCAACCGCTTTGAAATAAGCTCTGGCTTCGGCTCAAATCCCATATCCCGCAATTTCTGTTTTTCTTTTTTGAGTCTGAAAAATAGTTTTCTTTGCGCCTGTGTGGTTCCAATTTTTACCAGGCGAGAGTTGTCCATTAAATACTTGACGATATACGCTTTAATCCAGAATGAGGCGTAATATGAAAATTTGACATTTTTGTCCGGATCGAATTTTTCAACCGCTTTTATCAGCCCGATATTGCCCTCCTGGATGAGGTCCATCAGATTTTGCATCCAGAGTCTCTTATAATCCAGGGCGATCTTCACGACGAGCCTTAAATTGGAAGTCACCAACACATGCGTTGCCCGGCGATCAGCATTCTTACGTAGTCTTAGAGCCAGCTCTCGCTCTTGATCCCGCGTCAAAAGCTGGTATTTGCTGATATTCGCCAGATAGCTCCGGAGTGTATTGGGGTGGTCAGATACATTCGTCCGCTGATTCGGTTTTTTCGTCGAATTTGCAGAATCAACTGCCTCTTTTGTGTCTATTTTCGTTGGCTTAGCCTTGTTTGGATTTGCCCGACTTTGTCTGGATTTTCGCGCTGGATTTCTCATTTTCGACATCCTGCCCCCCTCTCTTAACAATGAACCCTTACTTTAAGGTATTGTACGTTTCCCCGCTCAACACTTTATCAATAGCTTGGATTATTTCCTTTGCTGCCGACCGCTTGAGAATGTATCCTGAAGCGCCAGATGACATGCATTGTTGCATATACTCCGGTTCTTCGTATGTGCTTAACACAATGATTTTTAGGCCCGGATCGTATTTATTCACCAGAGAAACAACATCAGGCGCCTGGGTAACGATAAAGGACTGATCAAGCAAGACAAGGTCCGGATCTATTTTTGGCAGCATCTCTGTAAGCGACTTCTCATCACATACCATAACGATTGAATTGAACTTGGTTTTCAATAATCCTCTGATACTGTCCAGTGTCGCCATATGCCTGTCTGCCAATAAAACAGTTCTTTTTTTCATTGAATTGCCTTAATTTTCTGAAGAAAATCGCACATGAGCTAATATGATTGATGGTTAGAAGGGACGCCTCAGGTCAATGCCGCAATATGAATATTAAGACAACTGACTATAGCGGTTATCGCGCAGACGTTGAGTGAAATCAATTCGGAGAATTACAGATTTTGAGAAAAGAATTTACTGACATACGCTGGCAAAAAATACGTATTAATCAGTAAAAATACGTATCAGAGGGTTGTGAGATTATTCTTGATGGCAAACTTAATCAGATCGGCTGTGGTTTTGAGATTTAATTCTTGCATCATATTGTACTTATGCGTTTCAACTGTTCGGGGAGAAATGGAAAGCATATTGGCGATTTCTTTGGCAGAATATCCTTCGACGACAAGGTGCAAAATCTCTTTTTGTCTGTCGGTAAGTTTACTGACCATTAAGTTTTCACCGGGGCGGGATTTTTTATAAGTTTGCATTAACTCCCCGGCGATAATCGGCGTTACATATATCTTGCCTTGCAAGGCCTCTTTAATTGCCGTTACGAGTTCACGAGATGCTGAATTCTTCAAGACATAACCGGATGCGCCGGCATCAAAGGCACTAGCAGCATAGACCACATCCGGATGCATGGTGAGGAAGATGACTTTACACTGTTCATCCATTTTTTTAATCTGACGCACAGCTTCGATGCCATTAAGCAGCGGCATAGAGATATCGACCACAATGAGGTCGGGATGTAGTTTTAGAGCCTCTGCCACCAGAGCCCTTCCATCCTCAACGGTTCCAACAATTTCAAACTCCGGCTCAAGAAGATTTTTCAACCCCTCAAGAACGATCTGATGATCATCTGCCAACAAAATACGCGTCTTGCGCATGGTTTACCTCGTCATATTCATCTGATTTAAATGTGAAAGCGTTTTCAATTTTATGGTCGTTCCTTTGCCGGGGCCGGATTCAACAGAAAAATCGGCGTCGATCATGCTAGCCCGCTCTGCCATGCTGGCCAGCCCGATTCCTGCCATTTCAACAGTCGAATTGTGTTCAAACCCGATACCATTGTCTTTCAGCAATAAACAGATAGAATCATTTTTTTTGTAAAGCCGAACCTGGATATGTTTTGCCCTGGCATGTTTGCCGATGTTTTTTAATCCCTCCTGCAGGATGCGATATATGCAAATGGCTGTCTCTTTGGGAACATCTTCAATTGTCGTATCCAGATCCAGAGTCGGTGATATGCCATAAATTCGAAAAAAATTATTGCTTTCGATCTCAACCGCTTTAACCAATCCTAAATCGTATAAAATAGAGGGATGAAGTTGGCGTGAAATCATATGAATATCAGATGAAAGCTCCCCAAGATGTTTTCCAATTTTTTGCAGTTTTTCCTTTAAAAACCTGGATAAAGACGGGTGTTTCATCTCCAGTTCGTCCACCTCGATATTCAAAATAGCCAGCCTTTGGGTAATATCGTCGTGCAGTTCACGGGCAAGAAGTGCCCGCTCCGTTTCTTGGGCGTTCAGCAGTTTTCGAGTGAGCAATCTGGCTTCTTTTTGGCTTTCAATTAAAGATTCCTCTGACTGTTTTCTTCTTGTTATATCACGATTACTGGCGCGGAAACCTAAAAATTGGTTTCGCCCATCGCGTACCCCCTGGCAGGCATGTTCGATCCAGCGTATCTCACCCTTCTTTGTGCGGATACGAAATTGAATCTCTCCTCGTTCCGGCTTTTCAATTGCCTCCTGGCGGTGATCAAACCAGATATTTTTGTCTTCCGGCACAATGATCTGATCTAAGAGCTTGGGATTGTCAATAAATTCTTCAGCCCTGTAACCGGTGATGCGCTCGCATGAAGGTGAAATGTAAATGAAATTTCCATCAGGGCCTCGCCAGTATTCCCAGTCATATGTATAATCGGCGACTGTGCGATAGTCGAGCTCTGCTTGGCGTAGTTGTATCTCAGCTTTTTTTCGTGCGGAGATGTCTGTGTGGGCAATGACAACCCCCCCTTTTTCTCCTTTAAACGGGATGACATTCATCAAGAACCAACGTTGCATTAATGGAGAGTGACAAGGATACTCCAATGCAAAGTGATCTTGCGAACCTTCCAGTACCGCCTCTATGCCGCTTAAGGCCTTTTGCGCGCTCTCGTCCGAATCTTCAGAGGCACGGCGGCAGGCCTCCAAATAATTTACCCCTTCACCGACAAGTTTTTGTGAGGGCACATCATTTTTACGCGCAAATTCAAACCAGCTGCTATTGGCTGAAAGGATTTGCCCGGCCTTGCCTAAAACGACAATATGGTCTGTCATCGACATGAGGATCGCACGATTAAAATCTTTGCTTTGGGCCAATATTTTCTCTGAGATCTTTTGATCCGTAATATCTTGATCTGTGCCTAAAATGCGCAACGGATTTCCATGAGTATCGCGTTCAAAGCGGTAACGTGCCAGAATGTTACGAACTTCATCGTCTTTCCTCACGATCCTATATTCAAAAGAGTGCCATTCGCTGTCAGAAGCCCAGCCGTCTCTGAATTCTCGATCGTAAACAGCTCTATCATCAGGGTGAACACAGTCCAGGCGAAGATCGTGACTCGGCTTCACGTTCTTTGGCAGATTGTGGATGGCGTATTCGTTTTCTGACCACCACTCCTCACCGGTTTTCATATCTTGCACCCGGTATCCAAAGTTGCCGATCCGTTCAGCTTCGTTGAGCCGATCCAGCGTTTCACGCAAAATCGATTCTTTCCGTTGGCGTTCTTCTATTTCAATTTGCAACTGCTCATTAACTTTTGCAAGTTCGTCGGTACGTTCTCTCACACGTATTTCAAGCGCATCATGGGCTTCTTGCAATTCTTTTTCGGCGAGTCTGATGCGATCCATCGCTTGGATCCTGGCCAAAAGCTCCTTATTTGAAACAGGTCTGGCAATGAAGCCATCTGCCCCCAGGTCGAGGCCTTCAACCTGATCATTGGAAGACGTCTTCATACCAGAAAGCAAAACGACAAAAATCCCCTGCAGATTGGGATCTGCCTTAATCTGCGAGCAGAGCTGGCGACCATCTCCGTCGGGAAGGACCACATCCAGAAGCAGTAGATCCGGATGGTCCGCACGGAGTTCTGCTATGCACTCCTTTGCCGATGATGCTTCATGAACCTCGTAGCCCGCGGATTTCAGGACCCGTGTCGTGGCAAAGCGAATATCTGCATCGTCGTCGACCAGAAGAATTTTGGATTTTTTAATCATGTCGGTCCTTAGCCATTAAATTGCCTGATATCCTTTTTGTGTGGGTATTTTGAAGTAAACCGTTGTGCCCTCACCCACTCTGCTGTCTATCCATATTTCTCCCCCGTGCGCCTCGATTATTTTTCGAGTAATCAGCATACCAAGTCCCGTGCTTTTTTCCCCCGCAGTCTTTTTAGTGCTCGTTTTTTCAAAAGGTTTGAAAAGTTTGTCCATTTCCTCCGGTGCCATTCCAGGGCCTTTATCTTTAACTGAAAAAGATATAAATTGCTGATCACACGAAAGGGAAATCGATACATGGCTGTTGGGAGCTGTGTGTTCAATAGCATTAGAGACCAGGTTGGTCATGGCCTGTTCTATTTTGGACGCATCCAGGACTGAACGCGGCAAGCTTTCGTCGGAATTGACCTGCAAGTCAATCCCTTTTTTATCCGCCTGAAGTGTATTGAGTCGCAGGCTATTTACCAAAACCTCATGGATGAGTGCCGGCTGCAGGTCCAGCTCGAATCTGCCGGCTTCGATGGCGCTTACGTCCAAAAAATCATCCACCAGAGATTTCATAAAAACACAGGATGCGTTAATTGTATTTAAAAAACCGATTTGATCCGCGTCCAGCAGTTTCTTGGCCTCTTCGATGAGAAATTCGGAATAGGAAATGATCAGATTGATGGGTTTGCGTAGGTCGTGAGCCGCCATTCCCAAAAAGCGGTTTTTTTCTTGATTAAGCCTTTTTAGTTGAGCATTTGTTTTATGGAGCTCACGCATAAGATTGTTCAGCTCCTGGTTTAGGGACACCAGTTCTTTCCGCATATTTTCAAGTTCTTCGGTGTCCAGCCGCCCGAACATCACGATTTGGTTTAAGACCTTTTTAAATGAGAAATAAAAGCTTTGCGGCAGGCCGGATGCAGTGCTGATATTGAACAGATATTCTTTGGAAGGCTCGTTTATCAATGCGGGCAAATGAAACGTATCGTTAAAGTCAACCATCAAGCCCTGGATATTTTCACCGATTAAGCGACGACCTGCTATGGTTTTAGCGTATTGGTTGGCCTCGACGATCTTGCCACCACTAGAAAGGAGAAAAAACAAAACCGGGGCCCTGTTTTTAAAATAGGTATTGGTTTCAAAAGAGATATGTTGATCCCATTCCATATCACATACCGCTGATCATATTTTCAAGATCATCCAGTGATTGAATATATTCGGTGCCGGCGTATTGCTTGATGGTGTCAATGCCCCCCCATCTGAAAGCCTGTCCGCCAATCAGCAGATCCAGGTTTGGAAAATCTGAGCGAAAGACTTCTATACCCCGCTTCAAATTATCCAGGTTTGATAATATGCTTAGAGAAAATCCCACCACATCCGGTCGAGTTTCATGGATAAACCGGACCGTTTCTTCAATCGGTGAATTGGCACCAAGAAAATACCCATCCCACCCATTCAGCTCAAAGATGTCAGCGACCATTTTTCCACCGATCTGATGGAATTCATTAGCAGCGCAAG
>JAAUXT010058778.1_pt1 | contig 23497 bp, 20 predicted proteins | sample 7278171 | NCBI WGS metagenome assembly JAAUXT01 (sample SAMN14350112, study PRJNA611818) | marine sediment metagenome | isolation source: surface marine sediment (1.8m) | place: French Polynesia: Moorea | collected 2018-08
AAACTTGCGACCAGGTTGCCTGTCGAAATTGTCAGAAGACAACCACGACACACATCCCGCGAACAAGGAAGCCAGGAAATCCTGGAAGAAGTTGTTGACACCATGAGATGCAACCAGCAATGAGAAGGCCACATCAATGAGGCTTCTCACGACACTCGCTTGTAAGCGCATCCTGCTTGAACTCACAAATTCTGTTGATGTTTGAATTTTGTTGTCTCCACTGATGAATTTGTTTACTGACTGTAGTCTCCACTTTGTTCCCACCCTTAATGTCATACAAAAACATTCCTGATGATGTTTGGGTTGTGGCTTTTGAGTTGGCCAGAATTGGCGATCTCATCGAGTACAAATCTGAACAGGCATGGCAAGATCACCCGTGGAGCATGCGTTTGCTGACCTCGTTGACTTGGAGGTGTCTGACAAAGATGTGTTGGCGAGCGAGCTTAGCGTGGGTGATGGCCTACCTGAGTTTGACCCAGCCGACGTATTGGGGTTGCACGCCGATAACGACGATGCCTTCGAGGAGGAGATGTGGAGCGTTGAGGGCCGCAATGATGAAGTGGAGGACGCCAACCCGGATGATGTGCTACATCTTCACGTCAATGAGGCCGTCGAGGCGATACTCCGTTTGAGCAGCAATGAGGTCACATCACCCCTGCAAGACCAACTCCACAGCAAAGCAACGACATTGCTTCCGGTTCCTGAGATGCCAGTGACAACGAAAGCAGATTACTGCACGACTTTGGAGACGATGCCGAGAGACGACTCCCAGATGACTGACAAAATCGACTTTCCTAAGAACGACATCGAATATGACAGCGACGACTCTGGATGATGGAGCACAGAAGTCAACCCACCTGATGATGCTGTGTGGTGTATGTCGAACGTTCCCGACTGGGAAGCTGGCTTCAGCGCGTGGTGCAGTGCGCATCAAGGCCAGGTATTTCACCGAATGTTGCTGCACTGTACAATCCAATGCACTACGTGTCTAGCTATGTTCAGCTTGACTTCCGACGGAGTTTGGTTTTCACAAAATTGAGCGACACTTGTACACATTTCAGCCGAAAGAAAATTTATTGCAAAATTTGGACTGTCTCGACTATGAGTCTGCGGTTAAATGAAAGTGAGTCCGTTTGGTTCTCAGGCCCGGGAATGATATTTGCCAACCATCCCCAACAGGGCCCCCAACTCGTCCTCGCTGTCCGAGTCAGCAAGGCATTCCATGTTGGCGGCCGACGAGTCTGAAAACAAGTAGCTTGCCATCGCGAATGTCGCCTGAGGGAAATGAACAAAAGATTCATGGCATAAAGCTGTCCACAATGGGTACTCACCAATAGCAGTCTCCCAAAGTCACCTGAGCAGCTCGTCACAATTGGCCTGAGCTGTGTCATCGCTGTACAGGAGTTTTGTCAGCAATGCGGCGTCCAGGCGTAGGACGCGTCCACTGTGGCGTCGAATGGCCCGCTTGATCACTCGAGTGCGCTGAGGGCCGTTCAGGCGAACGAAACATGAACGGGCGACGTCCCACATGGCACATATGATTTCCGCTGAAAAATTAGCATTATTTAGCCAGGTCTGAGGTTCATCTACAAGCAGCAACGCGCGTCGAACATTCGAGAATTTGTAGTTTACACACCAAAGGCACACGTCTGCAGGTCCGTAGGATCAGATCGAGCCGCGAGAAGTAGATCTAAGTTCTTGATGGTGGGTGCGTCGTCGATGCTGCGATCAATGTGGACCTAGAAAGGAAATTTGTTGTTAGTGTCTACCTCGAGGGAGCTGAGAGCCACAAGCGTGCCATGTTTGCTGATGGTTGCACTTACTTCAATGGGAGGCTGATGCGGAGGACTTGGCAGCCCTGCACCGCCGACAGCCCTGGCCTGCGAGCCTTGTTGGCTGTCAGATGTTGAAGATATGTCAATGAACTCCCACTCCTCTTCTTGATCAAGAAACCACGCCATAATCGATAAGAAGAACTCGTAGTATTTGTTCGGTTGTGCCGTGGTTCTGGAAGTGTGAAAATGCGTTCGAAGAAGTTGCCTACCTGTATCCGTAGATGGACTGCATGCCATTTCAGTCACATGGAAGGGGACTGCATCAGGAAAATCGTATCCGCATAAAAGTCGCAGTGAAACAGTAGTCGTGTCCAAAATGGCATACGTGTGTTCTTTACTCACCATCGTGAAAAGAAATGAGTGAACATTGCTCGGACAAAAGGTCCTTGTCTTGTGTCAAGAAATAAAAACAACTGTGAACCGAGATAAACCCCGGCAAAAACCTGGCAAAAACCACGTGATTGTATGTTTTGTAACCGTAGACATTTCTTATCATAGTTGTTAGTTTTGAGTTGACAGTTGTAGAATTGCGTTGTATGAGTTATGTTTCCTCAGTCAAAATACTGCATATTTTTCTTTCGAGCGGAGGGATGTTGTGTAATCGAACCATCATTACTCAGTTCAGCTACACATGTTCATTCCCGCTCTCCTCTGAAGCTGCACCTGTAGCACAGCTTCAGACCCCGCGTATAAAACCACCTGTGATACTGTTTTCTGGCCTTCTTACCCAAGGGGCTCAGGTAAGTGAAATAAATCTTTCCTGCAACACACGTACATGTGGCTAGTTTATGCGACCCGGCCAACAGAGACGGGAGACCCGGCTCCCTTCTCTGGGTGAACGCTGCGACCAGGCTTTGCCAGCCGATGGCTCTGGAACGATGCTGGTATAAGCACCCACCATACATAACACTGTGCCGAGAACCTCACATGCACTGAATCGGACCAAGGAAATCTTCGGGTCGGAGCCGATCCACACCTGATCAGGTGAACCGAGAGTGGGTGACGACAGACTTCGATGCACGTCCCATTGACGTAAAGGCTTGCAAAGTTCACTTTTTGGCATTTTTGTCAAATGCCAGATGTCATTGTCGAACGTGCCTCAGCTTTGTTTTTCGTCAATGTACATGTAGATCTACTGGTGTTCTGATGAGCAAAGAAATTCCTTCCCTCCCCAGAATCACCGTCTGCACAGTGCCTGCGAAATCAGACCAATTTGATGGCCAAAGCAACACATGTTTGGACCAGAATTTTCGTCGCACCTTGCAATGAAAATGACCTCGAATATCTGTGCTCAAAGGCATTTCGCTCCTTCTTCGACGCAGACAGTGGAGGACCTGGTCACCAGTCGCGTGCAAAAAGTACACAAAATTCCTCCCTTCCGGGGCCACGGAAGAGTTGTCTCCGGCTTGCGGCATGTGGACCCAATATCACATGAAACCGACGAATCTGTCTTTTTCTCACACAGAGCTGTATTCAACGTAAAAATACAAAATACACGAGATTTTTGCAATCAAAGAGAAAAATGAACTGAACCGGGACTTTTGGGTGTGATAATGGAATGTACAAAACCAGCACAGACCTTCCATTTCGTAAACAAGGCAATTACATCAACACACAGTGGCCCAAGATCCCAGGAGCCACAATTTCATTCACTCTCGTTTCCCCAAGGTCATGTCAGCACATTGGATTCTGCACAAACATTCTGATTGAAAGACTTTGTCAGGTGTGAAAAACAAACCAGGTTGTGTTTTTTTTTCTGCTCTGCACAACTCGAGCATCATTTTTGTGTCTCTTTTGTTTGCTGCGTTCCACGATAACAAACAAAAGGCGTCAAACACTCATGCCTCTTGCAGCAGAATTCAAAAACACTCGCGCAACTCAACAAACTGAAGCGGGCGCAGAAACTCAGGCAAAAACAAAAGGCGTACGGATTTCCGTTGCCCCAAAATGAATTGTTTCCAGACTTTCAGTTGATATGCCATGAATATCTCTCACATTTAGCACCCTACGTTTCCTACAATACACTGCGACTAGATTCAAACTGATTTCGTGTCACCACAGGATTTTTGGCAGCAATGGCGCCGCCCATTTCATTTTCATTGTGTTCGTCCAAGAGGAAGCCGTGTGCAGATTTTTCTTTTCAAATGAAAGCACGAGTGGCAACAGCGACCTTCTGATGGTCATACTGTTGTTCTGTTCTTCAGCGTCTGACTCCAAAGTCTCACCGCGTATGGCGCCGTACCCGTAGGGTATTCACGACAACACGTACCGTACCGTACCAGTGTTTGCGCACAATTGAGTTTCCAGCACCGTTTGTGAGAAACGTGTGTTGAACATGTACTGGCGCAACCAGTGTGACCACCGCTGTACGCGCTACTGTCTGCACCTTTCCGGTGCGCTGCGTTCTTGGCCAGCGTCTGTGCCAGCGCACGTGGTGAGAACTGCATATTAGACAAACACATTGCTGTCTGTAGACACGAAAGCCTTCTTGATCTTGCCGCCGGACTCCATGACGAAGTTGATCATCCTCCTGCCGAGCTGACGCACGTTCTTGCTGAGGCTCGTTCCCATCTCCTTCATCTCCTCCCGGTACTCCATGACGCGTCGGTCGTAAGTGTCTGCAGGGGTCAGAAATACCGATATATGTTCACCGGACCAGCTGAACTTCAGATGACAACAGCCTGTTTTCCGCACGGACGGACAGATTTGGTTGAGGTGGAATGAACTTGTGTTTGCACCTTGACAGTGTTCAGCAAGTAAATTTCCCATTGTGATTTGGGGGGTCAACCGCTCAAAGCCTCAGCGCCAAGTCTCTCTCTCTGGAAACTTTGAAAGTTTGTGCACTTGGCACAGCTTTCGGGCTGAACACACACAGGCGTGAAGGTTCGTCTCACACGTGCACGTGTGTACACGGTGCACGCACGCCGTAGACGAGCGGGGTCTCACCTGTGGTGTGGCTCTTGTCTTGCTCCACTTTTCTCGCGATGAACTCCTCGAACATCTGCGTCTCCGTGAACCACTCGAGGAAGAGCCGGATGCTTTTTGAAGACACCGCCTTACAGAACAACTCTTTCTGCAAACCAGAGAAATTCGCAAATGAAAGACACTCTCGTGGGCGGAACTGGGATTGATGATGAGAAGAGGTGAATCTTCTCAAAGAGTCAGAGCGGCGAAACAAAGTTTTCCGCAAAACATCAGCAAAAGAAGGACGAATTTGTATTCCATGGGACCCAGAGGAGGGGCGAGAGTACGGTAATCACCCATGTATTAGTTGCATCCAAGTGTAAGATGCACCCCAACTTTTGCCTTGATTTTCTGGTGTGGGATCACATTGAAACAAAAGCAACCTCAACCCATGTATAAGACCCACCCCAAGTTTTGGTGCTCAATTTCAGGACAAAATGGTGCGTCTCAAACACGGGTGAATACGGTATGTGCGTGTGTGTGCGCGCTCGCGCGCGTGTGTGTGTGTTTGTGTGTGCACTAGTCGTCACCTCGAACACAGATTGGCCGTCCTGTTGGGTGCAGATGTACTCTGTGTGGTGCCCGGTTGTCTCGACGAACAGACGCAGAAACGCCTCAAACACCATGGTGTCCTTGGAGCCACCCAGGTCTGAGGGAGCAACAAAAAGAAACAGAAGCGTCATGTGTGACGTCCGTCTATGCACGAAGTTCAATGCAAGGACGTAAGGCACACCAGTCCAACGAGAAATAGGTTTGAAAAAATCTCTTGGATCGATTGGACGTCTTGGGTCTTGGGGCACGTGCACTGTTTCACTGACTGTTGAATCCATCTGGTGTGAACACAAACGCGCTGCGTACCTGGATCCGCCTTGAGGGCGGCGGTGAGCGCCTTCTGCAGCTTCTTCGGGAGGATGCTGCCCTCGTCCCCTTTGCTCCGGTACAAGTGACTCGTGTCCAGATCGACGATCAACACCTGCGAAAAGGAATCGCGTTGAACTGAACTGCGCGCGAAGTCAGCACCAACGAAACAGACGCGCATGCGCTGTTTGGCAGCACTGGCAGTGATGCTTTGTGAAGTCCGGGTCCCCGCCCTTAAAAAATTGGACACAAGTCTACAAGGTTTGAACTTCCTCTGAAACCTGGGACAGCTGAACAGAATGACACTAATTGGTCCCAACAAGGCTACTTTGGACCACTGCGTGGTTCATGATTCGTCCTGACAGATCTGTCTGTCAATGCTCATGAGACTGACCTCGTCGTCCATAGGCAGGTCCTGTATGTCTGGGAGCGAGGTGCTGAGCATGCCGATGATGTAGGGAGTCGGCGCGCACACGACGCCCAGCATGTGCGGGGGCAGCACCGGCACGTACGTGTGCTGCCACTCGAACGGGTAGAGCAGCGCCGAGATGGCGTGGATACAGTTCGATAAGGTGCTGCAAAAAACAAGAGATCACACATCATAAAACCCGCGGTACCTTACAGTTGTGTTCGGAACAGTTTCAATTGAGGAATCTGCAAAAGGACACCCGGACTGTCATGTGTTGCGCTTTTGCATAAGTCTACGCACAACAGTAACAAAAGCGTGAGTTTTTGTGTGTGAACCCCAACACATGGCAAATCCAACGTGAAGCTCGTTCGACTATTTCATCAAGTACGGTACCTCAGATACTGAGCAGTGAAAAGCAGTCTTCGTTCCAGCACCACGGCCGAGAAGACTTTGATCAGGACACTCACGGACATGTGATCCAACAACTTCGAAAACGAGACCTGAAATATCGACAACAGCAACACGTGACTTCGGTGTTCGTGTCACTCGCCCCCAACACACACACTTTCCAGCCCATACAAATGCACCTGCTCGTTGGTCTGTTCTGTTACGATGCAGTGTGAGTGAGGATCCCCTGAAGAGAATTGCCTCACTTGTCTTGGCCACAAATCGACTTATTGTGGAGATGATGTTGAAGCACAAAGCGAGAGAAGCCGAGGCTCCAACGCAGTAGAGTCGTTCTTTTTGGGGAAGATTACACCAAACAACCCAAAATGGACTTTCTGAACAGTTGCCGACAGAAAAGCAGAGGGCTTGATCACAAACAAACAAAGTGCCTCCTCTTCTTTGTAACAAAAGCTGAAAATTGGTTTTCGCTTCATCAAGTAAGACCTTTTTGTTTGAGATTCAGCCCTGGAAGAGATTCTGCACACGCCCCTGGGACTTACTCGTTCAAGCTTGCAGTCGGCCGGACGCCGCATGATCACCGTTTCTTGCTTATTGTCGTCAGCCTGCAGTCAGGAAGAGTCGCTCTTGACAACAACACACAACACACGCACCAATGTCAGGAGATTTGTTTCGTTGGAGATTGTGCTTCTTTTCGGAGAAGCAGCACCCAAACAAAACCACTTTGTCAAAAAGATCAGCTTCCAGACATCAGTGCTTGTGTCATCAGTTTCAACGCGTTAACATTGACTGTCACTATATTCTGCACACACAAGAAGGTGATTCTAAGTGAGCTTTACGTAAGGATGCTGAGCTTGACACTTACTCGCTTGGATTACAGTGTTTCTTGTGCCGTTGAAACAAAGCTGCGTGTGCTGATGTACACTAATTTTTACGTTTGAAGACACAGTTCCGTTTCGCACCGCATACGTCGTGCGTGGCATCCCTGTTCCACTCAGGGCGCACGGACCGCACGACGCACCCGGTGTGAGGCCGGCGGCACGAGAACGTACCGAGTGGCAGCGGATCCAGGCCTCCTGGCCCGGGTCCGGCAGGGGGCGTCCGTACGCCGCCTGCACGAGGCTCCTGCAGTTGTCCAGGGACTCGCGTCGCTTCTCCTCCAACTTCTCCACCAGCTGCGCACAGGGGAATCACATGTCAGGTTGAATGGGACTGCGTTCGATATTTGTGCTCCATAAAATACCCCACCGCTGAGTTCGATTTTCGTGCTGCAGAAAGCCCTGGGGTTCGCTAAATATTTCCCAGCAGCATGCGCTTTGTTGTGCTTCAGAAGTAGGCCTCATTCAGCCCCTGCAGCACTTGGCTGTCCCGTTTTTGTGCTACTGACACACACACACACACACACACACACACACACACACACATCTTCTGTCTTGCTCACTCTCTGATGTAGTTGACAAGTTACACAACTGTTTCAGCGAGACTGACATCAAATTCGCACTCAGATCTGCGAATTATCACAGCGCGCGAGCTCGCACCTGTTTGTAGAACGTGTAGGAGCCGAACGGACTGACGAGGCAACACACTTCCGGGAGGCGGTTTCCGGATCCGGGAGGCTGCGGAGAAACGCAACAGGGTGAACATCCCACGTGTTGTTTTGATACTGATCTTTGATTGGCGCTTCAGTTGTGGCGAGACTTGACTCACCAAGTACCGCCTGCAGTAGCCGTAGTGCTTCGTGCCATCGACGGTCGTCAGGATAAAAGAATAAGTTTCACTGCAATGGAGATGAACTGGGCTAAAGGCTTGGTTGAGAGCGAAGAATTGCATCGTCAAGTGGGTCAATAACGCGTAAAGACAGGAACACCGCGTTTACATGCACTCAAAACTGACATCACAGGGGGTATGAGTTTGCCATTGTTTCAGCGAGACATTGACACTGTGCATGGATGCGTGTTTCAGACGGATGATTGCGATACATGTGGAAACAGACTGACCTTTCCAGTTTGGTTACAGGACGGAGAGAAGAAGCGTCAGGGAAGCAGAAATCAGCCACGGTGTTGGGCTGGTGCACCGCCTGTGGGGCAGCAAATAACGAGTATGCGCACGTGTGTTTGTGTTGGCAAGATTTGTGCGTGCAAACGTGGATAAAGACATCTCCACAGAAGAGCCTCTTTGGATACTGAATTTCGAAGTCTTGTCGTCGCGGAATGTATGACGCACCGGTATCTGCTGCGAATCAGGCATCACGGATCTGCACGGCCAGCACAGTCAACTCCCCCCCCGCCCCCACACACACACACACTCGCCTCCAAAAATAAAGACCCTGAAGCTCACATTGTCAGGGAAACTGAATATCACAGAAGGCTTGAACTTGTTGGTGTCGGCGTCTTTCTTGACGGTGACGATGAGCCCCAAGTCGAAGAGCTGCTTCGGCCGCGCTTCCACCGGAGTCGCGTACGTCCATTTCAGAGCGGGGTGCTGCAACAGGAAGGCACGTGGTCACTCCGGATCTCGAGGGCAGGGGCCACCCCTACCCCAATGTTTGTATTTTCCGCAAATTGGAATTGAGTCTCCGAGGGTTTCTGGATCCACTGGTAAGGCAAGGGTGCCCAGATAAAGATACCAGTCCACGCCCCCTCTGACACCGTCAGACAAAGATCGCTGAGACTTGGGTGTCCTCTGGAGAGTAGGACTTGTCACGAACATCAAATCCTGCCTTCGCAAGGCACGGGCACGTGTTATTGGCCACTCACGAGTCACGTGTACACGCGATCACGAATGCGAACGTTCTGATACGCACGTGTTGGCCTCTAACGCTGTGGATATGTTCCAACTTCTTCTTGTGTTCCTCCATGTCTACATCGCTGTCCGTATCATCTGCGAGCAAAAACAAAAAACTGTTGTTTTGAACGCAAGTTGCGAAGCCAAAATACTGCACGCACGCATCAGGTCAAAAGTTCACGACATAATCCAACGGTATTGACACTCCTGATAAAATGCAGCAAAGGCTTTGCACGTGGAGGTGACATCCCTTGGTCCCTTGTGTCCAGTGAGTGACGCAGCGCTCAAGGACTTAACGCATTGATGCAGCGCGTGGAGCACGCAGTGTTTTGTGCATCTCAAAAGCGTGGCTCACCTCCCTCGTCCTCGACGAACTGCATGGGCTGTTTGCCGGCGTCTCCCCCCTCGTCCGGCTTGGGACGTCGCCGCAGAATCGAGTACGCCTCGCTCACTTTGTTCCGCATCTGCGAAGAAAGTCTGCGCTGCAAAATTTCAACATGCGGTTCTTCCCAAAACTGACAAAATTTGGTTCTGAAGTTGTTCAAGCTTCATCCATGTGGTGATGGTTTCTCCATTTCTGTCTCTCGCCCACAAACAGAGATCTTTCTACGAAGTCACAATACTACACTCAGGCCAAACACCTTTGTTGACAACATCTTAGCCTTGACTGCAAAAACCTTTTACTGCTACACGACATCTTTCTTCACACTTACGGATGGCCCCCTTTTCCTAAAGCTGGTCGTAGACAAGGTTATTCGTCTGCTCTTTCCGGACATAAGGTTGGACCACTGAAGAGGCAAGCGAAGGCGTAACGCGACACTTACAACATTTATTTTACTTGTCAACAGCACTAAATAAATGTTGAAGGAACATTGACAGCGTTCGCGAACGCAAGACATCTTACGGCACAGAATAACTGATTTGGTATTTTCAATTGGAACAGGGTGAATCGGTGAACAATTTGACTCTATTGCCTCAAATCACAGTGGCAGCAACAGAAGCAGCAATATACGTAATTGATTTCAAATCACACAAACGTAATTTTAGGATTGCAGAAAATCGTTCCTTGCACGCATACCGCTGGTACCTGTCTTCCCAGGGTGTGTCTTCCGGTGTCCGGGATGGCGTAGCCCTCTGCGTCGATGACCACGCCCTTGTGCACGTGGGGTCTCCTGGGCACGACGTCCACCGGGTCCTGGTACACCGGGTCCTCATCGCTATCACAGCCCGCCGCTTTGAGGTCCATCTTACTGTCGTACAAACACTCGTCGCTGCGCGCGCGCTTCAGCGTGCCGTCGCCTGCCCCCGCGGCCTTGTGGAAGATGGTGCGAATTGGAATGATGTCGTGGTCCCTGGCGTAACTGGGGTTCGCCAAGTTTTTCTTGGAGATGGTGGCGCTGGGGTCGGTGACCTGCGTCTTGGTGATGGGGGGTCTCAGGGGCGTGTTCGGTTTGTTCCGACTCAGGGTGCTCACTTTGGGGTTCGGGGGTCTGGGAGGAGGGTTTGGTTTTTGACCATCTCCGCTCAGTCTTTTGTTGCCAATTTCTTCGTAAATGTGGTGTTTGGGGTCCCCTACCTCCTCGTAATGGTGGTTGCTGTCCTTACTAGAACTCGTGTCCGTTTTTCCAACGTGGAATCGAACTCCTTCGAATATGGCGTCTGCGGCGGCCGCCTCCTCCGGCTCCTCTCTGAGTCCGTCACTGATGTCATGTCCTGGTTTCAAAGGACCCGATTTGTGCTTCAGAGCCTTTTTTAGCGTTTTTCGCTTCAAATACTCGTCGTGCTCGAATGTGCGCGGTGGTTTGACAGGAGGACTCGCGGGACCAGACTCGGGTTTCGCTTGGTCGGGTTTCGCTTGCGTCAACTCGTCAGTGGAGCTCTCTGATTTGGTGGCTCTGCCTTGAGTCTTCTTGCTCTTGTCCACTGCTGAGTAAGGTTCAGTCACTGTGGGTTTAGGCGGAGGCGGGTCTGGACCTTTGCTCGTCGGTCTCGGCTTTGGCGTTGGGAGATTGACAGATTTTGAATCTGTCAGCTTCTGTTTTTGAGATATGGCGTTGGAAGTTGGATCAGCACTTCTTGTGTCTGGCAAGACTGAGTCGCTGGCCGCCCGCCCTCGGTCAGCAGGCAATGGTCGGGGCTTCGTTTCAGGCTTCGGAGGTTTCGGTTTTGCAGGTGGCTTCTGCGGTGTCACTGTTGGCGGAGTTTTTGTCTCTTCCTGCTTCTGCTTCTCTGCAGAGTCCTTGTGATCCTGGAACACAGTTTTCCTCTGAGCCACTTTCTGTGTGAATTCTTTGGCAATTTCTTTGTTGACGTCTGTTGTTGTATTAGACGCTGGGCGAGTCGGAAGCTTCGGAGGAGCAGGCCTCTGAGGCGGGGCGTTCGATGCACTGGGCGCACTGCGCGCACTGGCAGCATTCGGAGCACTGGAAGCACTGGCAGCCCTGGGGGGGCTTGGTGCACTGGGCGCCGGCCTTTGCGGCGAAATCCTTGATCGAGGCCTCTGGTTCGGTGGGCTGGGAGCAGGTCTTGAGGGCGAAATGCTCTTTCGCTTCTTCGGGTCTCCTCCGGTGGGAGTCGATTCGAAGAGCTGGGTTCTCCTGTTGACGATGTTGCTCTCGATGGCCTTCAGACTCCGTCGCACTGGCTTCGCCGGAGCATCGAGCCTTGCCCCGCCGGGTTTGCCTTCCATGGTCGCGCGTCTGCTGGGCTTGCAAACGCTTTGTCAGTTTCTCTGTGAATTCAGCCCATCTGAAGCGAAACAGGTTCTTGACAGTTGCTTTGGGGACAGTTACAGAGGGGCAATGAACGCACAAGTGCTTTTCCTGGAAACCAAACAAATCGCTCAGTCGTGATTGAAAACCTCAATTGTGACTTCAATTGACATGTGAAAGTTCTGACAATCGTCTTCAATGGACATTTGAAAGTTCTGACAATAGACTGCAATTTTGCAGTCTCCCACAAAAGTTCGGTCGCGGCAAACAACTACGATTGTGGCTTCACGGAAGCAGGCGGCAGATTGGATACAATGTAATATTTTCAACCAATCTTCCAATGTTTTGTCGAACAGGAAGGAAAATATAAATGTCAGCTGCGTTTTTCCTTGCTTTTATCCAGACCCACCACTTGACGATAAGTTAAGTGGTGGAGACCAAGATCAGAGCGAACTGACGCCGGACACAACACTCCAGCTCAACACTGCTTCAATCCTGCAACAAATTGTGAAGTTGCAGACTCGTCTTGCAGAAGAGGTTAAAATCCGGACCCCGTCAAAACTCCACAGGAATCACTTTGACCAGCCAAGATACATTCTTGAACACTCACCGCAAATCTTAAGAGTCGTATAATCATGATTACACTGCTTTCATTTTGCATACAACGAGAGCAAAGATCTAAAATCAAGCACGAATGTTGATAAGCGATTCTCCGGAAGCAGTTCCGTGTCGCGGCGCCGGTGCTGCCGCCGCGTTTTGTTGGTGAGAACAAAACTTTCTTTTGGACATCCACTTCCGGAATGGTGAGTGCAGATTGTGTTTTCGTACATTTTACTGAAGAATTTAACCGTCAAAGATATTTTACGAACCACTAAAATTGTGTTTGAATGAACCAAAGATTTCAAAGTTTGTGGGAGACAGTGTGTTGTTGGAGCAAAGTGTCCATCGTCGAACGATGGGCGCAGATTAGAAATGTGTTGATCTGGGGAAATACGGGCGATAATGGAGCCCAGCATTTGCAGTGCAATCAAGCACAATTTTACTCACGACATGAAACACTGACAATTGTATGACGAAAAGAATTACATCTGGATTTTGCGCTGTTTGATTTCAGGCGATCAACAAGAGGAAGAAGACAAGGAAATTGCGAGGACATGTCAGCCACGGACATGGCCGCATCGGTGAGTTACCTCCATGAAATGTTGGGAAAGTTTGATTCAAAGGGAGAAAGCGAGTGTTTTGAGAGGAATCTGGCCAAAATTTGGCATGTGATTTTGATTTGCAGGGAAGCACAGGAAGCACCCGGGTGGACGCGGTAACGCTGGTGGTCAGCACCACCACAGAATCAACTGGGACAAATAGTGAGTGCCAATCATTTTCTTGTGCTGAAAGACAAGAGGTGTGACCAAGTTCTCAACATTGGTCAGGACACCATTGAAATTGAACAGTATCATGACGAAATGTTGGGGCGGCAGAAGTTAGACACCCCTCGTGCAGTGTGTCTCGACTTGTCGCGTGAATGGCACCTGGTGCTGGACAGGTGTTCGACAAGAACGCTCATGAACTGTGACGTGAACTTCAGCGTGCCTCACTGCCAGGCTTGAAGTCACATTTTGATCGCATTCTCTTCCCAGCCATCCAGGTTACTTCGGAAAGGTCGGCATGCGTCACTACCACTTGACGAGGAACAAGTACTGGTGCCCAACGGTCAACCTGGACAAGCTGTGGACGCTGGTGTCCGAGCAGACGCGAGAGAAGTACAAGGAGAAGAAGGACGTGGCGCCCGTCATCGACTGCGTGCGCGCGGTCAGTTCCTTTGATTGCTTCCAACGGGAATGTCACTGCCGCTTGTGTTGGGATGACCAAAGCTCTGCAGTTTACGCGCCCCTGCTTGTGAAGGGACATTGAGCAGTTGAAAAAGTCAACGTGATGGGAGCGTGCAATCCCGGACTCGTAACTCCACGATTGTTTTGACATGACCAGCGAACAAACATTGCTACGTTTGTTTGCGTACAAAGTTTTCCCACCCGACAAGTGTCACAACGTCATTTTATCATTTCAGGGATACTACAAGGTTCTCGGCAAGGGACACCTGCCGAAGCAGCCAGTGATCGTCAAGGCGAAATTCTTCAGCAAAACCGCAGAAGAGAAAATCAAGGACGTTGGCGGCGCTTGTGTTCTCGTGGCGTAATTGTTTTTGATGCGGGGAATAAAAAAAATACGAATGAGATGAATGTTTTGTTGATTCAAATTCCGCTTGGCAGTGGTGCAAGTGAAAGATCGAGAAGCGTTGGGAGTATTTTGCTCGACCACCGCACTGAAGTCAGCCGTTTCACAGCATAAATGCTAACCGTGGCGCAGATTACTCTGTCTGAAAGATGTTTGGATTGGATTTGCGATTTGGAGAAGGAACTGGTGCAAAACCCACCCGTGAGAGAGGAGCGCACATGACTGCTTGCACCGTGGGTCCCTCGGCCGTTGGATGTTTCCAAGCTGCTCACACGGGGGCGCTGTGCCTCGTATCAGCTGTACCGCGAATGTTACAACCAGAAGGCCACGCCCAAAGAGGGTGTGGTTCCACGCGGTTGGTATTGCGGTGTGACAGCACCCAGGAGCTTACCTGTCTGTTAGGGGAGTGGTTTGGTGTTTGTATCACTGCCAGACGGTGATTGGACCAAGCGCACGGAAGCGATGGGATGCAGTGACCGCACGCGAAAAAACGTTCTTCGAACAGAATAGTTTCAAAATTACAAAAAAGAAACGTTCTTCGTACAAAATCATTTTATTAACAAAATATCTCCCCTCGTTCATTTCCATAAAGGTGAATCACTTTACAGAAGTCTCACGGCGCAGGCGTGCACCAAGCATACATGTCGGACGCAAATCATTCAGACAAGAAAGAAACAGAACATTTACATTTCAATCGATTTCGAGCCTACCTCTGGCGAACTCCACGCAAACACTCCACACTTTTAAAATGTCAACGCACTTGCATCCCTTGCGTTTACTCGCAGGGACTAAAGTTATCTGAAAGCAATTGAAAAGTGAAATGAGCTTGACATAGAAAGCGGGAGGAATTGTGCGGACACACTGACGGTCGAGCACAAATATCGAGTATTCACAGAGTGCAGGCAACCTGCACGTTTTGAACAGCCACACTTCATCCGTCTCCCAACTCTCACAGACATATCTTTGTTCCTGAAAAGGAGTCAAGCAGAAAGATGAAGTGCGGCCGACGTCGAATGGATTTCTGAATCCGTCATTCTGGGCAGTAGTGTTCGTTGCTCAACGAGAGAAGCGGTTCCTTCCTCCAAACGCGAGATTTCCTTCAACTTTTCAGGCAAAACTTCATTCAGTGGACAACAGGCTTGCAAAAATTTCAGTATCACAACAGATTGCACTCGATTTCTTTGTGACCACGCGTTCTGTGTTTTTTACGAAAATGTGACGACGATTTTCTTTCAAAATCACAAACTTTGATAATTCTAAGACACAAGCTTCGCACAGAGTTCATCGCTTCAGACTTGAACTTCCGACTAGATGCCATGATAAATAGATCTAAAATATTCGAAGACTTGTTCATCTTTTTACAGGGATTACAGAGCAGGTGTACAATGCTGAGCGGTGCCGCGCGATACGCTGTGGAAGCTGCTGCTGAGCTCAGACACGTACAAAATTTCTCTCAGACAAAGACGCGCAAACGCGGAAGAAAAGTCTGCAGTCAACGTCACACGACACTAAAAAGTTGCACAAAACGGGGGATAGGAAGGGAGCGGGTGAAAGCAAGGTGTTTTTCACACAGAAACTTCACTCCCATTGAAAATAACAGTTCAACACAGCTTCACAACGGAACAAAACAAAGAAGCCAAGAATCACTCACACCGCGCTATTTCTTGTTCAAACACAGCCGCGTTTGAGCACATTTCATTCGAAAATTAAGTATTGGGCACACATGTATGTAGATCTGCGTATTCGCGGGAATGACCAAGTTCACTTCGTTTCTTGAACAGGCAAACGAGTGTAAGTTTTGCTCATAAGAATGCTGACTGCAGACTCGAGCGCTTCTGGTGTGCGGCCGAGTCGACATGGAAAGCACGAATCACCGACAATACTGATCAGCTTCAATCGTGTCTCGCTGCAGATCTATTTCTTCAACAGGATTCCATTTATTGGAAGCAAACTTCACGCAATCAAATTTGGATCATCCTAATTTCTCAAACTGAAATCTCTGAAAACTACGCATGGCAATTGACGTTTTTGTCTCGTAAACTTGATCTTTGAACCACTAGTCGATAAAACAATGCGCACGTGTACGAGGATGAATGTTCAATTTGAAGCTGCGCCCAGGTGCGCGTTATGATTTGAATGACGGGATGATGAGGAGGACACAACATAGGTGCGACACGGGTGCTGTGTGTGAGTCGATGACTGGTGTGATCACGATGGGTGATTTGCAGTAGTCTCTATCGGAGTAAAAAACATGATGAGATGTCCAACATTTCACAGCGGAAACAGAGAGGCAGACGAGGTGACTCTGCTCGGCAGATTCCAACCTTCACAACCGATTTCAGACAACAGTACGCGATCGTACCCTTCAGTTCACACAGCTTCCGCTCGCGAATCCAACCCCCCACCCCTCCCGCGCCACAACTGACCCCGAACAAATCTCTCCAAAATTGGTCCATTCCTTCCGGTTCCACTTGAACAGGAAGTTACGCACACGGTGTGAACTGGAAGGAACGATCTGGTGCACAAACAACAGGTGCACCTCACTGTGCATCCCTCTCTTGAACGTCGTGAGTTTCTACAACTCGTCTGCGTCTCTGTTTGACGTGGAAACGCGTTCACCCTCTGAAGGCGCGAGTGACTGAGTGAGTGAGTGAGTGAGTGAACGAATGGGTGGGTGAATCAGTGAATCCTAGTGCCGCCGGCTGTGTTATACGTGCTGAGGCTTCATCTCGTAGTTGCCGCCGCGCTTCGGGCCTCGGCCCTTCCCGTAGCCCTGCTGCGGGCCGCCTCTGCTGGGCCCAGGGTACGGCGGTGGGGGACCCTGCAAAAGAGACGTGAATGACGTCACATTGAGGGACTGATACGTGGGATTGAGTTTGCAAACAAATAATCGGTGAATGCAAGAACGATGCACGGGGTCTACTGAACGCAAACGACGTCTGTTCGTCCTGGGGACATTACTTCAACAAACAAGGAACAACAGAAGAGAAGCAGCATTTGACAGCATGCTGACACCACAATTGTGCACGTGCGCGGTGCAGGGACACAACGCTACGTGCAACGTACACGTCAAATATACATGCTGTGGGAAACACCCAATCACATTCATCCGTGCCAACCAAGAGATGCGTTTCCTGGGAAACAACGCTCAACTGTCCCCCCCCCCACACACACCTACTGCCTCCTGTTGGTGCGCGGTGATGCATGCGTTCCAACCCAAGTGCGCGAACACGTAAAACGATCCGAAGCACTGAGTCTACACAATTTGCAAACCATCCCAAAAACTGGGTTTTCAGACTTAGATCTAGAGCACAAAAGACGGAGTCCTGCCGAATTGAGTTCGCACATTCACTGAGCAGTACCATTGTTGAAACACCTAACAACTCGGGAGGAAGGTACAACAACGAAACCATTCCCTAGATCTCAGACAAAAGCGAATGATTTGGGCATGGTAAAGTTAGTTTTTTTTTTGACATCAAAAGGAAAAAAAAAAGGTCATTACAACTGGGTTTTCATCTCTTGGTTCATGCAGAACTAGACTGGACACCCACAGCAGCCTTAACAAAACAGAAAAAATGTCACTCTGTGAATGCACAATCACTACAATGTCATGTCAGAATAAGAAAGGGCTTTTGTTCTGTGCAGGGCACACGGTACAAATCGTTACCAATACAAAGCTCGGCTACAACAAAGCAGAGGAACTGTATCTGCAAGGATCTCAGCACCAACTTACAGCTGCTGACTTTCTCAACTGTCACAGCAAAACGTGCTTTTGTTCACTTTTTTTTAAGCAGCAGAAACAGATCCCACTGACGGCATGAGAAAAGGACCAATCAGACGGAAGCGCGCGTGACACGTGACGCCACCGACCTGGTTCCTGTGACGTTGACTTGGGCGGAGCGTCATGAGTTTCCTGGGCGCAGGTTTGTTTGGGTTGCTGCTCGGCGTGTGCACCGCACACACCTTGATGAAAATGCCCATGAAGACGATGAGCCCGATGCCCATCAACAGCACTGCCCACCAGTGCTCCTGAAATGGGGAACACGACACACGTCAGGCTCGGTGGGCATTGGGAACGTTGAGCGATACAGCTACGGAGCAGGTTGGACCGGAAACTGACCACAGTCGTGCAGGGTCGGACCAAAATCTGACCGCAAAGAACTCGCAACATCTTCAACGACTCGCACAGCATTCTGTTCAGCCAAGTCTCTTCACAGAAGCGGAACTCACAATGATCCACTTGCGTATCTCGTTGAAGGTCTCCTCGTTGAAGAGGAGCTTCTTGAGCCGGGCCAGCGGCCCGTCCGCGTCCACGTCGCGACACTTTTGAAAAACATCACAGTAGCCGCGGAAATTGTTGCACGGCGCGCCTGCAAAACAAAAGGGTAAATTGCTGCAACACGCACTCGAACCACTATTTCTTCGAAGTGTGGACCAAGTTTTGTGACAGAAAATGGAAGCGCTCTGTTCCACCTCCAAGCATGAGGCGAAAACTTGTTGTCAGCCGTCAACACTCACTTGGACCATTTTCCTACCAAGCTATCCCGTGCGAACTGAAGTTCACACCAGAAAATATATCCTCCCTTCCCCCCCCCCCCCAACTGTTGTGTCTCCAGGCACCGCAGAAGACAGCGCGTGTTGCTCGCTTCCTCACCTGGCTTCAGCTTGATGGACTCCTGCCCCAGGTCGTCGAGCAGCCCCTGCAGCGCCCGGTTGGCCTGGTCCTTCAGAGCTTCGCTGTCGCCCGTGCTGATGCAGCCCGATGGGTCGATCGTGTTCGGACCTGAGGGTGGAGCAAGCCAACTGGTGATCAGCTGGACCTCACAGCTGGGTCGCTGTGCCAACGGGAGCGAGACTGAATTTGTAGCACAGCGCGCGTTTCAGGGGGGACGAACGATTGACGGAGAAGCCGACGCATTGAACAGTTTATGGACGCAATACAAGACGCACTCTCTGTGTGAAGCGCTTCGCGTCCCTCCTGATTGACAGGCGCGTTGCTCGTTGCAAACTTACGCTGACAGGAAACGAAGCACAGGTTGCCCTTGTCGTAGTTTTTATCATTCTCTGGAGCCTCGAGGAAGCACTGCTCCCAGCCGATCTTCGAACACACCGAGTTTCTGCAGTCCTGCAAAGGACCAATCAGCAAACACGTGTGATGCAAAGTCATGCGACATCAACCCCGAATAGGTCTGCATTGATCTTTCTGCTGTTTTGCACAAAATTGAACGAACTTATTCGGATGGTGCGGACTCGAGTGAAGTCATTGCAGAAGTAGTAGTGTTGGTCAACACACACACACACACACACACACACACACACACACACACACACACACACACACACGTACCCCGCTGATGCAGACTTGAGTGAAGTCGTTGCAGAATGTCATGTTGGGCTTGGCGGTCGATTCGGGGCACTCCGCATGTTGGCCGTCGCAGAAACTCTCATTCCCGCAGTCCGACTCCTCCCGACAGACCTCCCTCTCTCCAGCCCCGATTTTCTGGCAGTTGGGTCTGCAGCACGGGCCTTGACTCGGACTGGAAAGCATCAAACACATCGTGTTCCTGAAGCACGCGTAACTTGGGACTTCACACTGCAAGCTCGCTGAAAATTTTTGTGTTTCTCAGCTGTGATTCAGGCAAACGGAATATTTGCCCTTTGGGGTTGTGCAGTGTGTGTATGCGTGTGTGTTTATGTAAGAGAGAGAAAGAGAGCGTGTGCGTGCGTGCGTGCGTGTTTGACCTGCACATGGCATTCTGCGTGAGCGTGCACTGGTTGGGGTCGTCCACGTTGCCCTCTTTGCGGCCGTGGCAGCACTCGTCCTCGCAGTCCTCCTCGTAGCCGCAGTCGCAGTCCTCGCCGTCCTCTACGATTCGGTTCCCGCAGAACTTGGCCTCGCGAGGCACGAAGCAGTTCGTCTGAGAAAAGACAACAAGAATGTCTCACAGCACTGAGCAGCGCGAGGCCTCCGGCTTCGTGCGGAAAGTCAACACCTGCGCGAATATGCGCAGAGAGGAGTTCGGGCTCCCACACCCCTCTGATAAAGGGACGCTGTGTGTCCGTTGCAACAGATTCACGGTGGTCAAAAGGACACGTTCGGTTCTGAGATCGTGACCATTCGTTTGGATCTGCTTCAGCAGCGGACCATTTGTACCCCAGCAGGGACAAGGACACAAAGCGTGCATTACAGACAAACAGAGCACGCCAAAACGAACACGGCCAAAATAGAGATGGCGCCACCTTTCCGTTCCTGCCTGCGAGCACGTTGTCGAGGACGAGCGTCACGTTGTCCTTGCTGCACGGCGAGAACTTGCTGTTGTTCGGGCGGTCTCCGCTGGTGGCGCTGGCGAACATGATGAAGTTTCCGTTGGCGTCGGGGGGCGTCGAGCTGTACGGGGTGCAGTAAGAGCCGCTGTCGTGCTGCAAAACGAACATGGCCACGATGACGTCACACGCCGCGTCGTGCAATTCGTGCGGCGGAAGTGAACATTTTGTCGGCTGCTCCAGCCCAGGAGTGAACAGATCTGTCACCCCGCGAACCTGTTGGGAAAGTTGAGTGCTTTACGCGGAGTGTTCGTTTTGTCTTTCAATGTGTGGATTGTTTGCTGTGGGCCTGAAATTTCCTTTGGTCCGCTGAAGAAAAAGGATAAACTTACCGGAGAACCGAAGTTGTGGCCCACTTCGTGCGAAAACGTCAGGATGGAGACTTTGGGCGGGACAGGCGAGTTGTAGTTGATGAGCGTTACAATCCCCGTGTTCAAACTCTTGTAGATGGATCTCCCGTTCTCCTTGTACTCCTTGTAACGCTCGCAAATTCCTCCAGAAGCGCCTGCAAGTTTCAAACCAACATGTGTTGTTCAATGCAGAGCTGCGTTTTGTTCTGTCTGGCTCCGAAATCGCACACTTCTCTCTCAGCAATCACCCTCTGCCACCTGTAAACCTCATAAAGAAATGTTCTTGACACACATATCAGTTCAACGAAAACACACAGCTTTGCCAAAACTTTGAAGACAACCAACAACAAAGAACAAGAATAACAACACCCTACTTTGATTTCGTATCGCCAGGTCGTCCGTGTCGTTCGATATGCCTGTGTCGGAATGCATGCAACACGTTTTCGACAATGCACTCTGTGCGAAATCAGCCTTCTCCCTGCTAGAATTCGACCTGTGTGTGTGTGTGTGTGTGTGTGTGTGTGTGTGTGCAGCACTCACGTGAGTCGGAGGCGACCCAGGCGAGGCCGAGCGTTCCCCCGATGAAGTCCCGGTACGTGAAGATGTAGGCGAGGCAGAACTGGTCGTGGTTGCGCATCGAGTTGAGGTTCAGGAAGTTGCTCACGTCCACGTTCGGGTTACAGAACGCGTTCGCGTTGTGGGACGTCAGGTCGCCTTGTGGGCAGTCGCGCGCTGTCTCGTTGATCTGCACGAGAACAGTGTGCTTGTGTGTGGGTTAGGTATACGTGTTCGTGTTGTGTGTCAAGGGTTTCTCCAAATGATGGAAACAAGACAGTTTCTGGCGTCTGCAGTGTATCTCCAGAGTGTCATTGGTTTGTTTGGGGAAACTGCGAAATTTATCATTGCGTATCAGTTCTTACGGACTGAAGACATTAAAAACACAAAACATGAACGCAGTGCCCACCTTGACTCTGTGCACAATGAAGGTGAGGCATCCGTAAGAAAGACTGCCCTTGTAGTTTTGGAAGCGCGTGCCCTCGTAGATCTTCTTGATGCCCTGGACGTGCGTGGAGAAGAGCGACGTGATCTCCTCCTTCGCTCGATCATCGTCCTATGCGGCGGGAGGGAAGAAAAGAGACGCGGGGGTCAAATCAACAGCGACGTTGAAAGAACTGCTGTTACTCCCGCCATGCTGACAGCAGAGCGAATTTCTCTTTCGAGAAAGGTGGGGGTGTCACCACTCGTTGGGTACGAAGCCACTGCACAAGGATGTGGAATCCATCTCAGACATTTTTCACCAGACCCACTGCAGGTTTGACCAAACGATCTTCCCCTCCCGGGGGCAGGGAGGGTGTGTCAGAGCACGGACCAAACAAGATTGGAGTCTTGTGGTTTTCATCCAGTTGAAGGGTTCGGGCAGCCTGACATGGGCGTGAACCTTCCGTTTTCCGGTACATCAGAAGACGAAATTCAATCGTAACTCACATATCCGAGTCCGTCGTCCTCCTTGCGCTTCGTCATGCGGTCCCACAGCTTCGTGTCCGACTGCATGAACAGGTTGCAGGCGCGGTCGTCCTCCGGGGACCGCTTCTTCCGCTGCGACTGCGCGTGCGCACGCGGGTCGCTGAAAACAGACGCACACGTGATGCAAATCGTGGGCACGAACGGCCTGGAAACAAGGTGTGAGATTTTCAGCAGAAACTGCTGATGTCACTGCAGCGAACAGATGGGAAAAGCAAACGTTGCCTCGCACTGAAATTTTCCAACAGTTTTGATGATTGACAGACACATCGAGCTTTGTTCACCTGTACTTGTTATGCCCGGCCTCCCATTCCTTTTCCATCTCCTCCGTGAAGTGGAATGTTTCAGGAACGGATCTCTTCTCCACCTTCACCTCCTGCAACGTCACAACACACTCTGAGCACAGGGGCAGATCGCAGGGGAGGGGGCAGACCACCAAGGCACCCAAATCCCCATGGAGAAGAGAAAGTATTTCCCCTCATTGTGCGCCGCTTGGTGTTCGTATTGCTCCCCCCCCCTCTGGACCGAACTCCACCGGTTCCGCCCCCGGTGAAAACGTCTGTCACATGACGGAACTACAGGTGCATTCATCTGGACGGCAACTGCATTATTTCCTGCGGTCGCACACAAAGTTTCTTTCGCAGGAAATGAAATTTCTCAATTGAGACCACTTGTAAGGAAGTCCTTTGCAAACAGGAAATTGCTTGGAAAACACAAGAAATATGACACAATTATGGATTTTTTTTTCAACACACGCAGGTGCGAATTACAAAAACAAATAGATCTTTGCAGTGTTTGAACAAGAAACTGGTGGATTCGTTTGCGTCGTGTGAAATCCTGCGGAGAAAGAGGGAGAGCATCCTCGACTCACGGGCTCGACGGCGGAGTGCTGCACCTCGTTCATCCACTCCTGCACCTTGTGGTTGAGTCCGCACGTTCCCAGCTGATCTGCGCTCCGCTTCATCCTGCAGCGAGAACCACGCTCTATCAGGGGCGGGTCCAGGCGGGGGGCGGGGGGGGGGGGGGGGGGGGGGGGGGGGGCGGGGGGGGGGGGGGGGGGGGGGGGGGGGTGGGGGGGGGGTGGGGGGGGGGGGGGGGGTGGGGGGG